>TARA_R110000796_G_scaffold14011_7_pt1 | contig 62999 bp, 59 predicted proteins | sample TARA_R110000796 | Tara Oceans TARA_R110000796 (sample SAMEA4397815) | marine metagenome | biome: Polar Biome; feature: [SRF] surface water layer (ENVO:00010504); material: water (ENVO:00002006), including particulate matter (ENVO:01000060) such as... | depth 5 m
CGCCGCGAATGTATCGCACGAGGATGGATCGCCGGTCTGCATGCCCTTGCGCAGCCAGGCCATGCGTTGTTCGGACGATCCGTGGGTGAACATGCTCTCGACCGGTTGCTGGCCGGCTCCGCGCATCAGCGTATCATCGCCGATGGCATGGGCGGCGTTCAGGCCTTCCTCGACATCGCCGGGTTCCATCCGGTCGGCATTTTGCGCAGCCCATACGCCGGCATAGCAATCCGCCTGCAATTCCATCCGCACCTGCAGCGCATTGCCCTCGGCCTTGCTCGCACTGCCTTGTGCCTTGCGCACCTGCGCGGCCACGCCGGTCAGATTCTGGATATGATGGCCGACCTCATGCGCGATCACATAGGCTTGCGCAAAATCGCCCTTCGCGCCCATCCGGGTCGCCATTTCGCGGAAGAAGCTGGTGTCGAGATAGACGCCCTGATCCGCCGGGCAATAAAAGGGTCCCATCGCCGCTTGTGCTGCGCCGCAGCCTGATTGACCGGACTGGTCATAGAAAGTGAGGGTGGTCGGACGATAGGTTTCGCCATTCGCCTGAAATAATTTGGACCAAGTCTGCTCGGTCGAGGCGAGCACCTGACAGGCGAATCTTTCTTCTGCTGTATCGCAGGCGACATTAGCGCCGGAGCTTTCCGACTGGAAACCGCCCCCGCCAGCTCCATCAGCGAGCTGCAGGCTACCGCTGCTGAAATACATGAAGGCTAGCGCCGCGCCGCCAATCAGCAAGATAGTGCCGCAACCCATTTTACGGCCGAGCAGCATCGGCAGAAAACCGAGCAAAAGGCCGAGGCCTCCGCCACCACTGCCGCCGCCAAAACTTCCGCCGCCGCCGCGGCCCTGATCGCGAACATTCTTGCTGGGATCCAGATCGTCCAAACGCATATTTATCTCCTCGTCCCGTTCCAATTCGCCTGATTCAGGAAAAAGCGCAAGTAGCCCCGATTTCTTTTACAAAAGCATTGCAGTCCGGTCCGACAGTTTTAAGGTCGCCGGAAAGGAGACTATGCATGTTTTTAAAGGGTAAGGTCGCGCTGATTACGGGTTCAACATCGGGCATCGGCGGCGGCTATGCGAAAGCGCTGGCGGCAGAAGGCGCGGCGGTGATGATCAACGGCTTTGGCGATGCGGGCGAGATCGAAGCGCTGCGTCAGGAACTGGAAACGCTGAGCGGTGCCAAGGCGGCGTACAGCAACGCCGACATGACCAAGCCGGAAGAAATCCGCCAGATGTGCGCCGATTGCGTGGAGCAACTGGGCGCGGTCGATATATTGATCAACAACGCCGGTATCCAGTTTGTCGCGCCGGTCGACGAATTTCGCGAGGACAAGTGGAATGCGGTGATGGATATCATCCTCAACAGCGCTTTCCATGCCACCAAGGCGGTGGTGCCAGGGATGAAGGAAAAAGGATGGGGCCGGATTATCAACACCGGATCGATGCACAGCAAGGTCGCAAGCCCCTATAAGTCAGCCTATAATGCCGCGAAACACGGGCTCGACGGGTTTGGCAAGACGGTTGCGCTCGAGGTTGCGACCCATGGCATTACGGTCAACACGATTTCGCCGGGCTATACTTGGACACCTTTGGTCGAGGGTCAAATTCCGAATACCATGGAAGTGCGTGGCCTGACGCGCGATCAGGTTATCAACGATGTCCTGCTGGCGCCGCAACCGACCAAGGAGTTCGTCCAGATCGACCAGATCGCCGCGCTGGCGATATTCCTGTGCAAGGATGAAGCGCGATCGATCACCGGCGCGAATATCTCGATCGATGGCGGGTGGACTGCGCAATGATAGCAGGGCTTCTATTGCTGGCTGCTGCTGCGGCTGCAGAATCACAGGCAGAAACGCAATGGCCCGAACAGGCAACGGCTGCCGATGCGGCACGACTGGAGCGATGGGAAGAGGCGCTGGAAATCGGTCGCGCGGGCGTTATCGGAGCGGGAGAAGGCGCGTTACTGACTGCTCGTTCTCCGCTGTTCGAAACCGGCGCGGCTCTGGCGAATAGCGATATTCCGCAGGGCCTCTACAATTGTTCGATCACCAAGCTGGACGGCAATCCGGACGGCGGACTACCCTATATTGCCTATGATCCGTTCAGATGCCGGGTCGTGGATGACCATGGTCGCAAGCATTTTACCAAATTGACCGGTTCGCAGCGCACGATCGGCTGGATCGACAAGGTGGACAAGGATCAGTCAGCCTATCTCGGGACGCTGATCTACCATTATGAAGATAGGCTGGTACCTTATGGACGGACCGCGAAAAGGGATCAGGCTGCCGTCGTGCAGCGCATTGGACCGAATCGCTGGCGGATGGTGTTTCCGTTTCCCGAATATGAAAGCAAGGTCGACGTGATGGAGCTGACACCGGTGGAATGAATATTGGACCTGACAAGCGTCCGTGATCGGGTTAGTCACGGGAAAATAGTAAATGATTGGGGATTATGAAAATGCGGAAGTTTATGAAATTGGGTTTGCTGGCGGCGGCTTCGGTACTGGCGTTCACTCCGGCTCAGGCTGACGGGTTGAAGGATGCCATTACCGCCGATCTGCCCTCGCTGATGGAAATTTACCGCGATCTGCACAGCAATCCCGAACTCAGCGGCGAGGAAGTCCGTACGGCGGCAAAACTGGCTGTCGAGGCCCGGCGTCTCGGGTTCAAAGTAACCGAAAAAGTCGGCGGCACCGGCGTGGTTGCGGTCATGGAAAATGGCGAGGGGCCTACGGTGCTGCTTCGTGCCGACATGGACGGCTTGCCGCTTGAAGAGAAAACCGGGCTGGCTTTTGCCTCACGGGTGCAGGCCAAAACGCGTCAGGGCAATGACACGTTCGTGATGCACGCCTGCGGCCATGACACGCATATGACCGGATGGGTCGCCACGGCTCGCCAACTGGCTGCGCGCAAGGGTGAATGGTCCGGCACGCTGGTAATGATATTGCAGCCGGCCGAGGAAACGGGCGAGGGCGCTCTCGCTATGCTGGAGGATGGACTTTATACCCGCTTCCCGAAGCCTGATTATACGCTAGCTTTTCATGATGCCGCCGGCGTGCCCGCGGGATATATCGGCTATGCGTCCGGCTTTGCTCTGGCCAATGTCGACAGTGTCGATATTCAGGTGAAGGGCGTCGGTGGTCATGGTGCCTATCCGCATACGACCAAGGATCCGATCGTACTGGCCAGCCGCATTGTCGGTTCGCTGCAGACGCTAGTCAGCCGTGAGCTGGATCCACAGGAGCCCGCGGTTGTAACCGTCGGCAGTTTTCAGGCCGGTTCCAAACATAATGTCATTTCGGACGATGCGTTGTTGCTGCTCACCGTGCGCAGCTATGGCGATGACACACGGGCCAAGTTGCTCGAGGGAATCCAGAGAATTGCGCGTGGCGAGGCGATTGCCGCCGGCATGCCTGAGGACCGGATGCCGGTTGTGACGTTGCGCGAAACAGAATTTACGCCGGCTACCTATAACAGCCCCGAATTTTCTGTCGAAATGGCCAAGATTTTCGAAACCCGCTTCGGCAAGGACCGGGTTGTGCAATCAAAACCGGTCATGGGCGGTGAGGATTTTGGCCGCTATGGTCGCGGCGACGACAATATCAAAAGCATGATCTTCTGGGTCGGTGGTGTGCCAATGGCGGAATATCAGGCATCGCTGGCCGAAGGTACGAAACTGCCGTCGTTGCACAGTTCCTTCTGGGCACCCGACGCAGAAAAGGTGATCGCAACCGGTGCCGAAGCGATGACCGCCGCGACTTTGCAGATCCTGAAGAAATAGATGGTCTGGCGGTGCATCCTGCTTGTGTCGATGGCACTTCCGGTTGCGCCGCTTGCCGCTCGGGATCCGAGCGAAATCGACCCCACCTATTTCGAAGGACGCTGGTCCTTCATCGATGAAGACTGCACGGCGCCGACCAACTGGACGTTGATTGCGGGCGGGAATTTTGTATCCGAGGATCTCGTCGGTATCTGGACCTGGCAGGAAGGCGAGCTGGTTTTGAATCTCGACGATCTTGCGATTGACGAGGAAAGCGGTGAGCCGGGCGGGCGGTTCCGGATGGATGGTCCAGTCACATTGGTGGATCAGAATCGCTTTGATTTCACGATCGCGCCCGATGTCTATCAGCTGAAACGTTGTCCGTGAGAATAAATCGCTATTGCGAGTAAGTCGCAACAAACTGATCGATATTTCCGATTACTAAAGATCAAAAAATTCGATGGAATGCGCTCGCGCGCGCGCCTACCAAACGGGTAACCCGATTCTCGAAATCGGTATTCATTTCAATTACGCCAATAGGAGAAGACCATGGGACTTGCTGGAAGCAAAACCGAACAGAATTTGAAAGACGCCTTTGCCGGAGAAAGCCAGGCCAACCGTCGTTATCTCTATTTCGCCCAGAAGGCCGACATCGAAGGCTATAACGATGTTGCAGCCGTATTCCGGTCGACCGCAGAAGGCGAAACCGGCCACGCCCATGGTCATCTCGAATTTCTTGAAGAAGTTGGTGATCCGGCAACCGGCCTCGCGATTGGTGCGACTTCAGATAACCTGAAATCGGCGGTTGCGGGTGAAACCCACGAATATACCGATATGTATCCGGGCATGGCGAAGTCGGCCCGCGAAGAAGGCTTTGACGAAATTGCCGACTGGTTCGAAACGCTTGCAAAAGCCGAAAAGAGCCACGCTGGCAAATTCCAGAAAACTCTGGATACGATGGACGCTTAAGCGTTCAATCCCAGGGAACATGCTGTCGCCGCCCGCTTCCTCCGGAAGGGGCGGCGGCACAATCCTTCCACTTGAAGATTCCGCCCTTACGGCGACAGGAAGCATATCATGACTGAAGGCAGCTTGGGCGCGCCGACGCGGCACCCGATCCCATGGCAGGAGGAATCCTATTATGACGAGGAAGCGCTGGATCTGGAACTGCGCCGTGTCTTCGATATTTGCCATGGCTGCCGTCGCTGCTTCAATCTGTGCGACAGCTTCCCCCAATTATTCGACCTGATTGACGAGAGCCCGAACGAAGAAGTCGAGGACCTGAGTGCTGGCGATATCAGGAATGTCGTCGATGCCTGCACGCTTTGCGACATGTGCTTCATGGTCAAATGCCCCTATGTCCCGCCGCATGAATTTGATCTCGACTTTCCCCATTTGATGCTGCGCCACCGGGCGGTTGAAAACCGCAAGGGCAAAACCGGTCTGGTCGACAAGCAACTGGCCGAAATCGATCGCAACGCCAAACTGGCCGGAACATTTTCCGGTATCGCCAATTGGGCTTCCGACCAGCAGAACGGGCTGACCCGTGGTGTGCTCGAGCGGGTCGCCGGTATCGACAAGCGCGCCCATCTGCCGGAATTTCAAGATGTACCGCTAACCTACCAACATGTCGGTCATGGCCCTGTCGCTAATCCCGATGCCCCGGCTTTTGGTCGAAAGGCAGCCATTTACGCGACTTGCTACGGCAATTTCAACGACCAGACCGCCGGCAAGGCCGCGCTCGACGTGCTGTCGCACAATGGTGTTCAGACCCGCGTCGAATATCCCGCCTGTTGCGGCATGCCAAAGCTGGAAAATGGTGACTTGCCTGCGGTGGCTTCCTCCGCCGAAGAAGTCGCTGCCTTTTTTGAACCGATTATCGATGAAGGCTATGACATCGTCGCATTGACACCCAGTTGCGCGCTGATGATGAAATTCGAATGGCCGCTGATATTGCCGGATAATGCAGCGGTAAAGAAACTAGCCTTGGCGACGCGCGATCTCAGCGAATATGTCGTCGAGATTGCCGCAGACAAAGGGCTTGTCCCGATTGCGCCGATGGATGCAAAAATCGGCATACACTTTGCCTGCCACAGCCGTGCCCAGAATATGGGACCGAAAGCGATGCAGATGCTCAAACTGATTCCCGAAGCCAAGCCATCAATCACCGAACGCTGCTCCGGCCACGGCGGGAAATGGGGCATTTTCAAGGAAAATTTCGACAAGGCCGTCAAGGTCGGCCGTCCGGCCGCCCGCTCGGTCGCAAAAGGCGATCCTGACTATATGGTCAGTGAATGTCCGCTGGCTGGCCCGCATCTGAAGCAGATCATGGCAAGCGGTGGTCAGGCGAATGTGCCGGAACGGATCGGTCACCCGATAGAACTGCTGGCCAAGGCCTACGGGTTCTGACGACTGGCTTTGCCGACACATGCCGTAAAACGGACAAGATTTTTGAGGATATAATATGCCCCGCGATACCCATCAAATTACCAATGAAGACATAATCTCGCTCGAAGATTACGAACTGATCCGCAAGGATAAACGCCAGGAATCGATCCTCCGCAAGAAATTCCGGCGGATCGCCATCGGTCCCTATGCGACAATCCAGTTTGAAAGCTGGGAAAGCATGTGGTTGCAGATCCAGGAGATGCTGCGGATTGAAAAAGGCGGCGCGGAACAATTGGTCGACGAACTGGCTGCCTATAATCCGATGGTTCCGAACGGATCGGAATTTACCGGCACGTTGATGTTTGAAATTGACGAGGAAGAGCGCCGTACGGCTTTTCTGAAGACGCTAGGCGGTGTTGACCGGCATATTCATCTTGTGATCGGCGACGAGAAAATCACCGCCGAACCGGAGCAGGACATTGACCGTACCCGCGCTGACGGCAAGGCCAGTGCTGTCCAGTTTGTCCATTTTTCGCTAACCGCCGAGCAGGCAGATAAGTGGAAAAGCATGGAAGGTCAGGCGATGGTCCAGATCGACCACCCCAATTATGGCCATGCCGCGATTATCAGCGAGGAGTGCCGCCGCGATATGGCTCGCGACCTCGACTAGTGATCGTTGTTGACGGGCTTGATCTCTATCGGATTTTCCCGACTGCCTTTTTCACCCGGCTTGGGACTTTTTGCCGAAGCGATATCGCCGTTGCTTGCGAAGGACCTGCTCCCCGATGGCGGGTCACCCCATGATGCCGGGCGTCCGGAACCGCTGTCCTCTTGATCTGATTTGTCGCCGCTATTATCGTTCAGATGAACCAACGGTTCGCCAAATGTGAAGGACTCGCCTTCGTCCTCGTCCTCATAGCCCCAGGCATCTTCCGGCGACTGAACCGGGGCAGGTGGCGGGGCTGCTTCTTCAACCTCGTCGACCACGGGCTGCGGGTTCGCAGTTTCAGCCGACGGAGCGATGAGATAGATCAGCACTCCGGTGGAGAGGACGAAGATGAGCGATTCTTTAAGCATGACGGGGTACCATTTTCTTTAAATCTCAAACCTGAAATAGCCCTTTGCGGTTAAGAAATATTTACCTTGTAACGCCGCAAAGAGATTGGCTGGACGCTGAAAATGCAACCTGGGCACGAAGTCCAATGAGTCAGTTTTTGTAAACGCAGCGCGATATCTCTTGAAATCATGTAAATAAATTTACATAATAGGGCGATGACAAATCCCAAACTTTTTGCCGGCGCGGCGATCAAGCGGCTACGGCGCAGCGCCGCCATGACGCAGGTGGCGCTTGCCCAGGCGCTCGATATTTCTCCGAGCTATCTCAATCTCATCGAGCGCAACCAACGCCCGCTCAGCGCCCGTTTGATGCTGCTTCTGGCGGACAGATTTGATTTTGATCCGCGGCAATTGATCGCGGCGGAGCCCGGCGGCGGGATTGATGCTATCCGTCAGCGACTGGCCGATCCGCTGTTTGAAGACCTGTCTATCGATCGGGCGGAACTGGAGGAATGGTTGATTGCCTCGCCCAATAGCGCAGAAGCTTTTGTACGACTATTTGACAACCGCAAGACTGCGGGAGAGACAGGCGAAAATATCGCACCAGATCCCATCCAGACGGTGCGTCGCGAGATCGAACGCTGGCGCAACTATTTTGCCGATCTCGATTCGATAGCGGAGAAACTCGCGGACGAATTGCGCCTTGGCGCGGGCGATCTTTATGGAGCGATAACCGAGCGGCTGAGGGTCAAGCATCAGCTGATGATCCGGATATTGCCGGAGACGGTATTGGGCGACAAGCTGCGCCGTCTCGATCTACACGCGCGACAACTGCAACTCTCTGAAATGCTCGACCCGGCGTCGCGTACCTTTCAGGCCGCGTTGTTGCTAGGCCAGATAGAAGCCAAAGGCGAAATTGATGCGCTGGTTGCGGGCGGTAATTTTACCGATCGCTCCGCGGAGAAATTGTTCCGTCGCCATCTATCGGGCTATTTCGCCGCTGCCCTGATGATGCCATATGAGCGCTTCCTGAAAGCCTGCGAGCAATCAGGCTATCGTATACAGCTGCTCCAGCGGCGTTTTGGTGCCGGTTTCGAACAGGTTGCCCATCGTCTGACAACGCTACAGCGGGTCGGATCACGCGGCCTGCCGTTTTTCATGGTCCGCATTGATCGATCAGGAATGATATCCAAACGCTATGCCGGGGCCAGCAACGCTCCGCTGGTGGAAAGCGCGTATCGCTGTCCGCTCTGGGATATTCATCGGGTTTTTGAACAACCCGCAGAAATCCATTCGCAACTGGTCGCTCTGGAAGACGGTTCGACATGGTTTACCCTGTCGCGCGCGGTGCAAGGCATTGGCTCTGGCGCTGGTGGTTATACACCGGCTTTTGCCATCGGGCTGGGCGTTTCCGCAGATGTCGCTTCGGCGCTGCATTATGCGCGCGGCCAAGACCTCAGCGTCGAACATGCGGTGCCCATCGGTCTCGGTTGTCCAGCCTGTACCCGCCCGCAATGTTCGCAGCGGTCGGCACCCCCGCGCAGCCGCCCGCTCAAATTCGATGACCGGGAACGGGGATTGACGCCCTTTGACTTCGTCCACGACTAGCCTGGAAGCCTGAAACTTGCGGTACCAGGGTGAGAAACTGTCGATATATTGAACAATATTAACGAAATCGGGCGATTTCGTGCAAACATGCCTGTAAAATTTACCGACAGATAACTTATTTTCCTTATGGGCATTTCGAGCCAAGGAAAGTTCACGCGCAATATGATCCGATTGTTCAAACATTATATCCCTTACCCGATCCTGTTTCTGGGTTTGATCGATTTCCTGCTGCTGCTGATGGCGGCAGAAGCCGGCTGGATATTCCGTGCGCTTCAAATCGATATGTCGGTCGGTTCCATCGCAGAACGTCCGGGGCCGATTTTCAGCTTTGCCTTTGCCCTGCAACTGGCGCTTATCGCCGTTGGTGTCTATGGCCCGGAGGCCCTGCAATCGCTGCGGTTCGCCGCCGCCCGCATCATGGTTGCGATATCTCTGGGGGTAATTTTTCTTTCGTTGCTGGCATTTGCCATGCCCGGCATTACGCTGTGGCGCTCAAACTCGCTATACGCCATGCTATTGGCGATCGCGTTTTTGATGGTGATCCGGATTTTGCTTCGGGTCCTGTTCGACAGCGACAGCTTCAAGCGTCGTTTGCTCATTCTCGGTGCCGGCCCGCGGGCCGGGCGCATTGCTCTTCTGGAAAAGCGTCAGGAAAGTGGTTTCATCATCGCCGGCTATGTCGACATGAATGAAGGCCCGACGGAAATCGAAGGGGCGGTTCGGCGTCAGGATATCGCTAATCTGCCGCAGCATGTGATCGATCTCGAGGTCAGCGAGGTGGTGCTGGCGCTCGAGGAACGGCGTAACTCCCTGCCGGTTGCCGACCTGTTGACGATCAAGACGACCGGTGTCCATGTCAACGATATGTCCAGTTTCGTTGAACGCGAAACCGGACGCGTCGATCTGGATAGCGTGAACCCCAGCTGGTTTATTTTTTCCGACGGATTTTCTTCGGGTCGCCGACTGTCCACCGTATTCAAGCGGGGATTTGATATTCTGTTGAGTTTCCTGTTGCTGGCGCTGACCGGACCGGTGATTTTGCTCTTTGCCCTGTTGATCAAACTGGAAAGCCGTGGTGGCGCGTTTTTCAAACAGGAACGTGTTGGACTCTATGGTCAGAAGTTCAGCATCCTCAAGCTGCGCTCGATGCGAGCAGACGCCGAAGCTGGTGGCAAGGCGATATGGGCATCAGAGAATGATCCCCGGATAACGCGGGTTGGAAGTTTCATCCGCAAGGTACGGATCGACGAATTGCCCCAGGCCTGGAGCGTATTGAAAGGCGAGATGAGTTTTGTCGGGCCGCGCCCCGAACGGCCGCAATTTGTCGATGACCTGCAAACCAAAATGCCATTTTATACCGAGCGGCATATCGTCAAACCAGGCATCACCGGATGGGCGCAGATCAATTATCCTTATGGCGCATCGACCGAAGATGCCCGGCACAAGCTGGAATATGATCTCTATTATGCCAAAAATTACACACCCTTTCTGGACTTGTTGATCATTCTCCAGACCATTCGCGTGGTTCTCTGGCCCGAGGGTGTGCGTTAAGATGTCCGCGCTTCTCACTCATATCAGTACATTTGGACATGGCGTCGCGGCCATATTATTTGGCGCGCTTGCCATCTGGCAATTTCAGCGGAAGGTCGAGCGTAGCGAACAACATATCTGGCTGGTTATTGCGATAGCGCTGACCAGTTTTTGGGCATTGTCGATCGCAGTCGAGGGCTTCTTGTCGCCGATCGCCCGTTTTGCCGAGTCCTTACGCAACTTTGGCTGGCTCGCCTTCATGTTCATTCTGCTGCGGTCCGGAGAAGGGCGTAACGAACCCAAAACCGTCAACGGCATCTATATCGCGCTGGCATTTGTTCTGCTCGGCCAGATCATAGTAGATGCGCTGCTGCCTGCTTTTGCGGGAAGTCCGCGCCTTGAAGGTGTCACGTTATACACGTCGCTGGTGATGCGGATGATCTTTGCCGTGGGTGCGCTTGTGCTGGTCCATAATCTATATTCGATTTCCGCGCCGGAAACCCGATGGGGGATCAGGCTCCCAATGGCTTCGCTGGCCGCGATCTGGACCTTTGATCTCAATCTGTTCACGATTACCTATCTGACACAGCAATTGCCGCTGGAATTGCACGCGATGCGTGGGGCGCTGATGGCCATTATTGCGCCTATTCTTGCTCTGGCATCGGTTCGCAACACCGAATGGAATCTGACGCTCTCGCGGAGCGTGGCCTTCCGTTCATTATCACTCGTTGTGATTGGCAGCTATCTCCTGATGATGGTCGTGATTGCTACGGCATTGCAGATCATTGGCGGCGACTATGCTCGTCTGGCCCAGATCAGTTTTCTGTTCGGCACATCCATTGGGGCGTTGCTTCTGCTCCCTTCGGGACGGTTTCGGGCATGGCTGAAGGTCAAACTGGCCAAGAACTTTTTCCAGCACCGTTACGATTATCGTGCGGAGTGGATTCGCTTTACCGACACAATCGGTCGTCCCGGTACCGATAGCGCGCCTTTCCATGAAAGGGTCATCAAGGCGATTGCCGATATCACCGATTCGCCAGGTGGCATTTTGCTTATGCCCGACGATTCCGGTCAATTGATGCTGCAGTCCCGCTGGAACTGGTCTTCGATTCACGTACCGGCGCGGGCCTGCACCGCCCGTACCATCGCCTTTTTTGAAGATTCCAGTCATATTGTCGAATTTGACGCGCTGCGTGCCGATAAGGACGACAAATGCGACCCGTCAGCCATTCCGAACTGGATGACCAGTGATGAACAGGCGTGGGTGGCGGTTCCTTTAGTTCATTTCGATCGCTTTATCGGACTGATGCTGCTGGCGCGACCGCGGATCAACCGCACATTGGACTGGGAAGATCTGGATATGTTGCGCGTAGTCGGGCGGCAGGTCGCCAGTTATCTGGCCGAAGCGCGCAGTCAGGAATCGCTCTCCGAAGCGCAAAGATTTGACGAATTCAACCGCCGGATGGCGTTCGTCATGCATGATATCAAAAATCTTGTCAGCCAATTGAGCTTGCTTGCACGAAACGCCAAACGTCACGCCGACAATCCTGAATTCAGGGCAGATATGATCGAAACATTGCAGGATTCAGCCGATAAAATGAATGGTCTGCTGGAACGCTTGTCGCAGCATAACAAAGCCAGGCAGGAACCCCCCAAGCCGGTAAAGGTACGAGAATTGCTCCAGTCCATCATCGAGAAAAAGCGGATATTGCATAATATGGAAACCACCCAGATCGACGATCTGACGGTGATGGCGGATCCCGCCCGGGTCGATCAGATCCTCGGCCATCTGATCCAAAATGCCATCGATGCCAGTGCCGAAGACGAGCCGATCTTTATCAACGCCCGTCGCCGCGACCTCAGCGTCGCGATAGAAGTACGGGACGAGGGGGCCGGTATGTCGAGCGAGTTTATTCGCAGCCAGCTGTTCAAGCCTTTTGCCTCGAGCAAAAAAGGCGGCTTTGGAATTGGTGCCTACGAAGCCCGGGAACTAGCCCGGGCAATGAAGGGGCGTCTGGAGGTCGAAAGCAAGGAAGGGTCCGGTAGCCGGTTCACGCTGATCCTGCCTCTCGCCAAGCGATTGTCGGACGACAAACCCGTAGATGAAAGGGCCGCATGATGCCGGGCAAGAATCAACCGAAAAAAGAGAAGCTGCTGATCGTTGAAGATGATCCAGGCCTGCAGAAGCAACTCAAATGGGCCTATGACGACTTCGACGTTATCGTCGCAGGCGACCGGGAAACCGCCATTGAGATGCTGCGTGCGGAAGAACCGGATGTAGTGACGCTCGACCTCGGTTTGCCACCGGACCCCGATGGCACCACCGAAGGCTTTGCGACGATGGACGCCATATTGAGCCTGAAGCCCGATACGAAAGTCATTGTCGCGTCCGGTCATGGTGAAAAAGAGAGCGCTCTGCGGGCGATCTCGGGCGGTGCCTGGGACTTTTATCAAAAGCCGGTCGATATTGACGAACTGGGTCTCATTGTCCGGCGCGCCTTCCATGTCCGCAAACTGGAACAGGAAAATGCCCGTCTTGCTGCACAGGGCAATGGCGAGGGCCATATCTTGGGCCAGATCATCACGGGTGCCCCGGAAATGCTGAAAGTCGCTCAGATGATCGAACGGGTGGCCAACACCAATGCGTCGGTGATGTTGCTGGGTGCAAGCGGCACAGGCAAGGAATTGCTCGCCAAAGGTCTGCATGAATCAAGCGACCGGAGCGGGAAGGCCTTTGTCGCGATCAATTGCGCAGCCATTCCGGAAAACCTACTTGAGTCCGAATTGTTCGGTCATGAAAAAGGGGCCTTTACCGGGGCGATCAAGACGACCGAAGGCAAGATCGAACAAGCCGATGGCGGAACGCTTTTTCTGGACGAAGTCGGCGACATTCCGCTGCCGTTGCAGGTGAAATTGCTGCGGTTCCTGCAAGAGCGCGTGATTGAACGGATAGGGGGGCGCAAAGCGATCCCTGTAGACACGCGGATCGTTTGCGCCACGCATCAGAATCTTGAAGAGATGATCAAGGACAATATGTTTCGCGAAGATCTCTATTACCGGCTTGCCGAAATCGTGATCAAGATCCCGCCGCTATCCGGCAGGTCGGGCGATGCGAGTCTGCTTGCCCGGCATTTCCAGAAGAAATTCGCGGCGGAAATCAATCCGGCGGTTAAAGGTCTGGCGCCCGATGCGCTTGCTGCATTGGAAGCCTGGCATTGGCCCGGCAATGTCCGCGAACTGGAGAACCGGATCAAGCGTGCGGTGATTATGGCCGATGGCAAGATGATCGCCGCAAAGGATCTGGATCTGGACGTGGATGAAGATGCCGTGGGTGATTTGCTGAACCTCAAGGCGGCACGAGAGGCCGCCGACCGTTCGGCGATCCTGCGGGCTATTTCCCAGACCAGCGGCAATATTTCCAATGCGGCAAAATTGCTCGGCATCAGCAGACCAACCTTATATGATCTGCTCAAACAATATAAATTGCAGCAAGCAAGCTGAGTGTTGATGATGCATTTTCCCCCGGCATTGCTTTTTTGCCGCAAACCACTGGTTAAACCACTGGTTCTGGCCGCAGCGTTGGCGCTGGGCGTCGTTGGTGTTCCCACGTCTATCTATGCGGCCAGCGAAGGCAATGCCGATGCCCGTGAGGCCTTTGCCAATGCCGAGAAGTTTCGCGCCCGTCGTGATGTAAGGTCCGCCCGGATCGAACTAATGAATGCGATCAAGGCCGATCCCGAATGGATTGAAGCGCGCGTAGCGCAGGCTGAGGTCCTGCTCCGGCTTTATGATGGAATTGCCGCAGAAGCGGAGCTTGACCATGCGGTGGAACTGGGTCTCGAGCCGGCTGCGGTACGGCATCTCTATGGTCATGCCTTGTCTTTGCAGGGCAAGGCGCAAAAGGCGCTGGATCAACTGCAGGCGGATGATATTCCTGCCGAAAATAAGGGCTATGCAGCGCGGATTCTGGGTAAGGTGGCTCTGCAGTTCGGTGACGAACAGCTTGCCAGCCTGTCTTTCAACCGGGCGATGGAGCTGGATCGCCGGAATCCGGATCTGTGGGTCGAGATTGCGCGTTTCCGCGCGGATTCCGGAGATCAAGCCGGTGCGACAAACGCGGTCGATGAAGCGGTGAAGCTGGACCCTGACAATATTCGTGTGCTGCAATATCGCGGCGAGTTGCTGAGATTCCAGTTCGGTCTGGGTACGGCGCTGCCGTGGTTCGAGCGGGCGCTGGAGATTGATCCCAATGATGTGCCGCTGTTGACGGAATATGCAGCGACGCTGGGTGATATGGGGCGGATGACCGAGATGCTTACGGTCGCGCGCAAAATCATTGCCCTGGATGGTCGCAACCCGCGGGCATTTTTCATGCAGGCGGTTCTGGCAGCGCGGGCGGGTCAATATGGCCTCGCAAGGCGATTGATGCACCAGACAGAAGGCGCGCTGGACACTGTTCCGGCGGTCATGCTCGTGCAGGGCATCATCGAACATGGCGAAGGCAATTATAACGCCGCCGTGGATAAATTTGGCCGGCTGGCCTCGATCCAGCCTGACAACCGGCAAGTGCAAAATCTGCTGGCGCGTTCGCTCTATCTGGCCGGAAGCGCGGTCGATGCTGTCGATGTTCTGAAATCCCAGGTCAACCGGACCGGTGCCGACCCTTACGCCTTGTGGCTGGCCGGGCGCGCGCTCGAATCATTTGATGAACGCGGTCAGGCGGCAGGCGTTATGAATCGCGCCGCTATCCACGATACCGGCAGGGAAGGCGCGATTGTCGAGGACGTGCCGCTCGGGATATTGTCGGCCGAAGCGCAGCGAAATCCGAATGACGCGCGGGCAATGGTTCCCTATATTCGCGCGCTCTACAATGCCGGTGATTATGTCACGGCCTTTGCCGAGGCAAAACGGCTACAAGAGAGTAACCCGGGCGCCAGTGCGGCGCATATACTGGTGGCCGATGTCGCTGCCGCGATGGGTAATTTTGACGAAGCGCTTGATGCGCTCGGTAAAGCGCGCAGCATCCGTTTCTCCGAACCGGTTATGCTGCGTCTGGTCGAGGTGCTGCGGTCCCAAGGCAATATGCAGAAATCGGGCGAGGTTCTGGCACAATATCTCACCTATAATCCGAGCAATATCGCCGGACTGCGCTGGATGGCCTATGCCCATCTCGAAACCGAAAACTGGTCCGTTGCAGCCCATCTTCTGGAGAATCTGCGCCAACGGATTGGCGAGAATGATGCGTTGATCATGGCCGGGCTGGCGCAGGCCTATACCGGACTGGGGCAGAACGATAAGGCGATTGCCGCCGGACGGATTGCCTATCGGGTACAACCATCAAGCCCGGTCGTATCACATCTTTATGGTCTCGCCCTGATGGCGGACGGCGAGCGGAAACAGGATGCGATAGCGCTGCTCAAAAAAGCGGTCGCTATCGTGCCGAAAAATGCGCTCTATCGGGAAAGTCTGCGGCGCGCCCGTTCCGTCGCGGCGATGAGCCGGAGCAAAGCGGAAAGTTGAACGCCGTTCAGGCTTCGCTTTTTACCAGATCATCGATCGACAAATCCAGCCGCTTCATCTGGCGCTCGACGGGGGGCCAGACATTCTTGATAAAATCTTCCCGTTGCGATTTGCGCAGGCGATCTTTGGCGCCCGCCGCGACGAACATGCCGACGCCGCGCTTAACCGTGACGAGTCCGTCCTCCTGGAAGCCCTGATAGGCTTTTGCGACGGTCAGCGGGTTGGCACCCTGATCCGCTGCAAAAACGCGGACCGATGGCAGCATGTCGCCTTCACGATATTCGCCATCCAGGATGGATTCGGAGATAATGTCGCGCAATTTCAGATAGACGGGTTTGCTTGATTTGTTCATGCTGCCTCACTGCCATAATACAGCCATGCAGGCAAGGCGCAAGTTCAGCTTTTTCCGCAATCTGGTAAAATCAGGTACCCACCTCGTTCGCGCATGCGGGGTTCCAGAATGAGAATATATCCTTGAGTTCCGGTCTCGGTCGTTCGACCAGTTCCGCGTTGGATGTCCCGAGGTAGATGAAACCCGCGATTCGTTCCGGATCAGAACCGAACAGATCGCGCACGTCTTCATTAAAGGCAGGCCAGCCGGTGATCCAGCCACCGACAAAACCCATGGCATGCGCGGCATGAAGAATGTTCATCGCAAAGGCGCCGCAGCTCAGTTCCTGTTCCCAAAGCGGGACTTTGGTTGATTCTGCCGGTGAGGACAACAGGACAAGCAGAGCAGGGGCCTCGTTCGCCATATTTTCGAGTCCTTCCAGTTCCAGTCGCCCGGCATCCGGTTTCTCCTTGCGATAGGCCTCCGTAAAACCTTGCGAGAGGCGGGCGCGCTGGTCGCCCGCAACCGCTATCACGCGCCAGGGTGCTAGCTTGCCATGATCCGGCGTTCGCATGGCAAGGGAGACAATGTCCTGAATTTGCTGATCGTTCGGGCCCGGTGCAACCATGTTGCGTGGCCGCCCCGAACGTCGGGAGGGCAAATAGGCGGCAAGGCTGCTAAGGTCATTAAACTGGTTTTCGCTCATGTCTTTCACTTTGGAAGAGACGGGGCCGATTGCAAGGCGAATATGCGATAAACCGGTCTCGCTTGTAACAATCTACTTCACTTGCGCATTTTTTTCATTAGGGTGCGGGGCAACCGGACTGCATCATACAGTCCACACAGTATATCGGGGAGTTCATAAATGGCGGGTGAGTATTTGGAATCAGGCGATGCAAGAGGTACGTTCCTCGGCCATCCCAAGGGACTGTTTGTTCTGTTTTTTGCCGAAATGTGGGAACGGTTTTCCTATTATGGCATGCGCGCCCTGCTGATATTCTATCTCGTTCAACACTGGATGTATTCGGATAGCGAAGCGGGCGTAATTTACGGCGCCTATACCGCTCTGGTCTATATCACGCCGGTTGTCGGCGGCTATCTGGCCGACCGTTATCTTGGCCAGCGCAAGGCGGTTGCCTTTGGCGCTCTGCTCCTGACCTTCGGCCATTTCCTGATGGCTTTCGAAGGAGATGGCGGTGGTCAGGCCGACCCAGCTATCAACATCTTCTGGCTGGCGCTTGCCTTCATCATCGTCGGTTCGGGCTTTTTGAAAGCCAATATTTCGGTCATCGTCGGCCAACTCTACACGCGAACCGACATCCGTCGCGACCCGGCCTATACGATTTTCTACATGGGCATTAATCTCGGTGCCGCGATGGGAGCGATTATCGCCGGCTGGCTTGGCCAGACCTATGGCTGGTCTTACGGCTTCGGTGCCGCCGGACTGGGCATGTTGCTCGGCCTTGTCGTATTTATCTGGGGCAAACCGCTGCTGGTCGGTCGTGGTGAAGCCAATGATCCCAAGCTTCTCGAAAGCAAGGTCGGTGGCATCAAATTCGAATGGCTGCTGTATCTTCTCAGCTTCGCGACCGTCGGTCTTGTCTGGATCTTGATCCAGTATCAGGCTTTGGTCGGCTCGCTGTTGGGTATCGCCGGCGCCATATTGGTCATTTACGTTCTCTACACGGCGGTTGCCAAACTGGATAATCAGGATCGCGATCGTATCTTTGCGGCGATGTTCCTGATTTTCGGTTCGATTCTGTTCTGGGCCTTGTTCGAGCAAGCCGGTTCTTCGCTGAACCTGTTTACGGACCGCAGCGTTGACCGGAATATCATGGGCATTGAAGTCCCTGCTTCCGTGTTCCAGTCGATCAATGCGATCTATATCGTATTGCTGGCGCCTGTATTTGCGCTGCTCTGGACCATGCTTGGCCGCAGAGGGCTTGAACCTTCCGCACCGGCGAAATTCGGTCTTGGGTTGATTCAACTCGGCGCGGGCTTTCTGGTACTGGTCGCCGGTGCGCTGGCAGCCGGAACCGGCAATCTTACCCCGGTCCTGTTCATTTTCCTGATCTACCTGCTGCATACGACCGGTGAGCTTTGCCTGTCTCCGGTAGGCTTGAGCGCGATGAACCGCCTCGCGCCTTCGCATATGGCGAGCCTGATCATGGGTACATGGTTCTTTGCTTCCGCCACCGGCAACTTTGCTGCCGGATTGATCGCTTCGGCGGTCGGCGCAGAAGGTGCCGGTCCCGATCGTGTGCTGGAAGTCTATTCAACCGTTGGCTGGGTAGCAGTCGGTGTTGGTGTTGCGGTGATTTTGATTTCGCCACTGATCAAGAAACTGATGCATCTGGATACGCTTGCTGACGACAATGTCGGTGACGATCTGGAAGGTCAGGCCGAATTTGGTGACCCGCAGTCCGCTGGTACCCACCCAACAACAAAACCATAAGACAAAGGGGCTTTCTATGAAATTTCGGGCTTTGCTGGCGCTATTTGCCGGCGGATCGTTGTTGGCCGGTTGTGCGGCCACCGCAGCGGACACCAATTCGGCCAGCAAGGCAGCGCCCGTTAAATCGAGCAAGTCGGGCAAGACGGCTTTCCCGTCGACGTACAAAGCCTATCCTTCTACTCCCACCGCCGTTACCGGCGTGACCATCTTCGACGGTGAAGGCGGTCGGATCGACAATGGTACCGTGTTTATCGCGGGCGGAAAAATAACCTCGGTCGGTGGCGCTGATACCGCTATCCCCGCCGACGCAACCATCGTTGACGGCTCCGGCAAATATATCACGCCGGGTATCATCGATGTGCACAGCCATCTCGGCGACTATCCGACGCCCAGCGTGTCGGCGCATAGCGATGGTAATGAAGCGACATCTCCGGTGACCCCTGAAGTCTGGGCGGAACATAGTGTCTGGCCACAGGATCCCGGTTTCTCGCGGGCGATGGCCAATGGCGGGATCACCTCGCTGCAAATTCTTCCGGGTTCGGCCAATCTCTTTGGTGGTCGGTCGGTTACGCTGAAGAATGTTTCGGCGCGAACCGTGCAGGCGATGAAATTTCCCGGAGCGCCTTATGGTATGAAAATGGCTTGCGGCGAGAATCCGAAGCGCGTTTACGGCGGTCGCAACCGCATGCCATCAACCCGGATGGGCAGTCTGGCGCTCAACCGGCAGACATGGATCGACGCGCAGGAATATCGCAGCAAGATGAATGACGCCAAGCCGCCGAAGCGCGATCTCGGCAAGGAAACATTGGCCGCTGTGCTGGACGGAGAAATATTGGTCCACAACCATTGCTATCGTGCCGACGAACTTGCCCAGATCATCGATATGTCGAAGGAATTCGGCTATAAGGTAACCGCGTTCCATCATGCGGTCGAAGCGTATAAGATCGCTGATATTCTGGCGGAAGAAGGCATATGTTCTGCCGTCTGGGCCGACTGGTGGGGCTTCAAGATGGAAGCTTATGACGCCATTCCGGAAAACGCGGCACTGCTGCAAAAAGCCGGCGCTTGTGTGATCATCCATAGTGATGATGAAAACCAGATTCAGCGGCTCAACCAGGAAGCGGGCAAGGCGCTTGCCGATGGCCGCGCGATGGGGATCGAAATCAGCGACGCCGAAGCGATCCGCTGGATCACGCTCAATCCGGCGAAAGCCATGGGCATTGATAAAATGACCGGTAGTCTGAAACCGGGCAAGATGGCCGATATGGTCTTGTGGAACGGCAACCCGCTCAGCGTTTACTCGCGGCCGGAGAAAGTCTGGATCGACGGGGCGCTATTGTTTGACAGTGGCGATCCAAGCCGACGTCCGGTCAGTGATTTCGAACTCGGCCAACCTGGTGAAGGAGACGTGAAATGAAGCGCTTTGCAATATTGCTCGGCTCCGCTGCAGCGCTGATCGCCGCTCCTCTTGCGGCGCAGACCACCGCCATCACCGGCGGCAAGGTCGTGATCGGCGACGGTAGCGCGCCTATCGAAGGTGGCACAGTGCTGATCCGCAACGACCGCGTTGTCGCTGCCGGTGCCAATGTCAATATTCCCGCCGATGCGCGGCGGATTGACGCGACCGGTAAATGGGTCACCCCGGGCATTTTTGCCGGGTTCAGCCGCATCGGCCTTGTCGAGGTCGGCGCGGTTACCCAGACCAATGACATGAACTCCAGCGGCTCGCCTTTCTCGGCGGCCCTCGATGTTCAATATGCAGTCAATCCCTTTGCTTCTCCGGTTGCGGTGAACCGCGCGGCAGGGGTCACGCGGGCGGTTGTCTCGCCGAGCACTTCCAGTTCGATTTTCGGTGGCTATGGCGCTGTCGTCGATCTCGGGCAGGATGAGAATCCGATCACCAAGGCGCGCGCCTTCCAGTTTGTCGAACTGGGCGAAACCGGACACAGCCGGGCAGGGGGCAGTCGTTCTGCCTCGCACATCCAGTTCCGGGCGTTGCTCAACGAAGCGCGTACCTACGCGCGCAACCCGGCAGAATTTGATAGCGACCTGCTAAAGGCGTCGGACGCAAAGGCATTATTGCCGGTCATCAACGGCAGCACGAAACTGCTCGTCCACGTCGAAAGCGCGAATGATATTTTGAAGGTCCTGGACCTGCGAAAGGATTTTCCGGCGTTGAAGCTGGTTCTGGTCGGAGCGAATGAAGGCTGGCGCGTTGCCGGTCATATCGCCGCAGCGGGCGTGCCGGTTCTAGCATCTGCTCTGAGTGACTTGCCTTATGGCTTTGAAGACCTGTCGGCGACCCAGTCGAATATTGGCCGGATGAAGGATGCCGGCGTCAAGGTGGCAATCGGCATGATCAACGACAATGATGCCCATCAGCTGCGCTATTCGGTGCAATATGCTGGCAATCTCGTCGCGCTTAACAAGGTCCCGCGCGCCACCGGTCTGACCTGGGACGAGGCGTTTGCCGCGATCAGTTCCGTGCCTGCCGACATCATGGACATGAGCGGGCAACTCGGCTCGCTAAAAGCCGGTCGTCAGGCGGATGTTGTGATCTGGACCGGTGATCCTCTGGAGCTTTCGACACAGGTGGAGACAGTGATTATCGACGGCGTCGACCAGTCGCTGAGCAATCGCCAGATGCGGCTGCGCGACCGGTACGGCAATCCGGCCCCGGGTGCTTTGCCAAAGGCTTATGATCGCTAGTCGCTAGAGGCGCACCATCGACATCATCCGGTCGCCATAGCGGAGACCTGCGGTGCCCCCAACGGGCGCTGCGGTTTCCAGCTCGTCGAGATCTGCTTCGTTCAGTTCGATGTCGACGGCGGCCATGCTGTCTTCCAGAGTGGCCCGTCTTTTCGAGCCGGGAATAGGCACGATAAAGTCACCCTGGGCCATGAGCCAAGCGAGGGCAATTTGTGCCGGCGAGCAGTGATGCCGTTCGGCTACGATTTTTACCACGTCGACCAGTTTCATATTCAGAGCGAAATTCTCTTCCGAATAGCGGGGGTCATTGCGGCGGTAATCATCTTCCGGCAGATCGTCCCGGCTGCTGATCTGGCCGGTCAGAAAACCCCGGCCCAGCGGGCTGTAAGGAACAAAACCGATGCCGAGGTCCTGACAGACCGGCAGGATATCTTCCTCGATACCGCGCTCCCACAGGGAATATTCGGACTGCAAGGCGGCAATCGGGTGGGTTGCGTGCGCCTTTTTCAACGTTTCGGCTCCGGCTTCCGACAGGCCTAGATAGCGGACCTTGCCTTCTGTCACCAGTTCAGCCATCGCGCCGACCGTTTCCTCGATCGGGACACTGGGATCGACGCGATGCTGGTAGAACAGGTCGATCGTATCGATGCCCAGCCGGAGCAAAGATCCCTCGCAGGCCCGGCGAACATTGGCCGGGCTGGAATCGACGCCGGTCACCTGACCATCCTTGAAAGCGAAGCCGAATTTGGTCGCGATGACCAGTCGCTCGCGGCGTCCGCGGATCGCCTGTCCCAGCAATTCTTCATTGACATGAGGGCCATAGACTTCGGCCGTATCGAAAAAGGTAACACCCAGTTCGATCGCCCGGTCGATAGTCGCGAGGCTTTCGGCCCTGCTGGCCATGCCGTACATGGCTGTGCCAATTCCGGCCATCGGCATACAGCCGAGACCCAGCGCGGAGACTTCCAGTTCGGGTCCGAGTTTACGATATTTCATGTCATATCTCCTTCGCTTCTGGCGATTGTCGCCGTCACGGCCATATTCGTGCTGACATTGGCAACCGTCCGCATGATATCAGGAAAGGTCTCTATTGCCAAAAGCAGCACCAGTGGTTCGATCGGGACGCCCATGGCGATGCAGATTGGCGCGATTGACGTGATGAAGCTGATCGAGCCGGGCAGGCTGACCGCTCCCATGGTGGTAATCGCTGCCACGACCACTCCGATGGCCAAAGCGCCGACTGACAGTTGAATTCCCATCAGATGGGCAACGTAAATGGCAACTGCGAGGTTCATGCAAGGGCCGGTCGCGCGGAACAAGGCGACCGCGATCGGTAGTACAACATCGGCCGAGCGTTCACCGACGCCCATGGCTTTGACGCCATTGACCATGGCAGGCAAGGACGCGAGCGAGCTTTGCGTGGAAATCGCTACCGCCTGAGCTCTTGCCGATGCCTTGAAAAATGCAATGGGGCCGCGCTTGCCGCCGATATAAGTGAGCACATAGCTGAACACCCAGACCACCGCGCCGATGCTGCTGACGATCAGGACATAGTGGAGCAAGGCGCCAAAGGCCGCCAGTCCTGCGTTGGCACCAACGCCAAGCGCCAGAGCGAAAACACCCAGCGGTGCCAGTGCCAACACCCATTGGATCAGGATTAGCAGCGCGTCGGCAACGGCATTGAAAAACTGGTCGAGCATCATTCTTTGCGCGTCGGGCAGGCGGGTGATCGCAAAGGCAAATGCCAGGGCGAAAACCATCAACGGCAGCACCGCATCTTCTGCAGCAGAGGCAATGGCATTGGTCGGAATAAGCGCGCGGAGGAATTCGCTGAACGGAGGCACCTCGCCCGGTGGCGCTGCACTTCCCAGTGCAGACCGCAACGCTGCTGCTGCGTCCCCGTCCAGCGGGAACAGCTCGAGCAAAGCGGGCGTCACGAAAGCGGCCATGGCCGAAGAGCACCAGAGGATGAAAATCATGAACAATATGGCGCGAGCGGTCATCCGTCCGGCACGGGCCATGGAGGCTGCCTTGCCGATGCCGACGATCAGCAGGGTGAATACAAGCGGGATGACGGTCATGCGCAAGGCGTTGAGCCACATGTTGCCGATCACATCAGCCGCTTCGACGAGCAACGCGTTTCTGGTGCCGACAAATAGCCCGACCAAAATGCCGAGAACCAGAGCAAGCAATATGATTAGTGCTTTTTTCAATATCCCGGTCCTCTGCGATGTTCGAATGGACCATCAACCATGACGGCCAGCTTCTGGCAAGGGATGATTATGTGTAAATTTTGGGATTGAATTCATTCCTTCTTGGTTTCCGGCGGTTCGATGGGCTAGAGACATGCGGAACAGGGGGCTGTCCATTTTGGGATGTAAGTTGATATGACCAAGAAATTTTTCGGTACCGACGGCATTCGCGGTCTGACCAACAAGCACCCGATGACCGCGGAAATTGCCATGAAAGTCGGGCAGGCCGCCGGACGGCATTTTCTGCGCGGAGATCACAAGCATCGCGTTGTAATCGGCAAGGATACCAGGCTTTCGGGCTATATGATGGAAAATGCGCTGGTTGCCGGTTTTACCAGTGTCGGCATGGATGTCGTGCAGGTTGGTCCTATGCCAACGCCTGCAGTTGCCTTGCTTACAAGGTCGATGCGCGCCGATCTCGGGGTGATGATATCGGCCAGCCACAACCCCTATTATGACAATGGTATAAAATTATTCGGTCCCGACGGGTTCAAGCTGTCGGATGAAGACGAACTGACAATCGAAGCCTATCTTGAGGAAGAAACGAAATTGGCGGAGCCGGCGGATATTGGCCGCGCAAAACGATTTGAAGATGCCCGCGGCCGTTATATCCATGCCGTCAAGATGTCGCTGCCGGACGATATCAGACTGGATGGCCTGAAAATCGTTTGCGACTGCGCCAATGGCGCCGCTTATCAGGTGGCACCGTCTGCATTCTGGGAATTGGGGGCCGAGGTTGTCACCTTAGGGATCAGTCCCAATGGTTTGAATATAAATGACAAATGCGGTTCCACCGACCTTGCGATTTTGCAGGAAAGGGTGGTCTCTTCCGGCGCTCATATCGGCATTGCACTGGATGGAGACGCCGATCGTCTGATCGTTGTCGATGAAAAAGGGCAGGTCGTTGACGGTGATCAGCTTATGGCATTGATCGGGTCTAGCTGGAGCCGCGACGGCTTGCTGCGCGGTGACGGCATCGTCGCGACGGTGATGTCCAATCTAGGCCTCGAGCGGTTTCTGAAATCCCAGCATCTCGATCTGGTGCGGGCGAATGTCGGTGACCGCTATGTTCTCGAAGAGATGAAAAAGGGCGGTTATAATGTTGGCGGCGAGCAGTCCGGCCATATGATCCTGCTGGACCACGGCACCACCGGCGATGGTACGGTTGCGGCCTTGCAGGTATTGGGGCAGCTGGTCGAAAGCGGCAATCCCGCCAGCGAACTGCTGCACCTGTTTGATCCGGTTCCGCAACTGCTCAAGAATGTCCGCTATAGTAGCGGCCAGCCGCTCGAAAACGAGAAGGTCAAGGCTGTGATCGCGGAAGCGGAAAAGGAACTGGAAGGCTCCGGTCGCCTTCTGATCCGGAAATCGGGAACCGAACCGCTGATAAGGGTGATGGCAGAGGGTGATGACGAAGTTCAGGTCCACGCTGTCGTCGACCGGATTTGCGCCGTTGTCGAGGAAGTGGCTCGCTGATGCTGGCGATGCGTCCCGATTGTGAAAGCTGTGGCAAGGATTTGCCCGCCGAGCAAGCCGGTGCGCTGATCTGCAGTTTCGAATGCACTTTTTGTGAGAGCTGTAACAGCGACAAGCTCCACGATATCTGCCCCAATTGCGGTGGTATATTGAAAACCCGGCCGACCCGTTCAGCGGAACTGCTGGCAAAATACCCTGCCTTTACCGAACGGAAATATAGATGTTGAGTTTTCTCGATGCGATGGATGCCAGAACCATTGTGGTCATCGGTCTGATCCTGCCGGTGCTGGTGACGCTGGTCCTGTTCTTTTTTGCACGCGGTTTTTTCCGGCGGTTCTGGATATTGATCCTCCTGATTGCCGCGGCGCTCGAATGGTTCCTGATCGTTCAGGTCGGGCCGCTGTTTCTGTGACCGGAAAATGCCCGCGGATATTGTCGATCGCCGGTTCCGATAGCGGCGGCGGCGCTGGCATACAGGCGGATATCAAGACGATCACCATGCTGGGCGGCCACGCGATGACGGCGATTACCGCGATCACCGCACAAAATACTATGGGTGTTCAATCGGTTCATCCAATACCCACTGCAATGATAGTGGAGCAGATTGAATCGGTGGTCACTGACATCGGCGTTGATGCGGTCAAGATCGGCATGATCGGCAGCGCCGAAGCGGCGCGGGCGGTGGCGCAATATCTCGACAAGCTCAGCATCGCAGTCGTCTTCGATCCGGTGATGGTCGCGACAAGTGGCAGTACATTGGCCGATGCCGACACGATCGCCGCCTTTGGCGAACTGATGGACATTGCCTCTGTGGTCACGCCGAATTTGCCCGAGCTGGCGGCACTGGGTGGCAAGGACGAGGTTCTGGGGCATGGCTGCCATCTTGTCGTCAAGGGCGGTCATGGCGAGGGGGATGTCGTTGTCGATGAACTATATGCGCCGGGCGGCCTGATCAGACGGATCGAGGGCAAGAGGCTCGATACCAGTGAAACCCATGGCACCGGCTGCACCTTTGCCAGCGCACTGGCTTGCGGACTGGGCAGTGGAATGGCGCTTGAAGCGGCTTTTGAGCAGGCGATATCTTTCACGCGGATCGCGATATTGGAAGCACCGGGGCTTGGCCAAGGCAGCGGTCCGCTCGGCCATCAATTTGTTACCGACTTTCAGGACGATGATCGATGATCGCAGGTGTGGATGAAGTGGGCAGGGGCCCGCTCGCTGGCCCGGTCGTGGCCGCTGCGGTAATCCTGCCCGATGACCATAACATCATCGGACTCGACGACAGCAAGAAGCTGACCGCCAAAAAACGCGCTCGACTGGAACTGGAAATTCTCGATTGCGCCCGTTTTTCGGTAGCGCAATGTTCCGAGATCGAGATTGACGATATCAACATCCTCCAGGCGACCATGCTGGCGATGACCCGGGCGGTGGACGGCCTGAATGATGTGCCCCGTCATGTGCTGGTCGATGGCAACCGCTTGCCCAAGTGGAGCTATTCAGCCGAATCGGTGATCGGCGGGGACGCTATCCATCCGTGCATTTCCGCAGCCTCGATCCTTGCGAAAGAATTTCGTGACCGATTGATGATCGCCGCCGCCGAAGAATATCCGCAATATGGCTGGGAACGGAACAAGGGCTATGGCACGGCGGAGCATCTGGCGGCGCTCAGGCAATATGGGCCTACGCCGCTACACCGGAGAAGCTTTGCTCCGGTGTCCCAGATGGAGATGCTTTAGGCTTCCACCTCTGCCGGCTTCGGCGCGATCTTGCGTTCTGCCAATACCCATTCGCCGCTCTCGCTTTTGATATATTTGGGCTGGCGGGTCACGTTCCAGACCAGACCCATTTTCTCCAGCAGCAGCAGGACATAGCCAGCGATGTCGATCTCCCACCATGCCATGCCCTGAAAGCTGGCGCGCGGATGTTTGTGGTGGTTGTTGTGCCAGCCTTCGCCAAAGGTCAGCAGCGAGAAAAGGAAGCTGTTTCTGGATGTGCCGACGCCTTTGGTGTGACGCTGTGATCCGACAACATGGGCGTAGCTGGAAATGCCGAGGGTGATCTGCAGAACGACAAATGTCCGGAAATAGCCGCCTATCAGGATCGTGCTGATGACATGGTCCCAGCCGCCGAAGGCAAGGCCCCAGATGCCGGGAAAGATGATCAGCGAGAATATCAGCCAGTACCAGCGGGTCTTGTGCAGCCAGAGCACGACATCATTGTCGGCAAGTCCCTTGCCATAAATGCTGGTGTCGGTGACGCAATCGTCCATGAACCAGCCGAAATGTGAGTGGAACATGCCCTTCAACCGGCTGGTCTTGCGCCCGCGGCCATCAAGCCAAGGGCTGTGCACGTCGCCGATTTCATCGCTGTGAGCGTGGTGACGCCGGTGGTCGGTGGCCCAGCGCAATACCGAAGACTGGATCGACATTTGCGCCATTGCGCCGAGTATATATTGCATCGGCACCGATGTCTCGAACGCCTTGTGCGAATAATAGCGGTGAAAGCCGAGCACGATGCCAAGCATCAATATGATATATCCGGCAATGAATGCCGACCATTCGACCCAGCCGGTGTCATAGGTGAGCATATACCAGACCGCAGCGATCGATCCGAAAATCTTCGATCCGAAAACAATCGCATATTCCCGGCGCTTTTCGCGCCCGGCTTCGCCGCCGACTATGACGCCGGGATGCGGGCGGGGTTCATCGCTATGCTGAGAAATGCCGTTTTCTTGCTGATATTTATCGCGAAAATTGCGCGCCATCTGTTTTCCGACCCCCGTAATGCTAGACTGTGGAGCTAGTCTGTTGATTCAGCATATAGCCGGAACGCTCCTTTTTGGGAATCAAATTTGAATTCGGGCAATTTCGCGAAAAAAATCAAATATATTTTTCCGACAGAGTCTTTTCCGTCACACCACTAGGGATTGAGTCTGGCTCTCCGGCATTGACTCCATATCTGGTGACGGACTCGTTTCGTTCTTTTTCGCCGAGTCGCGTTAACCATAAAGATACGCCTTTAACCTATGTTAACGGCCTTGACCGCCGGCCATTTCGGACTCACCGTTAGCGCTGTTGGAAAAAGGAATAGAGTTTCATGGGGATTATCGAGCGCATTCACGCGCCCAAAACACGCACCGCACCACGCGCTGCACCAAGCACCGCAAAAAAGGCTGTCGATCTGCCACTGGGGCAGATATTGAAAATGGATTGCATCGAAGCCATGGCGTCACTGCCTGATGCATCGGTCGATATGGTGTTTGCTGATCCTCCCTATAATTTGCAACTGGGCGGCGATCTCTTCCGTCCCGAAGGCGGGCAGGTGGATGCCGTGGATGATGCCTGGGACCATTTTGACAGCTTTGCCGCCTATGATGCCTTCACCAAGGCCTGGCTCGCGGAAGCACGCCGCATTCTCAAGCCAGACGGCTCCCTCTGGGTTATCGGCAGCTATCATAATATTTTCCGGGTCGGCGCTACATTGCAGGATCTGGGCTACTGGATCCTCAACGACATCATCTGGCGCAAGGCCAATCCGATGCCGAATTTCAAGGGAACGCGCTTCACCAACGCGCACGAGACCCTGATCTGGGCATCGAAGTCGGAAAAGGCGAAATATACGTTCAACTATCGGGCGATGAAAAATCTCAACGACGAATTGCAGATGCGCAGCGACTGGGTCATGCCGATTTGCGGCGGCCAGGAACGGCTGAAACGCAACGGCAGCAAGGCGCATCCGACGCAAAAGCCGGAAGCATTGCTTTACCGTATCATGCTGGCGACGACCAATCCCGGTGATGTTGTGCTCGACCCGTTTTTCGGCACCGGCACGACCGGCGCGGTTGCGAAACGACTGGGCCGCGAATGGATCGGTTGCGAGAAAGAGGACAGCTATTGCGAAGTCGCTGAACAGCGGATCGCTGAAGCTTTGCCGCTCGATGAAAGCTCGCTCAAGACCATGCAGTCGCCCAAATCCAAGCCACGGGTTGCTTTCGGTACTCTGGTCGAAACCGGCTATCTGAAGCCCGGTGACGAATTGTGTAGTAAGAACCGCAAGTTCAAGGTCAAAGTGCGGGCCGATGGCTCGGTGCTCTGGGATGGACAGGAGGGCTCGATCCACAAAATCGGAGCCACCGTACAGGATGCGCCGAGCTGCAACGGATGGACCTACTGGTATTATGATGACGGCAAGACGCTGAAGCCGATCGACAATCTGCGCCAGACCTATTTGCTGGCGACCGAACCCTGATATGGGCGCGCCATTGGAAGATTTGGAAGCATGTGGAGCGGATGCCAGACTCTATCTGAAGCCTGTTGGACTGGTTGACAGTCCGCAATGGCATGATGGTAAAAATCGACGTTTAAACAATAGTTTAACGTGGTTTTCTCAGATAGAATATCTGATTGTTGAGGCCGGAAAGTCGAACCTCCGGGGGCTCGTAAATGTCACCCAGTGGCCGGAATGGTCAAAAACTCTTTCCGAGCCGCTGGCCGAGCGGGCGGCGGGGCAATTTGCCAATCTGATCCGGCATCACGAACCGCTGCAATGCGGAGAGCGCATCATCCGGTTCGACCAGCCGCACGTGATGGGCATATTGAATATCACGCCCGACAGTTTTTCCGATGGTGGCAAGCTTCAGGACGATCCCGAAAAGGCGGCCGAAGCGGGCCTGGCGATGGCGGTTGCCGGCGCGTCTATCCTCGATATTGGCGGGGAAAGCACCCGGCCCGGCGCGAACCCGGTATGGGAAGGCGACGAGATCAAACGCGTGGTGCCGGTGATCGAGAGGCTGGCCCATTGCGGCGCCGTGATATCGATCGACACGCGCAAGGCAGCGGTGATGGAAGTGGCGATTGCGGCGGGTGCGCATTTGATCAACGACGTTTCGGCCCTGTTGCACGACAAACGATCGCTTGAAGTCGCCGGTGTTTCCGGTCGTCCGGTTGTGCTCATGCACGCGCCGTCAAGCGGCAAAAACCCTCATAAAAGCGATGGTTATGGCAATATTGTCACCGATACGCTCGATTGGCTCGAACAAAGGGTCGCCGATGTCGTCGCGGCAGGTTTCGAGCGCGACAAGATCATAATCGATCCGGGCCTGGGTTTCGGCAAGTCGCTGGCCGACAATCTCGCCCTGATGAACAATATCGCAATGTTTCACGCGCTCGGCCAGCCCTTGTTGATCGGTGCCAGTCGCAAACGGATGATCGGCGCTCTGTCAAAGGAAGCACCGGTCGATCAACGCCTCGGCGGTTCAATCGCTTTCGCCCACCACGCGATACAGCAGGGTGCGCAAATCGTCCGGGTGCATGATGTGCCGGAAACGGTTCAGGCCCTGCAAGTCTGGCGCGGCATGCGCGACGCCGGGGTTACTGCGCCGGTTTAGACCGGACTCCGCGATATCTGGAAAGCGGACGGCGGTCATGGGTTTGTGGGATGGCCGGGATTGGGTGGTTTTCTGCCCGTCCGCTTCACAAAGAGGGCATTGATTTTTCAAACTGCCATAGTGGCGTTCTGATATGTGATTGGCTTCGGACGCTAACCCGTCCTAATTGTCGGCTAGCAAGGTCTCCATCATTGCTCGAGCTGCCTCCGTGCCTAACTTTGCTATCAGAATACGGTTCGTCTCATCCCCGATTTCGAAGGTGAGTGTCGGTACGCCGTATTTTTTATGCACATAGTTTTTTGAATTAGCCTGTCCGAGATTGTGATTAGCATCGCGGTTTACGGTATAGTCCGGCATTTTGGCTTGCAACAGATCGAGCCATTTTTTCAGGAACAAGGGCGGATTAGTGGGGTAGTCATCCGGGATGGTATAAAACACATCATTCTGGGTGGAATGAAAATCAACGAACAGACGAAGCTGCTTATCCGGTGCTGTTTCTATGTCTCCGAGCAACTTGTCCATTAATCGCGTTTCGGGTTGCGCAAATGGTCCCCAGTCGCGGTTCAGGTCGGTGCCGCCAGTGTTATGCCGCCAATAGCCGTGATCGACGCCGTCGGGATTTAATACCGGAACGACTATAGTTTCAAACCGCGCACGAAATCGCCTGGCGAGCGGATCGTCGGACAGGAGGGTTTCAACGAACGGCATCATCACCAGCGCGCTAGTTATTTCAGGGGGATGTTGCCGACCGATCAAGACTATCTGTTCACGCGGTTTGCTTCCGGTTGCTGTGATCGACATCGCCGGAATATCTTTGCCTTCGGCAGATTTCCCGAGCAGGAACTGTTCAACCAATGGCGATTGCGATGCCTGCTCGACCCATGCAGCATAATCCGATGACGAGATAATCTCCTGACCCGCAACGAACATCGGCTTGTCGCCCAGAGTGATTGTCATTCTTGCCTGCGCGACCCCGTCAATGTCTTCTACGGTAATGGAGTCTGGCGACAGACGTGTCCAGTTCAGGCCATCGGTACTGGTCTTGGGCCAATAGCGATGACCGCAATGCTCATAGGAGAGATTGACCTGCACCGTCCCTGATTTGCGCGGCGTCAAACGAAACGCATACCAGGCGCTGCAGTTGATCGGTGGTTCGTCTTCCGGCTCAATCTTTATGGCGAGACCGGTTTGGTTCACCGACTTGCAGGACGCTATGTTGCCGCTCGGAAAATCGGTATCGAGAACTACATCTGGAGTTTCGCAGAGACCGGAAGCCGCTACAGAAGATGCAACGTCAACGCTATCTGCGCAGCCGCTGAGAACAAGAGCAAGGGGCAACGCGGAAAGATAATATCTGGTCATATTCGCACCGTGGCAGGATTTGGTGGTGGCGGAGCTGGAATGATCCATAGCCCCGCCAACCAGGATCAGAACTTTTTACGAATTTCCGCGAAGAGCGTGCGACCCTTGCCGCTATGCTCGGCGCCGTAATAGCCATAGCTTTCGTCAGCAATTGGTGGATCGCGGTCGAACAAATTGTTCGCGCCGATGCGGATGCGCGTATCGTTCAGTGCACCTTTACCTTTAAAGGTATAGCCACCCGACACATTCACGACAAACCACGAACGGACCGGCAAGGAATCGCCTGCGACATTGGTTGTGCTTGGATCGAGGAATTTGCCGGTATATTTGCCGAACAGGTTGATATCGAAGTCACCGATATCCCAGTTCACCGAAGTGCTGAATCGCCATTTGGGGCGGCCATCAACCAGGAGCAATTCGCCCAGACCTTCGACCGGGAAATTTGCCTCGAGCAGAGCTTGGCCGTCGGTGCTTGGTACCTGGAAGAATGACCTCAAACGAGCCGCGTTGAAGCGGATGTTGAAGTCTCCGATCGGGGTGGCGCCGATGTCGTAATAAGCACCAAAGTCAATACCCGTCGAAGTGCGGCTATCCAGATTCAGATAAGGATCAAGTATGAATGTGATCGGGCCCGCTGGATCGCCGGCAAGGCTTGAACCCGCAAACAGTGCGATGGTATCGGCATCGACCGGACCGCGCAGCACATTGGGGTTGAAGCTGCCCTGTGTGCGCAGCAGCAGATCGAGCGCGACCTGGTTCTGGAAGCCAAACGTTCCCACCAGGCCTGTTTGCTTGATCCGCCAATAGTCTACGGTGAAGGTAAAGCCGGGCAGCTCCGGCGGCGAAAGAATGATGCCGGCATTGATGCTTTTGGTGTGTTCGGGGTTTAGCTCGTTGGTGCCAGTACGCAGACTGGAAACGCTGGATCCGGCACAGTCATCGACGTTGTTAATGCCAGCCTCGCCTCTTTCCACACGTGGCAAACAACGGACGAAATCGTCTGTTGTATTACTACGCGTTGTTCCGACATCGTTAACCTGGGCAAGGTTAGGCGCGCGGAATCCCTTGGACCAGGCACCCCGAAACGTAAACGCCTCGTTCAAGCTCCACGAAGCCGCGATGCGCGGAACAAACGTGCTTCCCACATCGGAGAAACTCTCGAACCGGCCGGCAAACTGCACGTCAAACTTGCGGATCAGCGGGATATCCATGTCTTCGCTGACCAATGGCACGAACACCTCGGCAAAGGCCGAATACACCTCCCGGTTACCTGACGTGTCAGGACTTGGGCTGGTACCCAAGATGTCGCTGGTATCGAAGAGGCCAGAAACGGTGTCCGTAAAGGTAATCGTTCCGTCGGCGCGCGGATCACGGTCGTCGAGAAACGTCTCGCGGCGGGCCTCGACGCCTAGTGCGATACCCAAATCTCCACCGGGAAGCTGGAACAGGTCATTCCGAGAGATCTTGAAGTCGGCTAGGGCAAGCGTGGTTTCTCCTTTGCGGAAAACGTCCACGAGAAAGCTATCGATCGTTGCCTGATTGTTGAATCCGCTACCTTCGGTATTCGAGTTGGTCAGGCTACCCCCGCTAAACGGGTTATAGGCTGATGCATCGGTCCGGTTAATCGCCGCCTGATAGAGGGTTTGTGAAATGCGTGTGGCGCGGTCGGTCGTGTTGGCCTGCGTATAGAGGATCGCACTATCGAAATCCCATTCACCAATTTCGCCACGCAATCCGCCAAGCAGCCGCCAGCTGTCACCGGTGACCTCAATTTCGCGCGGGCCCGCATCAATGGGCCGATATCCGACAATCTGCACAGTCAGACCTGCAGCGGGAACATTCGTACCCGTCACGCGGTAAGGATTAGTAGGATCCGCTGCACCAAACGGATTGTAATAGGCGGTTTGTGAAACAGTTACCGGCGCAGCGCCTAGCGGAGCCGATTGTTCGATAGTCCGGTTCAGCTTCGAATAATAATAGGATCCTTCAGCATAAAACTCCATGCCATTATCAAATTCGTGATTGAACAAGGCGTAGGCATTATAGCGATCGCGTTCCGAATAAAGGTTGGATACCGGCGCCGTATCATAGCGCAGATCACTCGTTATAGCACTGGTGGTGCTGCCGTTATCGATACAATATCCAGGATTTTGACTGAGCTGGATATTGCAACCGGTATTGGCTGAAGGCTGGATGTGGAAATCATCATCGCCAACCAGGTTGACACTTCGGCTCGCCTTGAAGCGACCCCAAGGCGTAATCGTGCTGCGGTTGTCGAGCTGGGAATCACCTTCAAAACTCGTGCCTTCAAAGAAGCGCTGGAAATTGTCGGTTGACGAAAAATCCTGTTCGGTCGCGAGGATGCCATTGCCGTGGAAATAACTGCCATACAGCGTCAGGTTCGTTTTGCCTTCGTTGAAGTCAAAGCCTACGCCGCCGAAAATATTATACTCAAACTGCGAGGTACTATCGGAGAAATCATATCGCCCCTGCAAGAAGCCACCTTTCATATTTCCTTTCAACTGGGTATCGATAACCCCGGCGACAGCATCCGCGCCATAAATTGGCGAAGCACCATCGCGCAACACTTCTACGCGGCGGACGGCGCCGGGTGGAATGGTGTTGGTGTTGGGTGAAACGACCGGCACAAGCAATTCGGTCTGGAAGCCCGGGTTTAGCACCATGCGTCGACCGTTTATAAGTAGCAGAGTATTGCCGGTTCCAAGATCGCGCAGATTGATCGAAGCCACATCGCCGCGTGCTGCGTTTGCGCTACCGACCGTGTTCTGGTCGTTAAAAGCAGTTGCGCCGATTTGCGGAATTGATCGGAAAAGTTCGTCACCGGTAGTGGCACCGGTTGCCTCGATCTGTTCTTCCGTCAGTACTGTAACCGGAAGAATATCGTCAATTTTTGCGCCTTTGATCTGGCTACCTGTTACAACGATGACACTTTTATCTTCAGCCGAGTTTTCGGCCGTTTGAGCGAATGCACTATCGGCGCTGATCAGCGCCGTTGTCCCGAGCAAAAGCGCGCAGACATTACGGATTCCAGACATAACTTAACCCCCCGTGTAGAAAAACAGAAAACAAGCAGAACGAAATAATATTCAAATTTTAAAATGGTGGCTGCCAATTTGCGCATTGTCCCCGTGCAACATTTCGGTCAGCTAGCAATCTAGGGCGCTTGTTTTCGGTAGTGGTCAATCGAGATTCGGATCGAGATCGTAAAATTGTTCATTAATGCGACATTAATGTTACACAGGAGCTTCACGCCTGACATCAGCTCATGAGTGTTACTATTTGATCCCCGAACGACCACAATGGGGCCAATTGCTATCGTCTTTCGCCCCCAAAGCAGACATTGGGCTCAATCGGCCAGTTCAACCTGCCGGACGTCATAGCCGGACTTGTTGAGGTCGGCGATCAGGCCTTCCAGCTGTTCGCGGTCTTTTGCTTCGCATTCGATATCCGTGATCAGGCCTTTGGCCGGCAGGTTGGTGAAAACCCGCTGGTGATAGACTTCGATGATATTGACTTCATGCTCGGCAAATTGCTTCACGACATTGTAAAGCGCGCCGGGCTGGTCGCGAAGATGCAGGCGTAGCCGCGCGAGGCGGCCCGAGCGAGCGAGATCGCGGAGAAGGACGTTGGCCAGCAGGCGGGTATCGATATTACCGCCGCACAGCACGAGGCCGACTTTCTCGCCCTTGAATTTTTCCTTGTTGCTCAGCAACGCGGCAAGGCCGGCAGCACCGGCGCCTTCAACGACTGTCTTTTCGATCTGCAGCAGCAGGCTGACAGCGCCTTCCAGTTCGGCTTCGCTGACCAGCAAAATCTCGTCGACATATTTCTTGATGATCCCGGCGGTAAATTCGGATGGATTGCGCACGGCAATGCCTTCTGCCAGCGTATCGCCTCCGGCCGTCAGGGTTTTTCCGTTCAATTTTGCGTACATGCTGGGATAAAGCGCTGCCTGCACGCCGGTCATCTTGATGTCCGGGTTGATCGCAGATGCTGCGGTTGCCATGCCGGAAAATAATCCGCCGCCGCCGATGGGAATGATCAGCCGGTCCAGATCGGGAATGGCTTCGAGCATTTCGATCGCCACGGTTCCCTGACCGGCTGCGACATGCGGGTCATCAAAGGCGTGGATGTAGGTGAGGCCGCGTTGATCGGAGAGCAGCATGGCATGAGCATAAGCTTCATCATAATTGCTGCCGAAGATGACGATCTCGGCACCATGGCCGCGGGTCTGTTCGACCTTCACCATCGGTGTCGTGCTGGGCATGACGATTGTCGCCGGGATGCCCAAATTTTTCGCGTTATAGGCAAGGCCCTGAGCATGGTTGCCGGCCGATGCCGCGATCACGCCAGCCTTGCGCTTGCTTTCGTCCATCAGCAGCAGCGCATTGAGCGCACCGCGTTCCTTATAGGCTGCGGTAAACTGAAGATTCTCGAATTTGAGAAAGACTTCGGCGCCGCTCAGCTCTGACAGGGTGATGCTTTTCAGCGTCGGGGTGTGAACGACGCGGCCCTTGATCCGGTCGTGCGCCGCTTTCACGTCCTCGAAATCGAAGGAGGGAAGGGCGGATTTCTGCATATCATTCATATCGCCTGTGCCCCTAACGCATCTGGCCATCGAGGGAAACAATGATTATGGCCGTACCAAAGGTTAGGGAGATTTATGGCAAATATCGGATTTATCGGGATGGGCGTGATGGGCGGTCCCATAGCGGGTCATCTGGCCAAAGCGGGGCATGAGCTCACCGTTTACAATCGCACCAGATCCAAGGCCGAAGCCTGGGTTGCGCAATATGGCGGAACTCTGGCCGAGAACCCGGCGGCAGCGGCCCGTGACAAGCAGATTGTAATTACCTGTGTCGGCAATGACGACGATCTTGCCTCTGTTACGATGGGGCGTGACGGCGCTTTTTCGACCATGGGATCGGGTTCCCTGTTCATCGACCATACGACCGTTTCCGCGCGGATCGCGCGGCAGTTGGCGGTCGAAGCCGAAGGCCTGGACATCCATGTCGTCGACGCCCCGGTTTCCGGTGGTCAGGCCGGCGCGGAAAATGGCACCTTGTCGATCATGTGCGGCGGCAGCGAGGAAGCCTTTGCCGCAGCCGAACCGGTGATGTCGGCTTATGCCGGACGGATCGTCCATGTCGGACGAACCGGTGCCGGACAGACGACAAAAATGTGTAACCAGATCGCGATTGCCGGGGTTCTCGAAGGACTGTCGGAAGCACTGCGCTTCGCTCAGGCCAGCCAGCTCGATCTCGACAAAGTCCATGAGGCGATCTCGGGCGGTGCGGCGCAGAGCTGGCAGATGGACAATCGCTGGGCGACGATGGCGCAGGACAAATTTGATTTCGGCTTTGCCGTCGACTGGATGCGCAAGGATCTCGGCTTGGCGATCGAGGAAGCGCGTACCAATGGCGCGACCATCCCGGTGGCGGCGCTGGTCGACCAGTTTTACGCGGAAGTGCAGGCCGCAGGCGGCGGACGCAATGACACGAGTTCGCTGGTATCCCGCCTCCCGAAAAGAAAATAGACTAAGGTAGTTGATATGGCAGGTTGGCTGAAAAATTGTAGTACGGCACTGGGTGTGATTGCAGGTACGGTCTTGCTCGCGCCCGCGGCTGCCCATGCCGACAGTCTGATCGAGAATGTCAACGGCATGACCCTCGACAGCGATGGCAAGATCATCCGCTTCGCCGCGATGGTCGTGGATGATGAAGGCAAGGTCAAGCAGTTGCTGGACCGGAAAGACAAGCGTCCGCGCGACGTGGATTTCCAGTTTGACGGCAAGGGCCAGACCCTGATCCCGGGCTTTTTCGATGCCCATGGCCATGTCATGGGGATGGGTTTCGGGGCGCTGACGCTGGATTTGTCCGACACCAGGTCTCTGGAAGAAGCGCTTGCCAAGATCGCGCGATATGCGGCAGACAATCCGAACCGGCAATGGATCATCGGCAATGGCTGGAATCAGGAGGTCTGGGGACTGGGTCGCTTTCCCACCGCGGCTGAACTGGATGCGACAGTCTCCGACCGTCCGGTATTCCTATCCCGCGTTGATGGTCATGCCGCCTGGGTCAATGGTGCGGCAATGAAAGCGGCGGGCATCTCTGCTTCAAGCAAATCCCCTTCTGGCGGAACGATCGAGAAGGCCGGCGGCAATCCAACCGGGATCTTTGTCGATACGGCGATGGATTTGTTCGGAAATGCCATTCCCGCTCCCCGGCCGGTGGAGAATGATCTGGCGCTGGGCAAGGCGCAGGATATATTGCTCGCCAACGGGGTAACGTCGATTGCGGATATGGGCACGACGATGCAGGACTGGCAGAGTTTTCGCCGGGCAGGCGATGCCGGCCAGCTTAAAATCCGGATTGTCTCTTATGCTGCGGGTATCGATAATATGATCGCCATAGGCGGCCCCGGACCATCGCCATGGCTATACGACGATCATCTCAAGCTGGCCGGCGTGAAACTCTATATGGATGGTGCCCTGGGATCGCGCGGCGCCTTGCTCAAAGCGCCTTACGCCGACAGGCCCAAGGAGAGCGGGTTGGCTATGCTGACGTCGGCGCAGCTGAAAAACAAGATGAGCAGGGCGGCCATGGATGGTTTCCAGATCGCGGTGCACGCCATCGGTGACAAGGGAAATGACGAAGTCCTGTCCGCTATCGAGGAAATGCAGGCGACATATAAGGGAGACCGGCGCTGGCGGATCGAACATGCCCAGATAGTCGATCCGTCCGACATCAGCCGCTTCGCCGCTTCCGGAACGATCGCCTCGATGCAACCTGTTCACCAGACATCCGACCGGCTGATGGCGGAGGCGCGGCTCGGCCCGGATCGTCTGCACGGCGCTTATGCCTGGCAGTCCTTGCTCGCTTCCGGGGCAAGGCTCGCGTTCGGCACGGATGTTCCCGTGGAATCATCCGATCCCTTTGCCGGACTGGGCGCTGCGATGACGCGGGAAGATGCCACAGGCCAGCCGTTCGGAGGATGGATGCCCGAAGAACGGCTGAGCCGCGAACAGGCATGGCAGGCCTATACAAACGGAGCGGCTTACGCCGCTTTTGCCGAGGATCGCCTGGGCAGCCTCGAGGTGGGAAAAAGGGCGGATTTCCTTATTATTGATCAGGATATTCTGCTGGCAACCCCGGCGCAGGTTCGCAATATGCGGGTTCTCCAGACCTGGATTGCAGGCAAGCCTGCATTTGTTCGAAAATAGAAATGAGAGGCTAAGTGCCTTGCAAACAAGCTTACTTGAGCAATTGATTGGTATTTGCAGTTGTGCAGAATCTTGAATCGGGCTAGTAGTTTACATAGGAAGGGATGGATGTAATGAAACCCTTCTGAACTACTGGGGCGTACTGAAGGGCCAAATTTTGGTCTTTTAACCTTTGTAAATTGACTAAATTGGAGCATTATTATGAATTTCGGTAAATTGGCTGCGGGTATCGCAGCGGTAGCTTTGGTAACGGCTCCTGTCGCTGCTCAAGCCGCAAACAGCGCAGCGCCTGCTGTTGAGCGCGTTGGTGCGACTTCGTCGTCTTCGGAAAAGCTTGAAGGCAGCAATGGCATCCTGATCGCCGTTCTGGCAGCTGCAGCGGTTATCGCTGGCATCATCATCATCGCTGATGATGACGATCCAACAAGCCCCTGAGCTTTTGCAAAATAAATTTGAAACGGGGCGATTTTCGCCCCGTTTTTTTTTCCGTCCGTCAGAATCAATATGAAAATACGTGGTAAATCACCTTTTCATTTTGTTCCCTGCATTGCATATTGTCCATGCCGATTCTGAAAATGTAACAAAAGGCTGGCAATGTGACTGCACCCGTTCGCTTCCCGCGATTTTTTGTAACCAATCCGAGCCCGTGCCCCTATTTGCCCGGCAAGAGCGAACGCAAGGTCTTTACCGAACTCAACGGCCCCCATACTGACGAGCTGAACGATGCGCTCGGACGGATCGGATTCCGCCGGAGCCAGAATGTGGCCTATCGGCCGAGTTGTCTGGATTGCAAGGCGTGCGTTTCGGTTCGGGTTGTCGCTGACGAATTTCGTCCCAACGCAACCCAGAGAAAGCTCATCCGCCGCAATCAGGATCTGGTTGTCGAAGCTTGCGAACCCTGGGCAACAGACGAACAATATCAACTGCTGCAGAAATATCTCGCCAAGCGCCATCCCGGCGGCGGCATGGCCGAAATGGACGAGATGGACTATTCCGACATGGTCGAGCAATCGCCGGTCAAAAGTTTTGTGATCGAATATCGTGAACCAACCGAAGACGGTAGCAAGGGACCTCTGGTCGGCGCCTGTCTGACCGATCAGCAGGGCGATGGCCTGTCGATGATTTACAGCTTCTTCGACGCAGAGCATGGCGAACGCGCCGGTCTCGGAAATTATATCATCATGGATCACATCCTGCGCGCCAGGACAGCCGGATTGCCTTATGTCTATCTCGGCTATTGGGTCGATGGCTCGCCGCAAATGGAATATAAGGTCAGATATCAGCCAATCGAGCGGCTTGGTCCGGAAGGTTGGCAAAGATATGACCCAACCGATCCACTGAAACAATAACCCCCGAACCGAAATGGTTCGCGATAAACCAAGTCAAAAAAAAGCCTGCTGACCGAACGAGGTCAGCAGGCTTTTTTTCTATATGTGACCCTGTCAGTCGTACATGCAGCGGGCCTGTTGGCATCCCTTCAGCGGCGCAGCTTTTGGTGCCGGTTTCCAGACTTTCTTCGCTGCCGGCTTCCACTGCTTCTTGTAGGTCGGCTTGGAATAGACGACTTCCTCTTCGATGTAGGTCGTCGTCGTTGTGGTCGTAACCGGTGCGGACTGGATGATGATTGTCGTCACCATCGGTTGCGCCTGCGGATAATAATATGCCTGACCATATTGTCCGTTCCAGCCGCTGGGATAGGTCGGATAGGTCTGGGGCGGTTGCGGCCGAGGATGGTGGACCGGCGGGTGCGCAGGATAGCGCGCGGTATCTTGCCGGTCATAACCATGTTGTTTGAGGAGTTTGCGGCAACGATCGCTTCCCTGATCAATCGCCGCTCCGGCAACCGCTCCAACGCCGCCGCCGATCAAAGATCCGCCCAACCGGTTTCCGCGGCCTGCAATCCGGTTGCCAGCGAAGGCGCCAATCGCACCGCCGACAATGGCTCCGCCAATTCCACTACTTTTCTTGCACTGTTCAAGATAGGCGAGTTCTTCGGCGCGCTCGTTGTCAAAACCTCGGTCATCCGGATAAGGAACATAATGTTCCTGGCTTGGGTCCCGCCGGTCCGCACGTGATCCCCAATGCGGAGCCATGTTGGCGTCACCAATGAAGGTGCCGGAATATTCGCCTTCATATGTCCGGCCCTCGGCATCACGATAGGTGCCTTGCCATTCGCCCTGGTAACTGCCGTCTTCGCGATATTCGCCATTCCAGTCACCCTGATAGGTCGACTGGTTGCTATTGTAGGCGGACGGGGTGGATAAAACACGGTCGTCGCCGGCAAACACGCCGGGATCATAAGTAGCCCGACCGTCGCGATAGCCGTCGTCATAGCCTTTGTTATAACGGTCCCAGTCAACATTGTAGCGGGCATCCTGAACGACACCGTAGCGGTCGGTCAGGACTGCATCGTCATAATAGCGCGACCAGCCATAGCCGGCACTTGGCTGTCTCAGTCCGTAATAGCCGAAGTTGCCGATGAAATAGCTGGGCTGGATATAGGTCCGGGGCAGGCGGAAACCGCGAAGCGGTTTGCGATAGCCGTTGCCATAGCCGACGCGGCCCTGGCGAACAAAGCTTCCGCCCTGCCGATGACCTTTCATCTGGCCGGCATTGCTGCTGCGCGGCATGGATCTGGTTCCTTCTGCCGGTCTCGCCAGCGCCGTTGAAGAAGCAAAGGAGAGGTCGATCAAGGACCTCGTTGCGTCCGCTGACAGCGAGTCGATGGCAGCATGGGCTGACCCTGGTGCCGTGGCTAAAACACCGGCAAGGCCAGCAAATAAAAGGGTCTTCATGGTTAACAACTCCCTAGTTTCGAGCACGCACCGAGCGTGTTCGACCGAAATCTGGTTAACAGTTGTTTACCATTTTTCGGCGGCTTTGGCCATTAGGGGCTTGTAAAATAGAGTAGATTTACGCCGGTGTGTCGAAATGGGGCATATTGGTTACCGTGGCTTTAACCAAGACTCTTAGCAATTGCTCCGATCAGCTTGACCATTCCGGCCTCATCCGCCGGACCAAAACGGTCGGGCAGGGGGCTGTCGAGGTCGAGCACAGCAATGACCACACCGTCTTTCAATATTGGTACGACCAGTTCACTGCGGCTATCGGCATCGCAGGCAATATGGCCGGGAAAGGCATCGACATCAGCGACCCGTTGCGTAAGGCCGGACGCGGCGGCGGTGCCGCATACGCCGGATCCGATCGCGATCCTGATGCAGGCGACCTTGCCCTGAAACGGACCGAGCACCAGCTCTCCATCCACCACCCGGTAGAAGCCGGCCCAGTTGAGGTCCGGCATATATTGCCAGATCAGCGCCGCGACATTGGCCATATTGGCAATCGCATCGGGCTCGCCGTTCACCACAGCGGACGCGGAGGATGTCAGGTCGGCATAAAATTCTGCTACCGGCTGGTTTTTATCAATGGCAATGTCGAACATGATTATACGTCCCGCCTTTCAGGCTAGTCTTCGGTTTCCGGTTTTTTCACCGGATCATATTTTGCGAACCAGCCCATGATATTGTCGACGAGCGCTTTGGTCTGCCGGTAATTAGATGGGATGCAATGGCGATCCTTGCAAGCGCTGCATCAACGTTCGGGATTTTCTATGTGATATATATGCGTTCATCATAGCCCGATATATGTTGGCCAAAACTCTTGGGGCGGGCGAGCCAGACCGTTCAGTCCAGCCCCGGCTTCCCGCGCGTCTTCTTGACCGAAGCTTTCTTCTTCTTGCTGTCGACCCGCCGGGCCTTGGCCGCTCTGCTCGGCCGTGTTTTGATCCGGCGGGCATCGCGCTGATAGGCATCTTCGATCATCTCCGCCAACCGCCGGCGCGCTTCGGCCCGATTGGCCTCGCGGGTGCGATATTCGCGCACCGTGAACACCAGTTCACCACCAATGGTCATTTTGCGCCCGGCCAGGACCTTCAACTTTCGGAAAGCATAAGGCTCCAGTCGCAGTGCGTAGACATTCACCCGCATCTGCACCGCAGTGGCCACCTTGTTAACATTCTGGCCGCCCGGTCCACTGGCCGCCAGAAACGTCTCGGTGATCGCGCTTTCGGGAATATCAACCATGTTCTCGTTCCTAGCGCCATGAACCGCCGTGCAACAGGGCTTGTTAACGAAGTTCGTCATTTGTCGTCAAAATCGCTTCTTATATTACCCATTTCATAACGAAATCTGGTCCATTTCTGGAAAAACCGCATCATTTCGGATCAAAACCGGCAAAAAGTTAATTTTTTTTTGAGGGATGCCGAGAGTCCGTAAACGACTCGTTTCTGCGGGTTCCAGAGTCATATGACTCCTCGCGACTCCTGTTGAATCCTGCCTTAGGGAAAAATTAACCTTTTACGTTCATTGATCTTATGGTTAATAAATGATCCATCGGGTCGGCACACTGGTCGATCTGGAGCGAGTAAATTAAAAAAGGGGCTGCCTGATGCGCGTGCTGCTGATTGAAGACGAACCAACGACTGCAAAAGCGATTGAGCTGATGCTGACGACCGAAGGTTTCAACGTTTATACCACGGACCTGGGCGAAGAGGGCCTCGATCTCGGCAAGCTTTATGATTATGATATCATATTGCTCGATCTTAACCTGCCGGACATGCATGGTTATGATGTGCTCAAGAAGCTGCGCGTTGCGAAAGTGCAAACGCCCGTTCTCATCCTTTCCGGTATCAGCGAAATGGACAGCAAGGTCCGCAGCTTTGGTTTCGGCGCCGACGATTATGTCACCAAACCGTTCCACCGGGACGAACTGGTTGCCCGCATCCATGCGGTTGTGCGCCGTTCTAAAGGCCATTCGCAGAGCGTCATCCGGACCGGCAAGCTGGCCGTGAACCTGGATGCCAAGACGGTCGAAGTCGATGGCAATCGTGTCCATCTGACCGGCAAGGAATATGCGATGCTCGAGCTGCTCTCCCTCCGAAAGGGAACGACGCTCACCAAGGAAATGTTCCTCAACCATCTCTATGGCGGGATGGACGAGCCGGAGCTCAAGATTATCGACGTGTTTATCTGCAAGCTGCGCAAGAAACTGTCGCTGGCTTGCGGCGGTGAAAATTATATCGAAACGGTCTGGGGCCGCGGCTATGTCCTTAGGGATATGGACGAGGAAACCGCTCCAACCGCTCAAGTCGCCTGAATTACAAAGCACTCACTACCCAAAAACTGGTCTGATGGCCGGACCCATAATCGGCGGAACCTGACTGGTTCTGCCGATTTTTTTATGCCGCCGTATCGAGATACCAGCGTTCCGGCCCTTGCAGCGCCAGCGCCGTCAGCTTTTCGGAATAATAGGCACCGGTGTCGATGCCTATCCGGGTTCCGGTCTCTACAACGTCATCGTTGATCGTATGGCCGTAGACGATGACTTTTTCATGCGCTTCCTGAGCCGAAAGAAACTCTTCGCGGATCCAGCGGAGGTCTTTTGGACGCTGTTCCGATAGCGGCACGCCGGGACGGATTCCGGCATGGACAAAGGCATAGTCACCGACGGTGATCTGATCCTCGAAGCCGGCAATGAAATCGATATGTTCCTGCGGGAATAGTTCCGGAATGCGCTGTGCCAATTGCGTCATATCCAGCTCCATATATTCCTTCATGGTGATTTCGTAGCTCAAGATCGTCTCGCGGCCACCGATCCGGTTGAAGAAGCGGACGGATTTTTCGTTACCGGCCGCCGCCGCCAGATAGACTTCTTCGTGATTGCCCATCAGGTAGCGGACATTACCGAATATTTCTTTAGTCTGCATCGCGGTATCGATGACACCGGCGCTATCCGGACCCCGGTCAACCAGATCACCGAGGAATATAATCTCGCTCTCGGCACTATCCCGCTCGCCATCGTCCTTGATGATCTTGTCGAGCAGCTTCTTTAGCAGGTCGTTGCGGCCATGAACGTCGCCTATAGCATAGACCCGACGCCCCTCCGGGACGGTCGCGCTGTCGATCGGCCGGGATGGCTTCTTTTTTCGTAAAAGACGTTTCAGCATGATGCTAGCAAATTTGTCCTGAGAAACCGGGTTTCAAGGGTCGAAGGCGATATTTTTATATGTGGCGATGCTATTGGACGAAGCAACCTGAATGGTCGCTGATTATCGTCAGCTTTCGACCGTGAAGGTGAGGCCTGCCTTCTCTTCCAGCCGTTGCACCAGCTTCTTGCCCATCAGCGCGCCCGGGGTCCAGACGCCGCCGCCCTTTTTGATATTGTCCTGAGCCAGGCAGAGAGCGGATTCGGCGATCATCTTGGAGGTCGAGCCATAGCCGGGGTCCTTGTCGCCCTTGACGCATAAAGTGGCGGTTTCGCCATCTGCGGTTTCTCCGAGGAACAACAGGTCATAATAGCCGTTTTCGCGCTGTTCCTTGGTCGGGCCTTCGCCGGGCTTGGGAGCATCGTCACCGCCAAAGGGATTGGCTTTTGCCACCATTTCAGCGGCCTGCTTGCCGAGATCACCCGGGCTGGTGACGACCATTTCATCATATTTGAAATCTTCGCCGAAGGGGAAGTCGAGCAGGAAATTGGTCCGGTGGACATTTTTCGTGTTGATAGGCGCCATGACGAACGGTGCGACCCAGCTGTCGATCGTCTTGTCATATTTTGGAAGCAGCATATTGGGCTGGTCCGCTCCTTCGAAACCGGGCGTCAGGCCAAAGCTGCTCGCAAGGATTTTGACGAGGCTCGGATTTTTGGCGATCGCCTTCATCGTTTCTTTCAGGCTGGCGGCGGTTCCGCCAGAAAATGTGCCTTCCATGGCGCGAACCCGTCCCTTGACCCGCGTTGCCGGCTTGGCAAATCGCTTGGTCATTTCCTGCTGCAGCATCAATACGCCGAGATCGAAAGGGATAGAGTCAAATCCGCAGGAAAAACAAATCTGTGCGCCCGATTTCTCAGCCGCTTCCTGATGTTTGTCGATCATCGCGCGCATCCATCCGGGCTCGCCGCACAGGTCGACATAATGGGTGCCATTCTTGACGCAGGCGGCAACCAGTTCGTCGCCATATAATTGATAGGGACCGACTGTGGTCAGCACGACTTTGGTCCGGCTTGCCATCATGTCGATCGACGCGGCGTCATCGGAATCGGCGACAACCAGTGGCGTGTCTTTTGGTGCCGCGATCAGGTCGCGAACTTCTTCAAGTTTTTCGATGCTGCGACCCGCCATCGCCCATTTCGGCGCGTCCTTGCCGACGCCATATTGCTGCGCCATATATTCGGCGACAAGACGGCCCGTATAACCGGTTGAACCATAGATGATGACATCAAATTCGCGTGTATCGGACATAGCGAGCGCTCCTGCAGATTGTTTAATCGGTGGGTTAATCCCCCTGCCTATGGCTTAGAGTTTGGCCAGAGTCACACCTTTTTGCCGCATATATTTACCCGAACGGTCGGCATAGCTGGTCTCGCACGGTTCATTGCCTTTGAGGAACAGGAACTGGCAAGCGCCCTCGTTGGCGTATATTTTTGCGGGCAGGGGGCTGGTGTTGGAGAATTCCAGGGTGACATGGCCCTCCCATTCCGGCTCCAGCGGCGTGACGTTGACGATGATCCCGCAACGGGCATAGGTCGACTTGCCAAGGCAGATGACCAGCACGTCACGCGGTATCCGGAAATATTCGACCGTCCGGGCCAGTGCGAAACTGTTCGGCGGGATGATGCAGCAATCGGTCTTGCGATCGACGAAACTGTCCTCGGCGAAATTCTTGGGATCGACAACGGCGTTGTTCACATTGGTGAAAATCTTGAATTCGTCCGATACCCGAGCGTCATAGCCATAAGAGGACAGGCCGTAGCTGATGCATCCCTCCCGCTTCTGCGCTTCCACAAAGGGTTCGATCATGCCGGAATGTTTCGCTTCATTGCGGATCCAGCGGTCGGATAATATGCTCATATCAGTTTCCTGTTGGTGGTCATGGTCGCACTACGTTCCAGTTTATCGGGCCGTCAACCCCGCTGATCCGGCGCATATCGGAAGCCCGCCACATCACCCAGGGTTTGGTGGCATAGTCGGGCGGGAAAAAATTGGCTTCGAGCCAGAAGGTCCGGTCGATGCCGCTGCTGATATTGTACATTTCCTCGAACTCGCGCGATACGGCGAGGATGGCCGGCTTCTCGCTATGGGCCTCGATCTGGTTGAGGAACATATTTAGCTCGCTGAGCACCAGTGCGCGGCCAGGGCGGTCGCCGCAGCCATTGTCGAAGGCCAGACGCACAGCGGGCGGCAGCATATTGTCGCCGCGCGGAACAGTGGTGACGAACATCGTCGCCTGATCCGTCGCCAGACGACAGAGCGAATAATTGTGGAGCGCGCCATAGCGGATTCCGGATTCCCGGGCACCCTTGATATTGGCAGCGAATTTAGGGTCCCGCTTGGTCGAGCCGTCGGTGGCCTGGATATAGGCAAAGTCGACGCCCGTCGCACCGGCGACATGCCAAACGATATCACCATTGCTGGCATCAACGGAAATGCCCTGCACCGGATATTGGTCCCGTGAAGGCGCCCAGCTGACGGCAATATTACGCAATATGAAGGCGATAACCAGCAACGCCACCGCGATCGCGGCGAGGCCGATTATATTTTTTCTAATGTCTCGACTGGCCACCCTGGCTCCCTGATACGCAGCGGAAGATCCACTCAATTCTTGATATGCAATACGCAGATTAATGTGAAGAGTCTGCGCGCGGTTTTGAAGTCTACCTCGATCTTGCCCTCGAGACGTTCGACCAGTAATTCGGCTCCCTGATCATGGACCCCGCGCCGCGCCATGTCGATGGTTTCGATCTCGGCAGCGCTGGCTTTGCGGATCGCCTGATAATAGCTGTCGCAAATGGCAAAATAATCGCGGATCGGTCGCCGGAACCGGCCGAGCGCAAGGATCAGCGTCTCCAGCGGCTCGCCATTCTCGCGGCCGATGGATATGACCAGCCGGCCCTCCTGGACACTCAGCTGGAGCTGATAGGGCCCTGCATAACCATCGTCATGCGGTTTGAGCGGCTTGAAATAATTTTCCTCGATCAGATCGAAAATCGCGATCCGTCGTTCCTGTTCGATATCGGCGTTGCGCCACAAGATTGTGGCTTCGTCGAGTTCGACGGATATGATGCGCGGATCGGACATTGCGCCCTGTTGCCGCAGCGCCGGTCTCAGGACAAGGGTTTTTGCAGTGCAGCATGACAGTAGAATGTTTTTCCACAGGTCTGTCCCCCGAACTTTACGAGATTTTTCGCGGGCCCTCTTGCCCTGAATCGATTCAGCGTCAATGAAGAGCCATGGCCGAATTGATGCGTTTCCAAAATGATGAACATGAAGAACAGCGCCTGCCGCGCAACGTCGAGGCAGAGGCGACGTTTCTCGGCGCGCTGCTGATCGACAACAGGGTCGCGGAAGATGTGCAAATCCGGCTGCGTCCGGAACATTTTTACGAGCCGCTGCATGGCCGGATCTACGAACAGGCGCTGAAGCTGCTCGACAAGAATATGGTCGCCACTCCGGTAACCCTGAAGCCCTATTTCGAGTCGGACGAAGCAATGCGGGCACTGGGCGGACCATCCTATCTGGCGAAACTGACCGGCGATGGCGCCGGCTTGATCGGTGCCCGCGATTTTGCCAACCAGATTTATGATCTGGCATTGCTCCGCGAACTGGTAAGCGTCGGACGGACATTGGTCGAAAGCGCGCTCGATACCAGCGAGACCGTCGACCCGAAAGAACAGATAGAGGAAGCGGAAACCGCGCTCTATCGCGTTTCCGAAGGCGAGGCACAGGAAGGCGGCGTTCGCTCGTTCCTGCAGGCGTCGACCGAAGCGCTGACCAATGTCGAGCGAGCCTTTAACAGCGGTGGCAAAGTTTCAGGTATTACTACTGGCTTGAGCGACGTGAACGCTAAAATGGGCGGCCTGCACCGAAGCGATCTGCTCATATTGGCGGGTCGTCCGGGCATGGGCAAGACCTCGCTCGCCACCAATATCGCGTTCAATGCGGCGCACCGTTATCTTCGCGATATGGAAGACGGGATCGAGCCGGAAGATTCGCTCGGCGCGAAAACAGTGTTTTTCAGTCTGGAAATGTCAGCCGATCAGTTGGCCACCAGAATCCTGTCCGAACAGGCTGAGATCAGTTCGGAAAAACTGCGGATGGGCGCGATCAGCCGCGACGACATGCACCGGCTTGCGCTGGCTTCGCGGGAATTGCAGGACTTGCCACTGTTCATCGACGACACGCCGGCGCTGACCATTGCGGCGCTGCGAACCCGTGCGCGGCGATTGCAGCGGCGGCAGGGTATCGGGCTGATCGTGGTCGATTATCTCCAGCTGCTGCAGGGCTCTGGTCGCGCCAATGATAACCGGGTCAACGAAATTTCGGAGATCAGTCGTGGACTGAAAACGCTGGCGAAAGAATTGCAAGTGCCGGTGATCGCGCTGTCGCAATTGAGCCGGCAGGTCGAAAGTCGTGAAGACAAGCGGCCACAGCTGTCCGATCTGCGCGAATCCGGTTCGATCGAGCAGGACGCGGATATCGTGATGTTCATTTTCCGCGATGAATATTATCATCTCGCGATCAGGCCGGACCAACCGGATGGCAATTCGACGCCGGAACAGATCGCCAAATATTCCGCATGGGAGGCGGATCACCAGAGCAAGGTCAACAAGGCGACCGTGATCGTCGCGAAAAACCGTCAGGGTTCGACCGGCAATATCAATCTTAGCTTTATCGCCGAATTCACGAAATTTGGTGATCTGGCGCAAGAGGATATGCCCGACGAATATTAGACCGAGGTTTTTTCTTTAGCTCCGGTGGCGGCGACCGGACTGATCGAAGCCGGGCAAGGGAAGGGGGGATACGGCCATGGAAATCTGGATGCGTATCACCATATTGCCGGTTATTTCGCTTTTCCTGTTCGTTGGTCTCTTTATCGGCGTCGATACTTGGCAATTTCGCAACAATAGTGCAGCAGGGACCGCCGAGATCATATCGTTACGCGCAGAGCAAAATAGCACATCAAGCTCGGACGGTCCTTCCCGAGACTTTGTCACTCATTATCCCACTGTCCGTTTCGTTACCGATCATGGCATGGAATATGAGATGGAAACGACGCAGGGCCTTCAGCCACCGATAGCCAAAATTGGCGACCGGGTTCCGGTCCGCTATTCTGTCAACGGAAACAGGGTACAGGTTCGCCTTGAATATGGCGCCTGGCGGGATTGGCTTCTTGCTGGCTCGATCACTTTTTTCAGCCTGGTCTTTTTTATATGCGCGCTGTTTTTAACCAAGCGCGATGTTCCGAAAATCTGACGAATGAGCCTGTGTTGCAGGCGGGCCGCCCGCTAGGCCGATTTTAGAATATCGGATCGTTGGCGCCGCTATCATCGGCTTCCGGCAATGGCGTCACATCTTCGTGAATGCCGCATTCGGACTTGTCCCAGCCTCTCCAGCGACCGGCGCGGGGGTCTTCACCCGGCTTCACTTTCGAGGTGCAGGGCGCGCAGCCGACCGATAGATAGCCTTCAGCCTCAAGCGGATGGCGCGGCAGATCATGCTCTTCGAAATAGGTTTCGAGATCGTCCTTGATCCAGTCGCCGAGCGGATTGATTTTCAAACGGCCATCGTCAATTTCGAAGCGCGGGATATTGTTGCGGGTCACCGACTGGAACGCCTTGCGGCCCGAAATCCAGCTGTTGAGACCGGCTTTGGCACGGGCCAAAGGCTCGACCTTGCGGATCTCGCAGCAGCCGTCGGGGTCATAGGACCAGCGCAGACCGTTGTCGTCTTTCTCGGCCAGAACAGCGGCATCGGGCTCGACAACATAGCTGTTTTTGATACCGAGCGTCCGGACCAAAATGTCCCGATATTCCAGAGTTTCCGGAAACATTTTTAACGTATCGACGAAGGTCACCGGAATGGTCGGATCAACGGCCGCGATCAGATGGAGCAGGACGGCGCTCTCGGTGCCGAAGGATGACACCACAGCGACTTCGCCGAGCTGGCTTTCCTCGAATAATGTCTTGAGCATTTCAGACGTACCGATACCTGCAAAACGCTGGTTCAGCGCATCCGCATCGGCCTGGGTGAAATCCGGGCGAACATCGATCGTGTCGATTCTGCGTGCTGGTTCAGCCATGACGCAATTTCCAGATTGGTGCGCGCTGATCTGACGTTGCCTGATAGACATGTTCAAAGCGTTTGAAGACTTCGTCCATCAGCGTAGGGTTGATCGGTGAATTTGGAGCAAAGGCATCGAAGCCGCATCTCCGCATATGCGAGATCTGATCGAGCAGCACGTCTCCGCTGGCGCGCAATTCTCCGGTATAGCCTGACTCGCGAAGTATCTGCGCAGCGGAATAGCCGCGACCATCTCCAAAGGTAGGGAAATCGACTTCGATCAGCGAAAGGCGGTCGAGAAAGGGCAGCAAGAGCCGCGCATCTTCTCCCGCTTCGATGCGGACAGCAGTCGCGTTCGACTGATCTAGAAAGGAGTCGAGCGAAACCGCTGGCTCTTCATGGACTTCGTCATCGCGCAAACGGATTGCTTCAACCATAAATAGCCTCCTTGAACCGCGCCATCCCGACACGGCGGTAAGTATCGATAAATCGCTCTCCATCCTCGCGAGTTTCGAGATAGAGATCGGTTACCGTTTCAATCGCGTCAATTACACCGTCTTCAGTAAAGCCGGGGCCGGTAATTTTCGCCAGGCTTGCATCTTCCGCACCCGAACCACCGAGCAACAGTTGGTAATTTTCCGTACCCTTTCGATCGACACCCAGGATGCCGATATGGCCGGCGTGGTGGTGACCGCAGGCGTTGATGCAACCGGAGATCTTGAGCTTCAGTTCGCCCAGTTCCCGTTGGCGTCCGAGGTCAGCAAAACGTTCGCTGATTTTCTGAGCGAGTGGAATGGAGCGAGCGTTGGCAAGGCTGCAATAATCCAGACCCGGGCAGGCAATGCTGTCGGTGATGAGGTCGAGATTGGCCGGAGCCAGTCCTGCGTCGTCCAGCTTCTGCCAGAGAGCGTAAAGGTCGCTCTTCTTGACATAAGGGAGGACAATATTCTGACTGTGCGTCACACGCAATTCATCAAAACTATACTGCTCGGCCAGATCGGCCATCAGGTCAATCTGTGCCGAAGATGCATCCCCGGGGATGCCGCCGCGCGGTTTCAGGCTGATCGTCGCAATCGCATAGCCGGGTTGCTTATGCGCGGAGATGTTTTGATCCGCCCAGAGCGCGAAGTCGGGATCAGACAGGTCGAGATTATCGCTCGCCTGTTTGTCATAGGGCGGGTCTTGAAAATATTGCGTGATCCGCGCGAGTTCCTCAACCGGAGGGTTGAGGCCCAGGGTCTTCATATGGGCGAATTCTTCCTCGACCTGGCGGGTATATTCTTCCTTGCCGAGTTCGTGCACGAGGATTTTGATCCGCGCTTTATATTTATTGTCGCGCCGGCCGTAGCGGTTGTAGACCCGCAGGCAGGCCTCAGCATAGCTGATCAGCTCGTCCGCAGGGACGAAGGCGCGGATTTCCGGAGCGACCATCGGGGTCCGGCCCATGCCGCCGCCGACGAAGAATTTCGCGCCCAGTTCGCCCGCATCATTGTGCACCAGCTGGATACCGATATCATGCAGCCGCATCGCTGCGCGATCGGTGTCGCTGGCAATCACGGCAAATTTGAACTTGCGCGGCAGATAGGAAAATTCGGGGTGAAAACTTGACCATTGGCGCAATAATTCTGCCCAGGGACGCGGGTCGGCGATCTCGTCGGCAGTCGCACCGGCGAACTGGTCGGAAGAGATATTGCGGATGCAATTGCCACTGGTCTGGATCGCGTGCATTTCGACCGATGCCAGATCAGCGAGGATGTCGGGCGCGTCTTCCAGCTTGATCCAGTTATACTGGATATTTTGCCGCGTGGTGAAATGGCCATAGTCGCGGTCATATTTGCGCGCGATATGGCCGAGCATCCGCATCTGCTTGCTGCTCAGCGTCCCATAGGGAACCGCCACGCGCAGCATATAGGCATGGAGTTGCAGATAGAGGCCGTTCATCAGCCGGAGCGGCTTGAACTGGTCTTCAGTCAAATCACCGGCGAGGCGACGCTTCACCTGGTCGCGGAATTCCTCGACTCGCGTGTCGACCATTTTCTGGTCATATTGGTCATATTGATACATGTCAGATTACCCATTCGCCGGCGTCGGGATCGGCCGGCTTTAATGTCAGGTCGGGACGAACGGTCGGTCCGAGTGCGCGGACCCGGTCCTTGATATGACCCGGGCGCGGGCCGTCATCTGTCTGTTCGGCGGAGATAATATAAGGCGAGTTCACCCGGCGAGCGGCTTCTTCCCGGTGGAGAATGGCTTCGCCCTTATCGCCAACATCGGTGGCGTCTTTGACAAAGCGCGACCAGTCGAGGCCAGTCCACCAGATAACGTCACCCGTCTTAAGGTCATTTCCGGTCAGTATTTTCAAAATTCAACTCCCGCCAATTGTGCAAATTCCCGAAACTTGTCCTCGGCATCGCCGTATCTCGCCACTTCCCCGACGACCAGCAATGCGGGACTTTGAATATCTTCGCGGCGGACAAGGTCGCCCAAATCGGTCAGCAATGTCCGGAGCGCGCGAAAATTATTGCGGGTGCCGTTTTCCAGCACAGCGACGGGAAGGTCGGGTGCTGCGCCGTCGGCGATCAGTTTTTCAACAATCGCTTCGGCGTTGGCAACGCCCATATAGATGACCAAAGTGCGGCCTTTTCCGGCGAGGCCTGACCAGTCCTGGTCGGAAAGGCCTTTGCATTGACCTGCGACAAAGGAAACCGCGCTGGAGGCATCGCGATGGGTCAGAGGCATGCGGGCTTGAGCAGCACAGCCGAGCGCGGCGCTGATGCCAGGCACGACTTCCACGGCCACGCCCGCGGCAATGCAATCGTCGGCTTCTTCGCCGCCACGTCCGAAAATGAACGGGTCGCCGCCCTTGAGGCGGACAACGACGTGGCCCTTGGCCGCTTCGCTTATCAGAATATCGTTGATCTGGTCCTGCGAAACGCTGTGTAGCGAGCGCTTCTTGGCCACCGAAATGAGGCGTGCGGAAGGCGACGCCATATCCAGAATTTCGCGACTGACCAGACCGTCGTGGACGATGACATCGGCGCGTTGCAGCAGTTTTGCCGCTTTCAACGTCAATAGGTCGGGGTCCCCGGGGCCGGCGCCGACTAGATAGACTGTGCCCGTCTGGGCTGTCTTGTTTGAACTGTTTTCCATGAGGCTGATATGCCCGCATCGAACCATTTGTTCAAAACAGAAGTTTTTGGGGTTGCCTAAGCTTAGCTATTTCAGGGTTGCGGGTACGGGGCCGTCCTCAGCCTATTCGTCTTTCAGCCCGATGCCGATTGATGCCTTGAGTTGCTCTGCTTCCAGCGAAACAACCGGATAGGCGCAATAATCGGCCGCATAATAAGCGCTGGGACGATGGTTGCCCGACAATCCGATGCCGCCAAAGGGAGCCTCGGACGATGCGCCAACCGTCATCTTGTTCCAGTTGACGATACCGGCGCGGCTGTTGGACCAATATTGGTCATATTGCTGGGCTGTCCCGCCGATCAGAGCTGAGGACAGGCCATAGCGGGTGTTATTGGCCTCGGCGATGGCTTCGGCGAAATCACCGACGCGGACGACCTGCAGGATCGGTCCGAACAATTCTATATCCGGGCGTTCGGGAAGATCTGTCACATCGATGATACCGGGAGTGAGGAATGGACGGCCGTCTATCGGCCTCGCCATATGCTTGATCGGCTTGCCACCGTGGCTCATTAGCGCAAGGAAGCTTTCGGTGAGCCCGTCAGCGGTCTCGTTATCGATCACCGGCCCCATGAAGGGGGCAGGGCTGGCAAAAGGTTCGTCGATGATCAGACGGTCGGCGATCCGCTTCACTTCCCGGATGATAGCATCAGAGATCGTATCCTTGACGATCAGCCGGCTAGCAGCGGAGCAGCGCTGGCCTGCGGTCAAAAAGGCCGATTGAACGATCAGCACCGCTGCGCTGTGGATGTCGTCGGTGTCCCAGGCGATGATCGGATTGTTCCCGCCCATCTCCAGAGCCAGTATCTTGTCCGGTCGAGAGGCAAACTGGCGATTCAGGGCGATACCGGTCTGGGCTGATCCGGTGAACAGGACGCCGTCCAGCCCGTCATTGGCGGTCAATTGCTTGCCGGTTTCGGGGCCGCCGTGCAAAATATTGATAACGCCGGCGGGTAGCCCTGCCTTGGCAAATGCATCGACCAGATATTGGCCAACCGCAGGCGTCTTCTCCGATGGTTTGAACACGATGGTATTGCCGGCGATCAGTGCGGGGACGATATGCCCGTTGGGCAAGTGGGCTGGAAAATTATACGGGCCGAGCACGGCGAGAACGCCATGTGGCTTGTGGCGCAAGGCTGTGCGCGTGTTGGCCTGGCTCGGCAACTGGCGTTGCGGTGTCCGGTCGGCAAAGGCAGTCACCGAAATGTCGATTTTCTTGACGACGGAATCGACCTCTGTCCGCGCTTCCCACATCGGCTTTCCGGTTTCGCGGGAAATCAGTTCGGCCAACTCGTCGCTTTTGTTCCGGATCTGGTTGGCATAGCGCCTGACAGCTTCGATACGTTTGACCAAAGCGGTTGCCGCCCACCCAGGCCATGCTTCGCGCGCTCTGGCAACCGCTGCGTCAGCGTCTCCGCTTGTACCGGTCCACAAAGTTTTCCCGGTTGCCGGTTCGATCGATATCAGGTCACTCACAACTACCTCTGTTCTCTACGCATATCTTGTTCAAAAAATGGATATATGGACATCTAACATCATAGATCATAGCCCAAAAAATGCAGAATTCTTATGGTTAATCTGTTTACCTTGCTGTTCGTCGGTGGAAAGCTTCTCAACCATTGCGCAAGGCGGAGCCCATATCACGGATATCAATTATTTTCTGGGACAATATAGTCCAGTCATCGTCTTCCGCGATAGCGGTCCAGATCGCTTCGACTTCTTCGATATGCATCGAACAGGGTTCCGGTTTCTGCCAATAGCCACTGACCGGTTTCCGCGTCCGTGTACGACCGGCAATCAAAGCGCGAAATTCGGAAAATTCGGGTGAATTGTCATCCGGGCTGGCGAGATTTGCAGTTTTGCCCCAATCGAAGAAAAAGCGATCAATCTGCACGGTTTTTTCCGCCAGTCCCTTTTCGGCTGCAACAACCAGATCGCGGTCGCTTTCAAACCCCTCTGACTCGATGCCCAGCCGCCAGCAGAAATGCTCGGTGAAGGCGGTGCCATAGGCTTTGGGAAATCCTTCCAGTGTCGCAACCAGTGGCTCGCTGTCGCTAATCAGACGCAGGGCGCTAGCCAGCTGGGCGAGGTTCCAGTGCAGGGCCTCCGGCTGCCGGGCAAAGCAATATAATCCCTCATGGTCGAAATAGGCGGCGGTAAAGCCGGGCTCCCAATAAGGCGTGAAGCGCCACGGGCCATAGTCGAAGCTTTCACCGGTGATATTGATATTGTCGGTGTTGAGGACGCCATGGACAAAACCTGCGGTCATATAGGCACCGGCCAGCTTGGCGACTTCCTCTGCGACTTTCGCAAATAACTCTGTCGCCGGGTCATCGGTCTGCACGCCGCCATAATAATGTTTGAGGCAATATTCGACCAGCTGCAGCATCAGAGTCTCGTTCTTCTCGTAGGCGATGCGCTGGAAGGTTCCGATCCGGATATGACTGTGGCTCAATCTGGTCATGACTGCAGAGCGGGTAGGGGAGGGTTCGTCGCCGCGCGCCAATTGCTCGCCGGTTTCGACAACGGCAAAAGTCTTCGACGTATGGACGCCGAGCGCTTCGAGCATTTCTGTGGCGAGAATCTCGCGGACTGCTCCTTTCAGAGTGAGTCGGCCATCGCCGGTTCTGCTCCACGGCGTCGTGCCGGAACCCTTTGTGCCCAGATCCATGAGCCGTTGCCGGTCATCCCGCAGTTGCGCGAACAGAAAGCCCCGGCCATCACCGATTTCGGGATTATAGTTGCGGAACTGATGGCCATGATAGCGCAGCGCCAGTGGCGGATCGAGATTGTCCGCGAGCGGTTCGAACCGTCCGAAATGGGATAGCCATGCTTCATCACTCAGGCCGTCAAGGCCGACACTCTGGTCCCAGCGGTCATTGCGGAACCGCAAGATATGGTCGGGGAAATCGGCGGGCTTCGCCGGATCACCGATCTTGTCCCCCAATCGGGTGATCTGGACATCGGGCTGATAGACGGTCTTGCCGGGTTCTGGTTGCGGTTTATATGGCATTATTCGACAGTGGCGGCTAATCGGTTGCGCAGCAAGCAGGAACACGAGGCCAATCGCAGCATGACCGAAAAAAAATCTTATCAGGATATCTATTGGGAATCCGATGACGGGCTGAAATTGCACGCCTATGACTATCCTTCGGACAGCGGCAAGACACCCGTTATCTGCGTGCCCGGATTGACCAGAAATGCTCGCGATTTCAGACATCTCGGGACGGAACTTCATGGCCAGCGGCGGGTCATCATGGTCGATCTGCGGGGCCGTGGCCTGAGTGAATATGCCAAGGACAGCAGCACCTATAATCCGAAGCAGTATATCTCGGATATCATCATGTTGATGGACGAGCAGAAGATAGAAAAAGTGGTGTTCTTCGGAACGTCACTCGGCGGTATCGTCACGATGATCATGGCAAAGATGTATCCGGCGCGCGTGGCTGGCGCTTTGCTGAACGACATCGGTCCCGAACTCGATCAAAAAGGTCTGGACCGGATTGCCGACCATGTCGGGCAGGGGCGGAGTTTCGACACCTGGGCCCACGCGGCCCGCGATATGGCGGATAGTAGCCGGGATATCTTCCCCGATTTCACCCTGAAAGACTGGATCGAATTCGCCAAGAAGGTCTACCGGATGAACAGTTCCGGCAGGATCAAGCTGGATTATGACATGAAGATTGCCGAGCCGTTCGACAGCAAGGGCGGTGGCAGCGGCGCCATGTGGAACGCTCTGGAGAATATGAAAGACATTCCGACCCTGATCCTGCGGGGAGAATTGTCAGACTTGTTCAGCGAACGGGTCGCCGCCCAGATGCTCGAAAAACTGGACAAAGGCGAGCTGGTCACGATCCCGCGCGTAGGCCACGCTCCGACGCTGGAGGAACCCGCCTCGCTTGACGCGATCCACCAATTGCTCCACCGCATTGACTGAACGATTTTAGACAGCCGAGCATGAAATCCGCATGAAACCAGCAAAGATCCTGCATCTCCACAGTACGTTCAATCTGGGCGGCAAGGAAGCGCGCGCCGTCAGATTGATGAACCATTTCGGATCTGCCGCAGAACATGTGATATTGTCCGCAGAGCCCGACAGCCTGTCTGCGCGGGACGCGATTGATGCCAGGATAAGGGTCGAATTTCCCAAAGACGCGCCATCACTGGCGGGGAAGCCTTCGCTGAAACGTTACCGCGAATTTGTCACCTATTTCCGCCAGTTCGATCTGATCCTGTCCTATAATTGGGGCTCGATGGACGGGGTGATGGCGCGAACCTTATTCTCCCGTGCCGGCGGCCTGCCACCGCTGATCCATCACGAAGACGGGTTTAACGAGGACGAGCAGAAAAAACTGAACTGGAAGAGAAACTGGTTCCGCAAATTTGCTCTGGGTGATGTGCGGGCGCTGATTGTTCCGTCTGAACAGCTGGCGGCAATTGCCAGAGATGTCTGGAAACAGCCGGAGCAGAAAATTCAACGGATTCCCAACGGGATTGACGTAAAACGTTTCGACAAGAAACCGCAACGCGGCGCGCTGCCCAGTTTCATCAAGCGCGACGGCGAGGTCGTTGTCGGCACGGTGGCCGGACTGCGGGCGATCAAAAATCTCCCGCGACTGGTGCGCGCTTGTGCGGTGGCGGGCGATAATGTCCGGCTGGTGATTGTCGGCGAAGGTCCGGAGAAAGCAACGATATTGGCCGAAGCACAGCGTGTCGGCCTCGGTGACCGGTTGCTGATGCCGGGATTCATGGCCGATCCGGCGCGTTATATCGGTCTGTTCGACATTTTTGCCCTGTCATCGGACAGCGAGCAATTTCCTATTTCGCTGATTGAGGCAATGGGAGCCGGTTTGCCGGTTGCGGCAACCGACGTCGGTGATATAAAGTCGATGGTATCGCAGGCTAATCAGGGCTTTATCAAGCCGCTGGCTGACGAATCAAAATTTCAGGAATCGCTGACGACGTTGGTTCAGCATCGGCAATTACGGGAAGATCTCGGCATGCAGAACCGTCTTAAGGCGCAGGCTGAATATAATGAGAGCAAGATGCTGGCCCGCTACGGCCTGCTTTACGGCCATGCGCTGGGACGCGCCGATTTCGGGTCCGCTAAATAACGCAATTCATACCAGAGATTTTTCGAGCATTTCTCTCTGTGGCCGTCTATATCGAAATTTGGGGAAAATAGGAGATTTCATTGTTTAAGGGCTTAAAACCCATCCAGTATAATGGTCAGGAAGTATGGCCGTTGATCGAAGGTGGAAAAGGCGTCGCAGCTACCAATCACGCGAGTTCGGGAGCCTGGGCTGCCGCTGGCGGCATTGGTACGGTATCCGCAGTCAATGCGGACAGTTATGACGAGCATGGCAATGTCATTCCGCAAATCTATCATGGCCGCAAACGCGAAGAGCGGCACCAGGAACTGATCCAATACGGGATCGATGGTGCGGTGACGCAGGTCAAGCAGGCCTATGAAATTTCGGGCGGCAAGGGCGCGATTAATATCAATGTCTTGTGGGAAATGGGCGGCGCGCAGCAGGTCCTGGAAGGCGTGCTGGAGCAGACCAAAGGCATGATTGCCGGCGTGACCTGTGGTGCAGGCATGCCCTACAAACTGTCCGAAATTGCCCAGCAATATGGCGTGAATTATCTGCCGATCATCAGCTCCGCTCGCGCCTTTCGCGCGCTGTGGAAGCGGGCCTATAAAAAGGTTCCGGACCTGATGGCAGCAGTGGTCTACGAAGATCCGTGGCTGGCTGGTGGCCATAACGGTCTCTCCAATGCAGAAGATCCCCGGAAACCCGAAGATCCCTATCCACGGGTCAAGGACCTGCGCGATACGATGCGCGCCGAGGGCATATCCGACAGCGTGCCGATCATCATGGCCGGTGGTGTCTGGCATTTGCGCGACTGGCAGAACTGGATCGACAGCGAAGAACTGGGGCAGATTGCGTTTCAATTCGGCACCCGACCTTTGCTGACCAAGGAAAGTCCGATTCCGGAAAGCTGGAAGAGCGAGCTGACCAAGATCAAGGAAGGCGATATTCTTCTGCATAAATTCTCGCCGACCGGTTTTTACAGTTCAGCGGTTCGCAACGAATTCCTGCGCAGTCTGGAATCGCGGTCGGAGCGCCAGATTCCCTATTCGACAGAGAAGGCCGGTGAACATACCCATCAACTCGACGTCGGCATCAAGGGCAAGAATTTCTGGGTGACCCGCAACGATCTGCTCCGCGCGCGCGAATGGGACGGCCTCGGCTTTACCATGGCGATGAAAACGCCGGATAACACTTTGATATTCGCAACCCCCGAAGAGTCGAAAATGATCCGCAAGGATCAGGCAGACTGCATGGGTTGCCTGTCGCATTGCGGTTTCTCGGCATGGAAGGATCATGACAATAACAGCACTGGACGGCTTGCCGATCCGCGCAGTTTCTGTATTCAGAAAAGCCTGCAGGAAATCGTCCATGGCGCGCCGGTCGAGGAACATCTGATGTTTGCCGGCCATGGTGCTTTCAATTTCGGAACCGATCCCTTCTATTCCAACGGCTTCGTACCGACGGTGAAGCAGCTTGTGGATCGCATCCTGACTGGCGATTAAGTTGGAAATCCGGCTCGATGATCTTAGCGGCCAGCAGGTTAAGGACCTGCTGGCTGCGCATCTTGCCGGAATGCAGGAAAACTCGCCGCCGGAGAGCGTTTATGCGCTCGATCTTTCGGGTTTGCTGGCAGCTAATGTTTCGGTCTGGACCGCATGGGACAGCGACGACTTGATGGGCATCGGCGCGCTTAAGCAGCTTTCCTCATCAACCGGCGAGATCAAATCGATGCGCACCGACACCCGGCATCTGCGCAAGGGCGTCGGTCTCGCTATTCTTGACCACATTATCGCCGTAGCACGGGAACGCGGTTATCGGCGTTTGAGCCTCGAGACCGGTTCCGGCGCAGAATTTGAAGCTGCGCTGGCCATGTATCGCAAGCGTGGGTTCGGCAATGGCGAACCGTTCGGCGACTATAAGCCGACTGACTTCAACCAGTTTCTCCATTTGGAGCTATAACGGCTAACCTGTTCTCGGGTTAGCAACCCTCTCCCTTGAGGGAGAGGGGATATTCCCTCAATCCAGATCCCACGCCCGTTCGCCATGGTTGGAAATATCCAGACCATCGCGCTCGTCATCTTCGCTGACCCGCATCGGCAGGATGAAGCTGATACCGAAGCCGAGAATGGCGGTGGCAACTGCGGACCAGATGGCGACCGCGCCAACGCCGATCAGTTGGGCAACAAACTGGCTGCCGAAGCCCATACCTTCGGGATAGCCGGTGCCGCCGAAACTGCTGCCGATGAACAGCGCCAACATCAGGCTGCCGAGGATGCCGCCGACGCCGTGGACCGCGAATACATCAAGGCTATCGTCGATCTTGAAGCCGTTTTTCACCAGACCGACGGCCATGAAGCAGACAATCGACGCGGCAGCGCCGATCAGGATCGAAGCGCCTGGACCGACAAATCCAGCCGCCGGAGTGATGGTAGCCAGCCCGGCAATCGCACCGGTGGCGACGCCGACCGCGGTTGGTTTTCCGACCTTGAACTTTTCGATCAATATCCAGACCAAAGCGGCCATGGATGCTGCGATATGGGTGTTGATGATTGCGGCTGACGCATCGTCGGTCGCCGCTAGCGCCGAACCGCCGTTGAAACCGAACCAGCCGACCCAGAGCATCGCTCCGCCGGCAACCGTGAGGGCAGGGCTATGCGGCAACATAAGCGTTCTGGGCCAACCCATGCGCTTGCCCATCATGATGGCGACGACGAGCGCGGAAACACCCGCGGTGGTGTGGACAACGATACCGCCAGCAAAATCGAGTACGCCGAGATTGCTTAGCCAGCCGCCACCCCAGACCCAATGGGCAACCGGTGCATAGACGACGAGCAGCCAGAGAGCACAAAATGCAACCACCCAGCCAAAACGCGCGCGTTCGACCCATGCGCCGATCATCAGCGCAGGAGTGATAACGGCGAAGGTCATCTGGAACATCGCAAATGCGGATTCGGGAACGGCTGTGCCTTCACGGACATTGCCAAGATTGTTCAGCATCATGTTGAAACCACTGCCAAGGAAGCCGTTGGTGACGCCGCCGAAAGCCAGCGAGTAACCGACCACAATCCAGAGAACCGAACAGATGCCGACTACCGCCATGCACTGGATCAGCACCGACAGGAAATTCTTGGCGCGAACGAGGCCGCCATAAAATAGTGCGAGACCGGGCAGGGTCATCAGCAGAACCAGCGCGCTGGAGGTCAATATCCAGGCGGTGTCACCGCTATTGGCAACATCGGCAATGGCCGGGTCCAATACCTGCTGTGCATGGAGCGGGGAAACCGCCAGGCCGGCTGCCAGAAGCATGCCCAAGGATTTGACTGGATATTTCATGATGGTCCCCGCCGATATATTCTTATCATGCCCGTCCACCTTCGCGAATCAGGCTACCGAAAATGTCTAGTCGAGACCATCAGGGGACTCAACGGAAAGCTTAGACCCAGCCGTCGAGAACCTGATCCGGTGGGCGATGACCGTCGGCCCAAACCCGGATATTGGTAATAACCCGCTCGCCCGCC
>TARA_R110000796_G_scaffold48911_1_pt1 | contig 61704 bp, 86 predicted proteins | sample TARA_R110000796 | Tara Oceans TARA_R110000796 (sample SAMEA4397815) | marine metagenome | biome: Polar Biome; feature: [SRF] surface water layer (ENVO:00010504); material: water (ENVO:00002006), including particulate matter (ENVO:01000060) such as... | depth 5 m
AGTAACTGATGGTGTAACAGTAACTGATGGTGTAGGTGTTATAGATTGTGTAGGTGTTACTGACGGGGACATTTACAAATATTATTTAATCTGGTACACGAAGACTAGGGTAAAAGACTTACCATCTTTTATTGATGTTTTATGAACAAGTTTATAGCCTATTTTTTTAAACTCGGTATAAACAACTCTAAAATGATCCGCATTGATGTTTACAATAATACTACCCCGCTGCTTATCTTCTAACAAGAAGTCGGTAAACTCCTCTGCCAAGTAAAATGCTCGCTCTTTTAAGTCCACATATATATTTATGGTGTGGATAGCGCTTTAACAATTTGATCAACCTTTGTTGATAATTCTACTAACTGCGCCCAGTCAATATCACTAGATATTGATATATTATAGGTAGTAATTATCTGTTGCAGCAGTAAAAAATCTCCCGGAGTCAGACCTTCAACGATTAATTCATTCATGCCATAATTTATACCCCTTAAATTATATAGCCAATAGCATTAAGAGAAATCTGTTGACCAACGTAGCTTTTATATTTAAATGCACCAACTAGTTGATTTGTTGGTGCATTTGCACTTAGTGGTAGCATGACTTGGCTTGCAACTCGGGTATCGTAATTTTTTGGAATCCCATATGACGACATAATTCTATAATGTTTAGCGGAATCTAACAAATTAGTCTCATTTTTTGCATAGACTAGCTCTGTGTTTTGGAATTTTTGAGTATTATCATCAAAAACATACGCGTTAATAATTATAGCCGATGCTAGACTAGGTACACTTATACCTGTATCTGTATATACTGTACCATTATATGAAGATAGTGTAGGTGAAAAGGACATGTTAAATGAATAATCAGCAGTACCACCTAAACCTGTCTGATTAAAAATTTCTACAGGATCATCAAACCAGAATGTTGAGCTAGTAGCATCCCCGCCACCGCCGGCATTTGTTTCTTTAGATGAACTGCCCCTAGGGTCTATACCTATAACCATGGTACCGGTAAGTGGGTTTATAGCGGTCCCGGTTACCTCAACACCACCTACTACTGCAGATAATCCTGATTGTATAGTAACTGTTGATGATGCAATAGAATCAGCTACCGATTTAATAATAAACAACGTGCCTTGCGCACTAAGTGAGCTGTTTAGCCCGGAAGCAACACTAAACGTGGTTGAGCTAGCTGGTGCACTACCGACTCCATATAAACTTGAATTAATATAATCCGGTAATTTGAATGAAACACCAGTATTTGTACTACCAAATGTTTCGCCTATAACAGCGGATAATTGTGGGTAAGTTACACCAGCAACCTCCTGACCATTACATAGTAACCAACCTCCCGGGGCCCCGCTAGCTTCAACATAGGGCATAATTGTGCCGACTGGTATAGGTCCTCCAGAAGAGTTAAAGAAGAATGTCGAGCTCTGTGTTTGTGGTGACCATGTTAAATTACCAAGAACATCCGTTCTGAGATATGTATTATTGCTGAGACCCCCAATTGGGAAGGTGTATTCAACATTATTAATATCAAGCTTCTGCGGTAAATTTAAATATTCAGTAGAATTTGGTCTAATACTATCTGTCGAGATTCTGGAACCACTGAGTGATATTCTAGAATTCTCATCTAACACAAGAGAATTACCAAGCATGTCAGCGCTAAGGTTATCGGCAGATAAAGTGCCGATAGATATGGAACCGGAAGCATCATCTACAACTATAGTACCATCCCCCGCAACTAATACTCTACCGGCAGCAATCCACGAAGAGGTAGTTTTAATATATAGTGTGTTGTTAGTTGTATTTATTACATAATCACCAACCACAGCATCTAATACTGTTGTATGATCTGCTACAGCATCTTTATATTTATTACCAACTACTACACCACCAGATGTTGATGCATCACCGATAAATAATCGTTTACTATCTGTGGTGTATCCTAACTCACCTTCTGATAACAAGACTTGTTGTCTATCATTATCACTACCCCGCCTAACGAGGAGTTTAAGTAATGTGTTTTCTAAAATTTCTATCTTTTTAGCCATAATTAGTATCTAAAAATTGGGATTGCGAACCTGTCAATAGGTTCCTCACTATCAGAAGGCTGTACACCATCTATTGTTATAAATCCTGCTGATGATAATGGGATGTTTGTCGAAGCTGATCGATCGTAGTTTGCAGAAATACACTCGATAATTGTTGAAGGAACAGTAGCATTATTAATATAATCTATATTACCATACCCGTTAAATGTAGTAATGGTTGAATCATTTGCTGTAAGTGCATTATAAATTGCAGTGTCCAACGAGCTAACAAATCCATTTTCGTCAGTAGATATAGTTGCTAGGGTTGATGTACCCGCCGCATATTTTGGTTTTAGAGCTAACTTACTTGCCCCTACAGTAAAATCATCTGTATCGATAGTATTTGTTAATGCGCTTGCTGGTACGGCAGATAACTCTAATTGACCACTAGTAAATTCAAAATTTGCAGTAGCATCTAACCCAATAGTATCACCACTACCACCACTTATACCATTACCAAATGCTGAGCTATTAATTTGATCCACACCAACCTGTATTACTGACAATGTATTACTAGTTGTAATTCCTATTGTTGTATTATCTACATTTGCTGAAAGTCCAAATGAGTTAACGGATAAGGCACCATTGGCATAAACTACGCTCGAATCTAAATTACTTGCGCTTATAGAGTTTCCTAATAGCGTTAATTTATTATTAACATTATATTCAAAATAAGTTGGATCAATCTTGGTACCTATAAATGCCCAATCTACTACTTGTGAATAATTATTGCCAGATAGTTGATATAATAAATTATTATCATACACTATATCACCTAATATCGCATCTGTAAGTAATATTCTAGAACCTACAGTTAGTGGGGCATGTACTATATTACCTACAATCTGCCCACCACTAGTAAATCCATCACCCACCCACACACGCTTTGTATCTGTAGTATATCCTAACTCGCCTTGCTCGAGAATAACGGCCCGTCGTTGGCTATCTGTACCTCTACGAATTTTTAACTTTACTATTTCTATATCCATTACTATTTACCGTTAAGTGGTTAAGCTGTTCTCTTCCAGATATACACCCCATAACCGGGAGGTGTGTTGTTATGTGCAATACCGAGCCCAGTGGTATCGGTAGTTGCTGATGATGATGCACTTCGCTCATCCGGAAGGTTCCCGTTATCTGTACCCCCACCAAGTGCTTGTTGAGCTGTAAATGCATGGCTGTGTGATGGCATCTCATTAATATTTAATATATGATCATATCTACCATTATTAGTATCACCGGCAGTAAACGTTCTATTACCGTATCCATCATTTCCAGTACCTGCACCTACAATAAATTTACCTTCTGAAGTCTGCTCCCACGTACCACCAAATCTAACTTGTGGGTTAATATTATCCGCGCTCATGAAAACAGAGCCAACAGGAAAAATTCTATCTACTATATATTGAAAGAAGTTATCATCTAGGGAGTTTCCTGATAAAGTACCACTCACGGTAATACCATTACCGTCTCTACCTATTGCAAGAGAGCTCTTGTTACCAAACCCGTCATATACCCATTCTAACCCGGAGGCTGGTATTGGAGCACCTTTAGCGTGTAAAACACCAACATATGTATCATTAATGTTGGTGTTAGTTAGAGAAGTTGTCGCCATATACAATTATATTTATTTATATGGCATGCAATATGCAATTAAATCTGAATAATACTGTTTAAATTATATTGGTTTTGTATTCTAGATGACGCGTCGACAGCTATCAGGTTTAAAATATTCAGCTGCATACCATATAATTCTCTAAAACATCTGTTTACGGTATCTACCAATGCCTCTTCATTACTATGAATCATGAGATTTTCTAAACCTGTTTCTATAAATTTAGAGAAATCTAGATTATAGCCATACTCATCTAAAACTAATACATTATCTTTATATTTACCTTTAAATTTACCAACAATATTGTTTTTAATAATTAATATATCTTCTAATAATTTATAAATCTCCTTATTAATTGAAGATATTTGGATATACTCTTCCGGGCTTAAGGAGAATCCATTTATACCAAAGTTATTATAGTTTGTTCGTTTTATAACACGTTGATATGCTTCAATAGTCGGCTCATTAAAGAAGTAGAACCTACTATTACTCGACAATATAATCTTATCATTACCACCCGGCCCCTCAAATACATTAAATCCATTAATATTATTGTTCGTTATACCAACAGACCCTTCATCCACGTTATCTGTGCCAAATAAATTCCATACAAAGTTTGAATTTTTCCACTCAACCTCTTGATAATTCCACCTATTATTAAAAGATTTATCCTCTAACTGATAATCAAGCAGAAACATTCGATCCGGCCCAAACTTACCTATAATTTCTGCTGGCCTAGTTTTAAATTTTTTGTATACACTCCACTGTGTTACAAAATACCAGTAATTACTCGACGCCCTCGAAAATGATATTTCCTTAACCACCTCCCCGTTTTGAAGATAATCATTTAATTGTACCTTCTCAATATCTCTAGTATTACCACTACTAAATCTATATAGGTAAGCTGTATTTAAACCTGTTAAATCATCTATAGCATATGTTACCACATAGAGTATCCCAAAATCTGGATCAAACTCCATAGCTCCAAAAGTCTCTTTGTTTAAATCTATTGACGAAATCTTATTAATAAAATTAAAATACACATCAAATATTTTAATAACCCTATTACCAGAGTCATATACTGCTACTTCACTATCAGTACAAGCCAATTTAGTTGGTTGGTTGAACTTCGTCTGTCTTGTTGTTCCACCGTATCCCCCCACTTGTTCAATATAATTTCTTCTATTACCTAGTAAAATATCTGTACTGAGACTTTTTGCTACACTCTCATTTGTAAACCCACGAATATCATACTTTATAACAACATTATTCTGCTTATCAGATAAAAATACATACCGTTTATTTGATGCTATACCCGCCAATTCACGGTAAGATAGTTCGTTTTCCTCATCTGTTTCATATCCTGTAGATTGCTCAATAATTTGTAATGTGTCATTACTACCGGTCATTGAGATAAATTTACTATCTGTTATAGCAAAGAGCGCAAAGTTATCTGTTGTGTTTTGAGCTACCTGTGATGTAACTTCTATAATATTGCCAATCGAGCTTAAGCTATTGGATTCTGAAAATGGTATAGTATTAACAAATTCACTACTCTGAATACTATCAGACTCAAATATGGTGAAATTATTATCGCTAATACCAGATAACCCTGCAAAAGTGATTGTATTTGCATATGGTAAATTATTTGCAGCAATTGAGAGCCTAGAAAAGGTGTAAGTATTGTTTTCGCGAAGGTTATCTAATTTAAATTTTAGTAGTTCATAATTAAAATTATCATTTATGCTGAATATACACTCATCCAATGTTTTTGGTAGCTGTAGATTTAAATCACCAACGACCCTATCCTTAAAAAAGCTAGACATTACTAGATCTGTATCATATGTATTTTTAGCTGTTAATAGGCTACCGGAGGCCACATCCCTTGCCTCTCCCTTATTAACATCAACTGTAAAATAACCGATAAAATCAGCTCCAGTTAGAGTAAACATATCCCCGGAGGTGTATGTTCTTTTATATGTGGTGTAGTCAATCATGAGTAGTCCTTGAATTGAATTTCATTTATCTTAATACCAACAGGAAGTATATCTTTAGATTCATTTAAGATATTTGTTTTTATTTGAGATCTTATAGCCTCATCAGTTATATTTAAGTTTTTAACCACTATGTCAATATTTTGACTAGAGTTATATCTACCAAGTTTAAAGAATCTCTCTATTTGTATCTTATTATTTCTTTGACTGCAAGGCATAGAAATTACAAGATCATCTATCTGTTTATCTTGTAAGTATAGAGCATGAATGGTGTTAGTATCAACAGCTTTATCAAACACTGTGATATTTTTTAGTTCTAAATCTTTTATATAGTAATAACCAGGCTGTCTTATATATGTTGAAAGATCTAAACCACTTTGAAATCCTGTAGAACCTATATACAATTCATCAGTAAATATATCTTGTATTTGATACTTACCTGCAGGTAAGGTCATATTTTCATATAAGTTACCATTAATATACAAGGTGGAATTACCTTGCAAACTATCAAACCTATATGTGAATGTATGAAAGCCAGGGTCAATGGTAGTAGTGTCAAATGATATTGTTTGAGTTAAACTATCTTCTCGATCTAGGTAATTCTGTAATGTGAGTTTGAAGTCAATTGACATACTATCATACAATCTATTAATATTGTTATAGTTCGTTAGAGGTATGTTATATGTGTTTTTAGTCTTAACAGCCCCCTCATCTAGTCTAATAGCTACTATACCCCTAGTGAGATATAAATTATCATTAATATCTGCGCATAAATACACCGGATATTGTACTTTTGACCCATTAATATATTCATTAACAAAATCAATTGAAATTATACTACCACCAGAAAGTGGTGAAAATAGTTCATCACCATCTATTGTATCAAAATTAGCTGAGAGTTGAAACACCCCATTGGTATTATACTCATACATTGTATTTTCTGTAGCAATGTATATAGTATTATCTTTAACATTAATATCTGTAATTGGTGTGGATGATTTAAGAAATGCTTGAGGTTGAGATCTTAAATCATGTTTAACAACATAGTTGCTAACCGTATAAAATATAGTTTCATTGTTTTCCCATCTTAAATTGGTACCAGGTAATTTATAAAGAGTGTCATCTACTTCTACAATATTTTCATATATCGAAAACTCATCTTTATAAACATCAAACTCAGCAGCAGTTAAAGGTGTAGATTCTAAATTATTGACGTTGAGGTTATTAACTTCACCGGTAGATGATATAAAGCTAATATTATCTTGCTCTTGATGGCTGCCAAGGTAATCAGTAATCCTAGAATTACACTCTAATCTAACCTTATTACCCTGTGGGTCAACTTTATAGAATAGATTACCACTAGTTGTTATAGTGTAATCCTCCATTGCGCCTCGTTTGTATATATCTTTAATATTTGTCTTGAAGCTAACTTTATTAAGAAGTACAAAATCGGAATTGTATATGTACATCACATTATCGCTAACAACATGTATAAAGGGTGTGACTGTTTGATCCTGAAAAACACCAAACCCTTGGTTGGTGTTATTACCTAAAATTTGAAACCCATATTGTTTATTTGGATCTAAGTAAGCATCAAAAGAAATAGTAAATGATTTGCTGTTATTAATCTTTTCATAAACACTCAGCTTAGAAAATATTGTACCATTATAATATAGACTATTTGAATCGTACGGAATGCATGTATTTTCAGTCTCTCCCCGTAGGATATGTGAAGAGAAATAATCTGTAAATGAAGATACAATGGGAGATTGAGTACTTATTACATCGCCGATACTATCAATACCCACCCTCTCATATCGTATTGGGATATTTGGCACTATAGCAAGGTCACTTCTCTTATCAAAGAACTTTTCCCTAACTAGTTCATTATTTGGCGTAGCAATTGCTGTCGCATCCACACTGTCATAAAATGATGGTGTATATTTTGGTATACTTGATAAAGCTTGTATTTTAGTAAGTTTGTCTGGATAATAATATCTATCAACCCATACCCCATCACTGTTAATATTATCAGCTGATAACCAGGTACATAAATACCTACCATTCTGATATATACCATTGGTAGTTCTTTTAGTGTATATTTTATCTGCTAGCAGAGGTGATGGTCCTGCAAAACTACCGTTTTGTGTAAAGGTAGTATCATTAATATTCAATCTGCTATATGGATATATAGCAGAAGGTGCTTTAAAGTAGGTATCTGAACCACTTTTGATAAACACGTCTTTATCATAAAAAGTATAGTTAAGATTTATTTTCTCAGAACCCCGCTCTTGCTCCGCCCCGGTGTAAAATGTATTGTATGTTCTATAATCATAACTACCAATACCTCCTGGTGTTTTGAGCATATTACTACCCCGTTTAATAAAATTAAATTCGGATCTATAGGTATCTGTAGTAAAATAATTTAGTGGAAAGCTATCTGAGGATATTGTGTTATAATTTGTTTGAAACACATACTGACCTACATCATCAAAAGAGCTATTAAGGGTATCAATTTTAAGGCTATTGAGTTTTTCAGATTTATAGCTTACAAAACTGTTATTGAGAGATAGTTTAGATTTTTCTAACGAGTAGTCTATATGAATTAAATTATTTTGTGACCTATTGAGACTACCCCCCTGTGCCTCTGTAAATACAACAGTGTTACCACTTAATGTTAGTATATTAAGACTGTTGTTTACAAATTTATATATCTGTAAATAGCCATCGCTATCAATAGAGTACCTAAATACATCATTTTTTTCTGCTGTAACATCATCTACATTACTTATATAGTTGTAGAATATAACACCGTTTGTGTCTGGATTATAATTTAAAAAATAATCCCGCCTACCACTATTATGCTTAATTCGAGCATACTTATTATTAAGTAGCTCTAACTCAAAATAGAAGTTGTTTATATGACCGTTTAAGTCGTTAGAGGTCTTAAGACCTACCTGCTTCTGCTCATCAGTGGCAGATAGGCTGTTTGATGAGAATATGTATAGATAGACAGGGTCTAGACCAGTTCCCCGGTTAAAGTGTAATTTAGAAGTTAAGGTTGTTACTGGAAGTTGAGATAAAGTGGATAATTGTATAAAGTTTGTTAATTTATCCTTATTTGATAGATATAAGTTTGAATAATTATTTATCCTCACATCCCTAGCACCTGAAAGTGCTGTTATATTATTAATATAAAATTCTTGCTCGAGTGTAGATCTTTGTTGATTTATCTGAACAAAATTATCAGCAAAATTCGCAGTAGGGAATGCAACCGAGCTTACTGATCTGTTATAAGTAATTGACACCACCTTTATTTAATTACAAACTTGTATTTAAAACTTAATTTCTCTCCAATAATGTAATGTATGCTTGCTTACTATATTTACTTTGAAAGTTAGCGACAGTATTTGATGCTAAATGATGGACCTGGGTATTTATAATTGATAGTTGCTTAATATTATCATAATATGACTCGTGTACCAATTTAATAGGTTGATAAACATGTGCAGAATACCCGTTACTAAAAAATATCAAGAATTGAGCTGTGAGATTTGTAAAAAATGAACTAGTATTTGGGGTATATGTATGGTTACGAGTAGATAGTAATGTACCACCTAGCTTACCATGTAACATTTCAGCAAATATGGAATTCTCTTTATAATTATATACCAATTCTTTAGAGTAGTACTCTGCTTTTGAACCATCCCCCCAGTCTAAATCTAGATCCAGAGCTGATACTACAGTCTCCAGAACACCGGTAAGTACAAACTGAACGGTGTATGAGCCTTTAGCTACAATTTCATCAAGCACTAGTGATGTATCTTCAGTTATAGATGTTAAACTTGTGTAAGATGTTATCATATAGTTAAGTTAAAATTGGTATTATCGATTGTATAAGAACTATATCTAGACGTCACTGCTGCAAATTGTGTTGATTGTCCAAATGTTGTAGATCTAACACAACTTTCTAATGTGTTATACTTATATATACTCTTAAGAGCCATTCCACAATTATTTAGCTCAAACTCAGCATCATATATATGAGTTAGTTCGTTTAAATCATTAACAATATATGTAAGCTTAAACACATTATTTAATTTATTATATGTTAAAAATGGTGTCTGTATTTTTTCAGCTGCAAAATTATTATTTATAGTTCCAGATAAGCTAGTCCGGAATGAGCTCAATGTTTGTTCCGTAGATTGTAGTGGGAATAATTTACTATAGTTACATGTATGTGTGTTATACACATATATATTTGGGACAATATACCAGTAATTTTTTGCGACTGCTGATGCAGAAGTAAACGATGTTGAAATTGTCTCAAATATAGTAAAGTATATATTATCTGTACCTTCTATATAAAATCTATTTGAAAGCTGGTTTGTTTTAACAGCACTATTAATAGAAAACAGTGTATTTTTAGTACTAGGTGTCTCAAATACCCCATCGGCATATGATATTTTATCAATAACTAAATTATTTGGTGTTTGTAACACTAGACAATCATTAATAACATCAAAATCAACTGTGTTATTGTATATATCATACTGTACCGCAGTACTATATTTAGATAGTATATTTGAAAGAGCGGCTGAGATAGGTAGAGATTGTGAGTATCTCTGATTTTTAATATATATCTTACCTGTTAATCTCTTCTTATCTTCGTTGGTTAAAACTACACTCTCAGAGGTGAGTGGGGATAAGATAGTTAGTGAATCATCACTAACATTATCAAGATATCTGTAATCATCTGCATAGTTAAAGGAATTCTTTAATGATATATCATCAGTAAAGTACCCACCATTATAATATTTGTATTGATCACCAGCTGATAGGTAATATTTAATATCTGTAGCGAAATCAAATGTATAATCATTACCACCAAGGTCGAACAGATCATCCTCAGTAGCAATAGTTGAGAGAGGTGCTTGCTCTGTTCCAATTGAGTCTAAAATTGGGAATGTACCTTCAGCTAGAATTGTATAATAATAGTTGAGGGGACCGGGCCAATTTGGATCAAACCCAGTTAAGGGGGCTGGTAATAATGTATTATCTAAGAAGGTAAATGACCCACCATCTCTCCATATAGGGTTAATATTTCTAGTGTTTTGAATTAGTTCTTGATATGGTGCAAACTCCCTAAAATACATGTAGAGGTCTGGATCTACCCCATTAAAGCCATCTGTGTAGGATGATAATCCTGATCTTATAGAACCATCCAATGAACCTGTGAGGGCGTAGTTAAAATTGTGCCCCTCAGTATCATCAAAAAACTCATAACCATCTAATAACAGGTTGAGTACGTTATTACTTGTTTTCTCTTCTAAAGGTTTTAGAGGCTGATTTTTAAATAATGCGTACTCATTACCATATGGATCAAACTGGTATTTGTCTATTATACCTTCTTCATACAAATCTGTAAAATTTAAATTGTAACTTAACTCATTTAAAATTGATAACTCATCAGAATCCCGCTCTTTAGTGTTATATGACTCGAATGTTGTTGCTTTGTGAGTAATATAGGGGTCGCCTGATGCTATACCACTAGATACATTTCGAATATTCTTTCTATTATCAATCTTAAATGTAACTGGGTAAGCACTTTGGGGGTTAACCGAAACATTACCATATAATTCCGGGTCTGGGAAAATATAAACTTTATTACTTTCTAGATCTACTGTATTAATTGTGTATGTGTAATTATCCGCATTTAGCTTAAAGAGGCCTATATTATCAGGTTCAAAAAATATACCAACATCTCTCAATAACCGTATTTCATTACTTTCTACTGTCGCTGTATCTGCAGTCTGTAAGTTTAGTAGGTTATTTGTAGGTGTATCTGCTTGTATTAGTATACCAGAGGTGGGCGGGAATGATGTGGTATCTATATAATAGATGTCAGTACCGAGATATTTCTCTAGCAACCTTCTCTTGAGAGCATATATTTTTGATTGACTGCACCCATCTATAGTGTTGTTGTTAATGAGTGTATTAAGTGGATTATCCGGATTACATATCGGGTCAAATGTATCAATTGTTATTTTGGGTGAGTTAATACTAAATGATCTTATACTTTCTAAAAAGCTAGTAGATGTTAAAGCATCTATTGCATCCGGATCTAAAAAATATTTTGATTCAATATCATTAATATTACTACCATATATCTCTTCACGCAGACCATCATCTATTGTTGTTCTCGGTAAATCAAAATAGCTACCATACACATCAATATATTCTTCTATATCTATATTAAAATTTGCAGCAATTGTATCTATATCATATGTCCTAGAATGTAATGTATCTTCCGCGGTAATTACAAAGTTATATATATTGTCAAAAATTGCCTTCTCTACACCTGTTTTACTCCCTTTAATCTTATTACGCTCAATGACATATTTGCTCTCATCCCGCTTCTTTTTATAAAATAGAGCTATATCCTTTAACTTGTTTGCAAAAAATGGAATTGCAATATCTAGATCAGCAGGGTCGTTAAAGTTAATTTTCTGTAAGAATCGCTTTTCACTTTCAGTAGTATAATTAATTACTATTTCTTGAATAAACTCTCTATAATAGTTTTTAAATTGTGTGAGTTGTTCTGCCTTAGAGACACCCTGCTTTGAATACCAGAGTTTTAAATATTTGTTATAGAAGGAGCTATATTCCTCCGGGGTATAGTCAACGCGTGTATAGGTAATGAAATCGAGAAATGAAAGCGGTGCAATACTATCTCGAATATCATCTTGAGGTGTTGAGTTGATAATAGAAAACTCAACCTCAATCGTTTTATAATTTTCACCTGCCATTGTTATTATTTATTTAAAATAATTCTAACCCACCATATAAAGCATTAGCTAATATGTTTGATACAATACCGTTGTCTTTTGACCAATCATTGTAAGAGGTTAAATTACGTGTTAGTGTGTTGTTAGGATCATTAAAATTGATAACAGAATCCACTACTGGGAAATCACTAGCGGTTTGCTCATAAAAATTATATATATCGAATATGTCTTTACCACCACCAGATAGTAATGGCCAGCCCCAAGTCTCGTTATAATCACTTAGTATGTAGTACGATGTGCTAAGTTCAGTTCTGATGTTTGGGGGATTTGAAGCACTTAGAGGTGAATATGTATTAATTTGAATATATCTACCACTATATTTTTCGAATGCTACTATATTGTTGCCTGGTACAGCACTAGAATTTAGAGTTAGTGTATTACCCAAATTTGTACCATAGGATTCATTATTTGCATACCCAAATGTTAAGTAATTTTCCTGATTTCTATTATCATCACCAAACAAGTGAGATTTACTAATTGAAAGGAGGTCAATTAACCTAGACAATTTTGATGGTACGGAGAATTTATTTAAAGCTGCTATATCTAGACTTTTTAAGATTGACGATAGTTGATCAATATTAGCATAATCAATTACTGTATTGTTATTTTGAAAGTTTTTAATCTTCTCATATGTGCTCTTACCAATACTATCTTGAGCAGAACTCAAATCACCAAATATTGAACCGATAAAATCATTCATTAATACAGTGGTACCGGTAAACAGTGGTTGTATAGAAACATCTTTAAATACATCTGTAAAATCAATATCTTCACCTTGCTTGGCTACAATATAATAACTACTAGGATATACTGTAAATATGTTACTCGTACCTGTTATCATGTTACTATCGTGTAGATAGTTTGCTGACAAATACACATTTTCTAGGGTTGCTGTATTTGTTGTTGTGAATGAACCTTTAAAAAATCCACCTATGTCTAGAGAGGTTAGCTCTAAAAAATTGGATGTAAAATCAGTATTATAATTTGTGGTACCATCTGTTAGCACAATATTTAGCGGAGAGCTAGGAACCGCACTTAGAAGTGGCATGTTTTTCTGAGTAAAATAATCACTGTCTTTAACTCTTACCACAAACGCAATTTTAGTGTTTGCAAACTTGGTATCATTTATATTAAAGATGTTAAGTTGTGACCCTTCACCATCTATACCATTTGATGAGAATGCCAAGCTATCATATGACGTATTCTCCACAATATCTGCAGATATGCCATATGTGGTGGTGTTAACATAATCAAAAATACTACTCTCTTCAAATCCAAAGAGTAGATTATATTGCCCGACTACATCACTCTTAAAATATGTTGTACCTGAGCCCGATATTCCTGCAAAAACAGCACCTGGTACATTTGCTGAGGTGTGAACTAATTCTTTTGAATCTGTTAATTTAACATATATATCTGTATCTATGGTATCGATAGTATCAACTTGTATAGGCTCAATAATACCATTTGTTGTTAAATACTGAAAAAATGTAAAGTTGGGGTATAAGTGACCGTATGTCTTATCCGCTAACCCTTGGGTAAAGTAATCGTAGTTATAATTAGCACCGCTAGATATATAGGGGGTAATGGTGGGCGATGTACCTGTTGATGTAGTTCTCGCTGAGTTATACCGCTCAATAGTTATTGGGTTCTTGAGTTGACCTGTTTTATGATCTATATCTGTATTTGATGAAATTTGGAGCCTATCTTCAACATAATCAAATATATCAATTTTGGTAGAAAATATATTATAATAACTAACACCATCACCATCATATAGATAACATGTTACTTTATATTGACCTGGTTTAGAATAAGCATGTGTAGCTGAGATTTCCTTTGATATGGTACCATCTCCAAAATCCCACCTCAGGGTTTTATTTGAAACAAACTTTTCAATACCATCATTTAAGACAGGTTTAAAATAGAGTGGTGTGATAGGTAACGCGTAACTGCTATAGGCCTGCGTGCCGGTATAATTCTCTACGTAGAAAAAGTTATATAATAAACTAAAATCACCAGATTTATCTAATTGTATAGCATTAAGTGCCATATATAGTATTATTTAATATTACAATCTCTGAATGGTAATTTTATTGGCTATATTTGCAATCTCGTAAAAATAAGCGAACTCAAAATCATTTAATTTGTAGTTTCTATTAACAACTATATTATCTTCGCGTCGATAGCTAGGATTCCATACAACAAAGCTTAAATTTGATACTGACACATTTCCATTGACTGTCTCGATACCTGTAATACCATCAATCGCAAAAATATTTTGTGCAATACTAGATGTATCAACAACATCGCCTAGTCCCACAGTTGTAAAATACTCTTTAAAAATATTCGTGATAGATGTTTTAATAGTATTATCATTACTGGCAGTATTACTATCTACTACTATCCTAAGATATGAGTCGTTAATAATATTGTCAACACTATCAGTTGCTAGAGAGCTAGTAACGCCAAAACTAAAAGCTTTGAATATTGGATCCGACATCACAACATTATGTGTAATATCCTTCTTGTCATGACAAAAATCTGCTATCAGTTGTTTTTGTGATGGGTTTAAAAAGTTCGGTAATTGATTATTAATAGTGGGTTGATTTGCTGGTACTGTGTATACATACACATTATTAAAATTAGTTGATGTTGAAAAATCAACCTGACTAGTTAATACCCTACCATTGTCATTTGGTGTCTGCAAGCCTATCCGTTCATAGTAGGATAACACCTTACTAGTATAATCATCATTTGATATAACCTTTACTTTTTTTGTTATATTATCAAAATGTCTATTAATTTGTGTTGTATAATCATTAATAGTTACTAAGCGATTTTGTGTAGAGAATATCTTAGGAGCATTTAGTCTAATATTATCAACAGTCTCCGCCCTTTTAATAGGAGTCGATCCATAGTTGTTATCAATTAATAAATTACTAAGCTGTTCTGGACCTACCAATCTAGTATTGCTATCATATATATAATTTCTTATCGCATTAAATGATGGGGAGTTGTAGAGATTAAATTTTTTGTTTCTAAGTATATTTCTACTAACAATCCCCAGCTGATTATCAGATACCATATAAAATATAACTATATTTTGTCCGGGTGCTAATTGTTTACCGTTATTACCATTACCAAATTTGAACTCGTAATTACCACTTGAGTTAAAACGCTTTTCGTAATAATTGCATCCAGTATCTACGAGAAATAGTGATGTTGTCTCGATCCACTCTTCCCATGCCCCTGTATCAGCATGTTGTGTATATACACGAAATGCATTATCAGATATAAATTTACGATCATCAATATTGCTAACACTCTCAACAACTTGTTGAGAAGTATATTGATCAATGAGGGTTAATACCTCATATGGTTCACCACTAGCAGTAAATGTTGCTTCATTAAGAGTACCTTGAAACAAAATATCAGTATCAATTGATACTGCTTCAGTAGTGATATCTATTGTCTTTTGAAAAATAATATCGTCTAAAACGTAATAGTTGACACCTGCCACCGGGACATATGAAAACCTAGGTAGGGTGTATAGATCTTGCGATAAGTTTGCTGCAGATAGGCTAAAGCTAATTATTGACGTTTGATCACCCAGAGGCTTATACCCAATATTTGACACAAGCTTATTCATATTCTCATACAATGTAGCGGTAGTAAACGTTGATTCGTTTGAAGTCGTGTTTAGATAAAAGAGCAACACATGATACATGTATGCAACCACATCAATAAAGGCACTAAAATTTGACCCCTCGAAGTTTTGATCTGTAAATGTATCATTTTCATTTAATCTTTCGATTATCAGGCTTTTGAGCGACTCCGCATCAAAGCTAAGATAGGCATTTTTCGGTAATTTATAATCTGTTAAATTTTCTAAACTCATACTATTACGTATCCTTCTTTATTTAGTGTAGCGTTGAACGATAAATTGTAAATATCTAGTCCTGGTATAGAATACTCTATTTCTATTATATATGTGTTATTGTCAGGGCTACCTTCAATTAAAACTGATTGTAGCGTTATCCTAGGCTCCTGCTTCCCTAAATTTTCATATATATCGACAGCGATAAAATATGCCGTTGTTTGTGTTATCGACTCGAATAAATAGCTTCGGAGATCTAACCCAAATAGGGGATTTAATAGTTTTTGTCCAGGAGTTGTTGTTAATATATTTTTAACAGAGTTAATTACCGCGCGGCCATCCTGCAACTCGTTTAAATCTCTAGGCTCTTGTGTTGAATATAGTTCCGGCCTATTAAATTTAGATAAGTCTAAATCAAATTTTATATCCTTATATAGATATCCCTGATCCAGGGATTTTTTCTCTAGAGTGTCTTGCTTAATATTGTCTAATCTAATTGCCATTAACTTTGTACCCCCTCATAGTAGTTTTTATACCGTTTATGTGGCATATTTATATTTAGTCTGTATACTATATGAATGGAAATAAAAGCGCATAGAACGGAAGAGGTGATAGTCACAGTTAAGGCGACAAATGTAATTAAATCCCTACAAACAGAATTCTTTAAAGCGATCAATATCTCACCAGATTCTACTATTGTGGATGGTAGTTGGCTTGTAGAAGAAAGTATTCACCCATCTGGAAATTGGACACGTGATGTTGCAGGTCGTGATGTTACTCTAATCGAGCAGAATATATACAAAAGTTTAAAACAGTTAGAACAAGATTGGCGCAAGATTGGTTGAATCTATAAAATATGTAATAAATGCTATATAATTTTTTATTCTTGTATAAATAATTGTATGGCTAAAAAGAAAAGATTTTTACCTCTACTCGAATCCTACATGCGTAGATATGAACGTGGAGGTTTTTTAGTAGGTGATATTTTCAAATTTGATAAAGACTTTAAATCGAGTGATGATTATAAGCAGTTAGGTCAAAATGTTAAGGATCTAATTGATCAAATAACCGACTCAGGATTACATATACATGTAGTTAATATTAGGGATGAGAACCCACAACGCTATCCAGGTGGTGATGATGGAGCATTGCTACCGATATTAGATATCGCGTTAAGTACGGGGGGTGGTCGCACATCCCACCATGTATCAATCCCCTGCAGCTTAGGTGCACCTATTAGCTATGACCCTAATCTACCACCTATCCCTGACGCTCTAAGACGTAAAGATAAAGTTAATATCAAGCCTGAGGAGTTAGAGCAGGATGAAGAGAATTTAGCAAATAAGACAGATAAAGGTGATGGTGCTTTGTCTCAGTCGGGCATATCCTTACCTACTACAAATAGTAAACTTCCGTCTGATCCAGTTACACCATCACCCGCTGTACATTCCTACACTAAGGACTATTTGACTGGTTTATAGAGCTTTCTCCAGATTGATCCAACAGGCAAACGCGTTAATTTCTTTGTCTAAAACATGCGCAGACTTATATAAATGGTCTGCGATGATCGCGATCATCGCCTTCTTCTTGAGATCAGCAATATTTTGTATATAGATGTGATTAAGGAAGTTAGTCAATAGCGTGTCGTAATCACCTTGAAACCTGCCTTCATTTTCAATTAAGTGTTTTCTAAGACTAAGTGTATCGGTTAACTTAGATAGAATTGTGTCAAGTAGTTCAGTATCTGCTGAACATGTATCGATACATAACTCACCATCAATTACACTTTTCTGTAATTCGTTTATAGTTTTTCTAAGATCAGGGAAATATACCTTAACTAACTGAACAAATTTCTTCTTCTGCTCATCACTAATAATGACATTCTCTTGCTGTAGTATACTATAGCATCGCTTAACAGCGTTTTCAATAACAGGTTTAAGTTCTAGAGATTGACATCTAGATTGAAGAGCTGGAATTATTTTATGCTTGTAATTTGCAGTTAATATAAACCTACAATACTTGGCAAATGATTCCATAGTGTTACGTAACGCTTGCTGAGCTTGTGAGGTTAGACCATCCGCTTCATCTAAAATAATTACTTTAACCTTACCATCAAATGATTTGGTCTGTGCGAAATTTGTTATTTTATATCGAATAGTATCGATACCAGATTCATCAGATGCATTAAGATACATGTAATTGCATTTGAGAATATCATTTACGATAACTCGTGCAGTAGTTGTCTTACCTGTACCGGGCGCCCCAGTAAATAATAAGTTAGGAATCTCGCCTTTTATATTACGCAATACCCTAGACGACTGATCATCTAAAACTAATTCATCTAGATTTGTCGGCCTATAAGCTTCACACCAGATCCCCTTGAAGTCTAATTTATTGATTTTACTATCCATTGTATATTATATCGAAATTATCGTTTATGATCTTTTAAATTCAATTAGTTACCTGAAGAACCAAACCCCTTATCGCCCCTCTCACTATCGCTGATATCACCCTCAATGCAAAACACCGGGTGATTCTGATAAACCACGAACTGTGCAATTCGATCTCCAGCTGTTATTTGATAATCCGTGTCTGTTAAATTGTACAACTTTACACCTGCATCAGAGCGATAACCTTCATCGATAATACCTGGGTGAGGTAAAATACCATGTTTAAAGCCAAGCCCCGAACGGCCTTCAATCTTAACCCAAAAGCCGGGTTCGATATATGCAAATTTTAGCCCAACATCAACTACAGCTGATCCTCGAGCAGGAATTGTAATATCAACGACTGATGTTACATCCAACCCTGTATCATTACTATGGTTTTTTGTTGGAATTACAGCTTTATCGGTTGTCTTTTTAAATTTAATTACCATATGCTATATTATATGATATATTGCCAAAAAATCAATAATAAGATTAAATATATGTATGGCTAGTGAAATTGATACTGCGGTAAATGATATTATCACACAAATCAAGGATCATAAGAACGCTGCGAATACATCAACAACAGTAGATTCAATACCAGATATTAATAACTTGGAAGAATTTATTATACAAAAGACTAGCACGCTTATTAATAGATCAGTTGATATGGTAGAAGATGTTAAAGAGTATATATCCTCAGCGCCAGAAAATAGAGATGTTGCATCGTTAGCTGAGCTTATAAGAGCTTCATCATCAGCTATTGACACACTCACAAAAATTCACACATCTCGAGAGCAGAATAAAAACAGGATTGAGGTTAAGCATATTGATATTAAGTCAAAAGAAAGACTCAACGCTATTGACAACCAAACTAGAGTGCTACTATCTAGAGATGATGTGTTGCAGGTACTTATGGGTAATGATGATAATGATGTTATCGATGTTTAAGATATAGCGTATCCGTTGTTCTTTAAGACCTCTTGGGCCCAAGCCACTCGATATAGAGATGTTCTTGAAAAGCTTGGTCCCCAAGCGCGTTTGCTTTCAATATCGAAGTGTAAAGAAGACGAATAAACACCAACACCTCGAATACCTTTATCGATCGCTATTTGTATTAGCCTGGTACGCTCCTTATATGATTTATCAGAAACAGTAACATCAACAGCATTACGCCTTGTATGAGCACTATGCCTGGTACGCTCCTTATATGATTTATCAGAAACAGTAACACCACCAACTTTCGTATTATATGCTGGTGACCTATAACCGGAAATAATTGTTAATTTATAACCTGCTGTTTTTGCCACCTCCACCAACTTATCTAGAAGCTTAGAATTCATTGAACCATATCCACCACTGCGTGTAGGTGAATCTCCCAAAACAAGCCAGTCTTCCCAACTACCACCAGTATTTGTCGTTTCTCCAATTTTTAACTGCTCCTTTATCTGATTTAAATCGCCTGTACATATTTTAACCTCAATATTACCATCACCATGATAAGGGACAAGAGCTTTCCAACCACTCGCCTGTAATATGCTATTTGTCGCTGTAGATTTTTTAATGCTATACCCGTTTATCTTTCCAAATAGATGTTTGTAGGCTGCGGGTGTGAAATCAACATTATATTTTGATTGTAGGTTGCAATCAACTATTTTAAACAGCTTCCAATCATTATTTGTTTTACCTACCACTCGAGCAGCTACAAAATTTTGGTTACTTCTAGCCAAGCTATAAAAGTTACCAGCTTTAAAGCCGCTACTAGTTAGATATCGCCACAACTTCTCACTAACCGCTACACCATCATTAAAGATTTTACCTGTCTGTATTTGCTCAAACGCCTCAGATCTTAGATCATGGGAATAACCGGTTGAGTACTTGTTTACAATATACGGGGCATCAATAAGCGCATCACCAGCTAAGGCTCGAGATAGTCCATTCAACTCATCAGCAGATTTAATAAAATCTGATGGGCACATTTTAATAATATTAGCACCAAAACATCCAACACCAGACATCGTTAAATCATCATCCGTATTACCGGTTTTTGCTGTATTGAGATTATCAACATAAAATGTCTTTGAGTCTTTATCAATAAACCCCGCAAATACAGAATAATTGCCACCGCCGGTGTTACTTTTAGGTAGAGCTAAGGATTCAGATATGAATGTCTCGCCAGATGATATAATTTTAGGTTTATTAGGAGCCTGTGAAGTGGCATTTCTAAGCCTCTCTTGACCTCTGGTTGTATTATTAAATACACCAACAGGGTCAGTTTCATACTGTATACCATTATACTGGTGGGTTTGAACAGTCATTGGTGAACTCAAATTATCCTCATATGGATTATATCTATAAGCGTGTTGAAACTTATCAAAACATCCTCCCATTTTACTCTTAATTTGTGTTAATATAGCGCTACCAGCTGCTGAATAATCATAATAAGATTTTATATCTGGAGTATACCTATACATCTTGCTAGTATCTCTCATTGAACTACCGTTTTGAGCGAGGTTAATAAGTTCATCAGTATTCTTTTTACCTGCTAGTATAGCTTGTGTATTACCTATTGCTTTTTGAGTCAGCTGTGTGATATCTGTTAATGCGTTTTGAAATACTGCTGGTATCTTATTATAAACAGCTTGATCTAATCCATTAATAATATTTGTAAATGTTCCAGATAGTGTACCAACTCCGAAGGTATTTCTATCTGTTTTAGTTGAGGCTGGTTGTGATAATCTACCTATACTATCGGAGGTAACAGAGAAAATATTACAGGGAGAATTTAAACAATCTGCTAACGCGGTATTTAGCTTATCTTGGAATGAATCTCTAAAACCTGATCTACCCGCTACACCTCCTGCAATACCCCCTACCGTGTCATCTACATTAGTTGAAGCATAGTTAGCAGGATTCGCAAACCTATCATATAATTCATCTATAACATTACTAAATACAACAGGTATGTTCACCATTTTGTCAACATAAAAATTAGTAGTGCTCCAATCTATAAACCCACTACTTAGTGTTAATAATTCAGTTACATCATATGCAGCTTGAGTATTACCATTAATTGCTTTATTAAAATTGATAGCTATATCTAAATCTACCTGTAGGTTAGGATCCTCTACAAATTCACAGAATGGTGTATTATACTTTAGATAGTCTTTGCTAATAGCAATACCAAAAAGCTTTTCATGTAAATTGTTGCCATATATGACCATATTGTTATTTATAGGTTAGATGTTAACCGCCTAATAAAGTTGATGATACACCACCATCATCAGAATCATCTTGTGATGGTAGGCCATCACCACTATTAGTGGATGGTAGGGGGTTCATCATCACTCTAGTTTTAGGTCCCCTAATAACCTCTTCAGTAACTGGAGCTGCGTTGTCGCTAGGAGCTGCTACCGGTACTTCCGGGATGAAGTCATACTGTACACTCACATTACTTGGCTGTACCTCTCCGCGACCAATTAAGCGGACAGCTGTTATTTCATTTGTATAATACCCCGCGGTAAATATATGTTTAACCTCTACTATATACCATAAATTACTCAAGCGATCTGTCAAACTACCAATAGCCTCACCACCTTTAATTGTTATAAACTTACCAGCTTTTCTATAAATCTTACCCTCTACATTTAATACTATTGTTTCATTTAAAAGTATAAAGCTTTTGAGTACTTTATTTAGCACTCGACTCTGCACAGTTATTGTATTATCTGATTCTGACCCGTCATATACTTGAGTAAATGCTTTTTGCTCTGCTTCAGGTATTTGAGGTATATTACTAACAAATCCACCTAGCACATTCATACTAAATATATCAACATAATTTGAATGGTATATAAAATCATGCTCATAAGTCGTTAAGTCAGCTGGCTCATCTCCTGCTAAATTACCTACAAAGCTATACTTCCCCCAAATATTTTGGCGAATTGTTTTATAATCCGGTTTAATTAAATTATACTGCTCTACCTTATTATACAGACTACTATTACCACCAGATTCATCAGCATCAGTAATTATAAATTCTTCTTGATATATGTCTGCATGGTCTTGAGCAACATTGTTATTATAATCCTTAATAAACTGTCGAGCAGCATCATCAATAATAGGTGTTAATGTGAGACGCCTTTCATTTTCTTCATTATTACGTAATTTTAATAACGGGGGTATTGGCGTGTCTACACTACCAAATACGAAACTATTATACAATTTATAAACAACATCGTATATACTATCCTCTATCTGCCATATGTTCGATATTTGTAGTTTATTCGAATTGTTAGTAATAAAATTATTATCAACAAAATCGGCAACACCCTTGCTATCAGCCCAACCAGTTAAAAGATGTTTTATTAACATTGGAGCTTCTTCTGTCTTGGTAACACCTTCTAGTATATCTATAGCTGCCGCCTTTTTAAGTAAGGCAGGTATAGCCTCTTCAAATTTATAAACACTGCTTTTATTTGCAACATTTGTTGACAGGTCTGCATTTGTCTCGAGCATGCTCAGAAAACTAATACTACTATCTGCTTTGGTATTAATAACCTCACCTAACTGCGCATCATTAATATCAATTGATAAGTACATCGTTTTATCTGCAGACTTTGTAATACCAATTTTATCGAGTATCTGGTAATAGTTGTTATATGTAACAACACCTACTAGCCCCATATTGACTAACGAATCGGTAATTTCTAGATATCTAATACTATTAAGTTCTAGGGGGAATGGATCAGCAACTTCCTTGTTATTTTCGTCAGTAGATACAGCTATAAGATTAATGTCAAAATCTAAAGTTGTACCTTGATTATCAGTCCTGCTCATTATTATTTAACTTTGATAAAATATTTGATATATACTCAGGTTTAATAAATTTGTATGATTTACCAGCTTTAGCTTTAAAGATGTATTCTGGGTCATTTAATAAAAATATAATCCACCAAAGGCTTATAGTTTGGTAAAGTTTGTGCGAGAGAGTAGTCCATGGGAGATCCGCTGTCAATGTTTGCACATCAAATACCTCTTTATTAATATAGTCAGGAAAGATAATTTTGTCTAGAGTGTTATAAAAATAAAAGGATTTGTCTTTATTTTCAATTAAATTGACATTAAAAATACTTTCATACAACTCAGCGCTAAGTTTATTTAACTGCTCTATGTTATTCTGCTTTTTACCTGTAATTATTGTACTCATATTACGACCCTAGTTTTACACCATTGTTTGTCCATTCTGCTGTAAAATAGTCACTCACCATTAAGTTAGCATAGTCAGCAAGTAGTGAATTAAATGTTAAGGAAACTGTATAAGCATCCGGTATGGGCACTCTAACAGACTTAACACTAGCAACACCACCTTTCAGATGTGGTAGAGAAACATTTTTGTATCGAACGGTACCTTTAAAATCTACAGTCATGTTACTTATATAAGAATAGGGGAAGGCGCAAATACCAGGTACATTTATTGAATATATTTTAGGTGGAGCAGTTCTAGCGAAACTAGTTTTATATGGCTTATTTTGAAACGCCAATAACCATAACAGCTCGTAGTTAAGTTGATATGATTTTAGTGTACCTCTATCAACAGTATTAAAGAGAGGAAAGTTAATAGTAATGGTTTTACCTGCATCCTCAAATTCATAATACTGCGGCTTCTGTATATATACACCTGGCTGAGCGATATATGCTATATTTGCAATCTCTTCTACCGCCTCCATACCTACACTAACCATACTCTGTAGTCCTGAATTACTACCTCCCTTACTCCAAGTATTGGTAATATCAGGCATACTATCAAAATGAGGGAAGGCGTACTGAAACCCAGTCTCTTCGGTAAGATATATACCAATTAATGATTTGAGGTTTGAGTTTGATAATATACTACTATCTGAACTAGCTTCTACACCTTTAAGAAACCCCCTAACTTTATCTACTGAACCGCTTATAACATCGGCATTAATACCTTTTAATAGGCTTGTTACTTTTGATGATAATTCATTTACGGCTTTACTCTTACCAACAGTAGATATATAGTATAAAGCTCCAGATATAATTGAACTTAGTTGCTGCTCTCGCTCAATGATACAGGCTTTAGGCACCCGTTGAAGCGCTGCCGCCGAAGCTTTAGCACCAGAATACCAAGCAAAATCATCCACAACATTTATAATTTTTCTAGGGGATAAGCGAAGCTGTGGATCTGTATTATCTGTTAGAGAGTTAAGTTGTTCACTCTCACCAAAAGAGGTTAAAGCATCATTTGTCTTAACGTTCGATTTTTCGATATCTATTAACAGGGTACTCATATTATGATGATGGTGTTAGACCATATGCATTGGTAAAATCGTCTCTAATACCCAAATTACGTACTTTCGGTGCTGTATACTCCTTAATATTTGGAGGACTAGATGAACTATTCTTGAATTCACGTGATGTTTTATTATTTATATTAAGATTTTCCTTGCCTAGGTCAATTAATTTAGCTATATTGGTTGATATTATATTAAGAGTGTTGAGCTGTTGTTGATTAATTTCCCCCAATTGGCTACCAACTTGTAAATTATCTGTTATAGTTGCTGCTGACGTTGTCGCAATGGTACTACCTACAGCCTGGTCGAGTTTCTTCTTAGCGGCTTGCTTCTTTAATGCATGTCTCTCCCGTATCGCCTTATCCGAATAATCCCGGCCGTCAGATGGGAGCACATCATCACCATCCATTAATGGTATAAACTTGCTAACTTGAGCCAACACCCAGTCTCTTACTTCTTTAATTTTTTGTGGAACAATCTCACTAACTCTCTTCCATACCCTTTTTATAATATCACTCCAACTCTCACCTGTACTAGTATCCATTGTTACTGGCTGCTGCTGTTTACTATCAAATAAGCTTGTTATAAAGTTAATACCACCTGATACAAGGTCACTTAATCCTTTACCACCTACAGTTGCAATAAGTGCAGAACCAAACATCTTGAAGCCACCAGTCATATTCCCACTAGCAAATAATTTGAATGCTTTACCTAGTTGGATTATACCCCCTGTAACAGGAAGATATTCTAATACAGGTAACAGCTTACTACCAATAAGACCTTTTATATAACTAAGAAAACCTTGTTTCGGCTGCCCAGTTCCTGCCTTCTTCTCCTCCTTCGCGTTATGCATATCATATAACATTAATCCACCATCTATAAGTGATGAAGCTACCCAACCAGCTCCAGGTATAAAATCTAATATTGCAGATATTAGTTCGAAAGTTGCAGGTATATAATCTTTGTCTTTAAACCTTTTAAAGGCAAACCCTAAACCTATCAACCCTCCTAAATATGGCACAAATCTTAATTTCTTAAGTAGTGGCCCACCTATACCGTTTAGAGCACCTTTCAATACTGCAAGTATGCTACCACCTGCTGCTTTTAAACCTGATAATACACTACCCCCAACATTACCAGCGCCCCCTAACCCACCTAGAAAACTTGTTACCAATTTATTCCCCTTAAAAAAATCACCTATTGCACGAAACACTCGGATAGGTGCAGATTTAATGTCTTCTACCAATGTACTATCTTTAAAAAAATCACCTATTGCACTAAACAATTTGGTAGGTGCAGATTTAATAAGCTTAAATGCGTTATCTAATGAATTCAGTATCTTCCCCAACCTAGGAATAACCTTTAATATAGTGCGCCCAATTGGGTCGAGGGCTTCAAACGCTGCCGCGGTAGCTGCTATAATAGAGCTACCTAAGAGTATTTTCGATAGTAGATTGCTAGAATCTTTCGAACCCTCATTAGACTGAACCTTATTTATTTTATCTACTTCTGCAACCTTACCTACATTTGATGCTTTGAGGCTATCTGCCTCAGGGCCTTTGGGTATTAATATGTTCTTTAGAATTTTAAATATTGATTCGTATCTCCTCGCCTCGCTAGATGTTAAATTACTTCGTTCCTTACTGGTACGTAAATTACCTGATATAATATCGAGGGACGCTTGTTGTCCGGTTAGTAACGCTATTAGTTTTGTCTCGTCGCTCCTACCACCATCCGTGATCACGCCCTTCGATGAGTTGTTTACATTATCACTCTTCCCGGCAAGGACTTTAGTTACTGTTGATAACGATTTGGATGTATTGGATGTACTATCTGCAGCCACATAATTATTTAGTCACTAGATAATAGACTAGCGTCTATTTCTAGTAGAGTACCATCTTCAAATGTTAAATATTCATTACATTTAGTTTTAATATCTACAATATAATCGAGTATATTATTATTAAGCTTTAATGGTAACTTCTCTATAATATTCTTCTTCTCATAAACACTAATATCATTAAAGTCCAATACTGTCTCACCTATTTCTATAGACTGAACAAACTTAATAATTTCATATGTTAATAACAAACTAACTGATTCAGTCTTTTGTTGCTCATCAGACAATTTATTTAATTCCGCTACCAATCTCTTGCATATAGATGTATCAGTTGTGAGTGATGGTATCCCCAAATTGCATATAATATTATCACATGTAACAGCTCGGGTTTCGGTAAAGTTACTATAGTCAATATTTCCCAATTCATTTAAACTATAATCTTTATCCTGAATTGTTATGTTATCATTAAGTGATAGCTTGCGTAAATTAATAATAATAGATGGCCTATCAACTATATTAAAATCAACAGGCTCCGCACAATTATCAACTAAGAACTCATTATAGAGAATATTGCTATTAATAACACCTACAACACCCTCAAATGCGGTTTTGAGTTGTTGTTTTTGCTGATTAACATTAAACATCCCAAATTCAATATCCTTTTTAATAGATGGTACATGGACCACCGCAATTGAGTTGTCACTTGTCTTTTCGAGCTCATCTAGAAAGTCTTTAATATCCACAATACTTATTTATTACTGTTTTTGCCTTTTCAACTCTTCATTTTCATTATTAATATGCTTGTTGTGTATATTTAAGAAAATCTTAGATTCTATTGGTGATATGTCATAGAAAGTGTTCGTGCCAGGTAATATCTTCTGAAAAAAGGCATACATTAATTCATAATATGATTTAATATCTACCCTGTATATATTTGAGATAAATTGCATAACACCATTTCCCACCATATCAACCTTTATCTCCTCGATACCGAATTGATCATTTTGCTGTACAACTGTTATATCAAGCAGCTCCCTAGATATATTTTCCAGAAATGTATTAATAACTTTAAACACACTAGCTGGTAGCCTACTCATAACCTGGTTCATCTCAGATACATTTAAATCCTTAAAGTCTATCCGCTTATTATTAATAGTAATAAATTTAATGACTGATGTTAGTAGATCATCAACATCCAGGAAGAAGGTACAATTTGGTACACCTAACCCTATCGTAAGATTGTCTAAAACTATCTCTGTATCCAAATCTTTAAAATTGGAGTCAAGCTTTTCTAAAATTGTATCTAAACCAACATCAACATTTTTACCATCGCTTGCTGTAAATGTTAACTTCTCACCAACAAATAACATCCTTACATATATTAAGATATAAAGTCTATCATAAATATCCAGGTCATTATCTAAATACAGTTCTTCAAATAATTTATTTAGCCCGAACAGGTCATTGTTCTCACAAAATTTTATAATATCGATATACTCCCGATTTTTGAGTTCGCGAACTCGCCTTTTTTTATTACTCGGGAGCGTTATTTCTGCTGTAAACATTACTGGATGCTTCGGTGCTAGCCCCCTCGGCTCTCTTCTACTGATACACCGTTTGTAATATCATTTATTGTATAGTGTGAGAAGATAAAAGATGCAGTCTTAACTAGTTCGTCGAAGCTTAAATCATTATAACTAATCTTATCAGCCTCGATATTTGTAGGAACACAATCTTTAAACGTTAGTTGCTTACGAGCTTTATATTCTACGTGTGGTCTAGTTGGGTTCTGAGATGATATAGCCTTATCTTTATAATATTTACTTGCACGTGAGTATAAGGTAGCTACAATATTACATTTAATAGGCGCCTCATCATCCTCAATAAGCCCCTTATAAGAGCATGCAACTATCCACGGCCGTATAAAGAAATCAATTATATCTCTGTTTGTCTCTAGGAACGATATATCAATCTTATTACTCGATCCATAATCAGATCGCCGATCACCAACATAGCCGGATACAAATCCACCTGATCCTGGAACTGGCTCAGTAGATACACCAAATTCTTCAGAGGGGAAGGATATGGCTTGAGCTAACAAATACCCGACCCCGGTTCGATCATCTGTTTGCTTATCTATTAACTTCCTATCAACAGTCCAGACCCCTGGCTCATATATGCCTGTCCAATATGAGATATTGGAGCCGAGCTCTGTCATACTAGTGCCATTCGTGGTACTAAAGTCTACTGTCCATAAGAATTTTAACGGGATATCATTATCCCAATCCTGGAATAGCTTTAGTCTAGATAGAACTGGCTGTGGCACTTAATTATTTAATCACCGAACCTTGTTATAGAAGTGATAAGCTACGGTAGCTTTAACTTCTACAGTTTCACCTGTGCCACCTGATATGTTATATTCTATACCTTCGATGCCACGTAGTGACGCTCCAACCAGCTTATATTCAGCAATAGGCTCAAGATCTTTATCAAGTTGCGCTAATTGAATAAAAAAGTCATCATCCGGTGTACCATACTCACCAGTAGATGTAGTATCATCAAATAGAGCTCTAGAGGCACCTTCAAAATAATTTCTAAGTTGACTGTTCGCATCTAAGAAGAATGTTAAATTATAAGCTTCAGAACCAGTATATTTAACACTCCCGGGGATATTAAAATCAAGGCCCATGTAAGGTACCGGAATGTTTGAAATAGCTCTACCCGGTAATGCTGCAGTCTTAACATACACCAACTCATTTTCTGTTAAGGCAGGAACACCTTGTAGCTGCATTTGAGTTAACCTAAAGAGAAAATCACGACTAAAGTCACGATCTGCGGCAACGCGATAAAAGTTTTGAATCGATTGATTGACCATAATAATATTTATGTCCTTCAGCTAAATTTACTGAAATGATGACTACATTTAGTAAAATATTTTATTATTAAGGTCATTACAATAAAAAGCCGCGGTCGTATATACGACCATGGTCTTTCTTTTCCTATTGCTACATTTCAAGGCCAGGTAGGCCTCCGACTTCTTTCGCCGCCGGTGTCGGTTGAGTCGATGCGGTTTCAGATTCTGGAGATATTAAGAATTCATCAAATACCTTAATAAGTGCGGCTTCGATATTATCAACAAGTTCACCCTCACCTTCAAGACCGAGATTTTCAAGATCATCAACAACACCAGCAATGATAGATTTTTTAATACTATCTCTCTTGGCAGCATCACCACGGCCTTGACCGGCAACAACTCTTGTTGCCCCAGCAGCTTGCATCTCATCACCAGCAGTTGTAGCGCCGACAAGCGAAGCAGCTCTACCAACAGCTTGTTGAGCTTTGCCTTTACCACGCTCAATAGCACCTTTAGCTGATCCTGCAACACCTGCAACACGAGCCTTTGCTCTACTGAAGAAACCTTCTTCAATCTGACCATATGCTTCCATCATCAGCTCCAAATCTTTCCTATTCATATAGTTACTTATTACAACAAAGTTACTTTAATACAAAAAGCGGGGGTCGTACGACCCCCGCTTTATATTAGCTATTAGATTGTTTATCCACCAATGATCTCCTCAAAGCTTGCATCTGTAGATGCAGCGTAAAAATTAACCAAGATAAATTCGGCTGTACGTACCGGTTTTAGATATATATCTACTACCAACTCGTTCTGGTCAATAACAGTAGGTGTATTGTTACGCTCATCACAAACAATAATATAATCATATAGACCATCATCCGCTTTAACTCTCTCGAAGAATGGGGTTAAGGTATTAACAATACGTGTTCTCGTGAATAATGTATTATTCTCAAACAAGAAATACTGCATTGTGCGTTTTGTAATCTTTTCTAGGTAGATAAATGTTCTCCGAACATTAATTCTATCAAACGCACTAGGCTTTCTAAGAAGGGTCTTTTGTCCAAAGAATACATTACCTTGATCTGCGAGAGTTGTAATAGGGTTTAGATTTGATGTATATAGATCATCTCGCTGTCTCTGGTTTGGTGAGAGAGCAATATCACTAGCATCTGTTATAATACCTCTATTTAACCCAGCCGGGGCACCCCATGGTCCGATCTGAGCATCTGTACTAGCCATTTTAGCGGCAGCGAAGCCAGATGACGGCACATACACATCTATTCCGGAGTAGTTGTCATACACCTTCATGTAATTTGCGAAGACAGTTGCATATGAAGTATTTGCTAGCTCAAACTGATGTCTTAATGCCCAATATGCATCAACATAAAAGTTTTTAGTCTTATCATCTTGAATTTTGTCATCCTTACCAGTTACTACGATCTGTCTAATCGGATCTGCAACATATAGAACATCACCTCTACCACCATCTTTAACAGGTCCACAGAAAGTAGCAAACTTATTAAATATTGTAGTATATGCTGTCCTAGCTAATGTACCGACGGCACCTAGATCACTTGATGTTCTTAGCGCTTCAATAGCTGCTGTTGTACGAGTATCATCATAACCATATATGGATAGCGCGGCTGTTGCTGTTTGGTTATATGTCCATATGGAACCAATACCACCCTCAGCAATAATATCAATATTAAACTTCCGATCATTTTTGATTCGATCAAGCGCACGATCCAGCTTCTGTGGAATGTTGCCTGCGACCTTACCAGTCAATGTAGTTTCACCATATGCACCTAACGCGTATACTGAATCAGCCGTCCCAATGGCGTTCTGCGCGGCGGTCAACGCGGACAACGGGGCACCAACAATCGATGATGGAAGATTGCCATTTGTAAAATTATCAGCTAAGGATTGAGTTAACACTCTCAATTTCGTTCTAGGTGTACCATCCGGATTAAGATTAACCCCACTTATCTGATCAGACAAAAACGGGTTAACAATAATATCAATATTTCTAGAGTCATTCTCAACATTTTCTAAGAAGTAGTTAATTGGTGCACCACCATTATCGGAATTACGTTGTCTATAATAACCGATTGACCCATTATAACCTTCCTCTAATAGATAATCTAGTCTGTTTGCCTCTTTAGAGAAAACAGATTGTCTAAGCTTAAAGACTCCAATATTGAGAGCGTCATCAAATTCTCTAGTGGAAATGTCATAACCAGTGATTCGATCCTCCATCACTTGTGAGATGGAGTTTGTCGCCGGGTTATCGCCGAACTCTGGTGTAGCTGATAGAGCAAATTCCAACCTACTGGTTGGCACTGTTGTATATGAATCAATACCAGCTGCACCAGCAGACTGTGTTACTGTCTCAACACTTAGGATAGACTCAAAAGCACTAGCTGGGTTAATATTAGTATTATCTGCAATACCTAAATAATATCCATTAAACTGACCATCAATAACAGTCTGAGATTTGTTAACTACAATTAAAGCTGCACCTGATAAGGCTGTAAGCGTGCTCCAGCCGGAAGGGGCGGTGGCGGATGCACTCCATCCGGTTGAAAATAGCTCACCACTTTTAAGTTGTAAGTATTGCTGCTCTGTAATATTATATTGTTTAGGTGCACCTAAGAAATAAGAGCCTGCGCTTACAGTAAAGTATTGTGTAGCTACTCCTGCAGTTCTATCATAACCCCTAGCGGGGTATGCTAAAACACTGTAATAAGAACCAAACCCGGTACCAGCGCTATCACCATATGGTAATCGATTAACTAGCAAACTACCTGTAGAGTTTAGTGTTGCTCGAGCAGTATGGTAAAAGTATCTCTCCGCCGGTGTTCTCGGTGATCCATAAATTTGCTCAAATTCATTAATATTACTCACCCCAACTACTTCATCTGTTGGACCTTGATCCGCAAACCCGGTAATGTAGGTAGTTGTACCCTGTGAAACAGTTCTTAGGGAGAGATCACTTTCCCGGATCTCAACCCCTGGCGATTGTATTGTGCGCTTGGACATAAAATTATTTATGGTTTTTTACACAATAATTGTTAGTTTCTAAGACCTTATTTATAAATTAAGCAATTTAGTATGTAGTTGAGAATATACAAAAGTCATAGAAGTGTTTATTTCTGCAGCTTCCCTATAACTATAATCAATATTACCTAAAATTGTAGGGAATGCTTTGGTGTACGTAAACTGTATACGTTTGTTTTCATACTCATCAACACCATATATTGTCATATCAGTCTGATAGTTACTATATTCATCACTAACCAGGTTATCAGCATCATACAGACCTGTTTTATCATCATGCATTAAATCTAGCCATTTATATATTACCCAATAGTTATTAAATTCGTTATCAACTGTAAAGTCGATAGTAACCGGTGGGTAAGCATCTCTAGCATGTGACGATTGATAGAGATTATTTCCTGCGTAAGGTATTCTCATGGCAGGTACAACTAGCTCTGGAACAACAGTACCATAAATTGAAAATTGGAATGAATCTTCAGAGACATTAAATGATGTTCGAGTATCTCTTTTCTGCACTTTACGTAATGCCGGTGGTAGCTGGAAAACCATTATAAATTTGTCTATCCTACCCTTATTGAGTAGGGATTGTTTATTTACATTTGTAGGCATAATAATATTTATGCTAAAGGCTCATATCCAAACATTGATAACTCATTCATATCATCTTGAGTTTGATCATCACCCATACCGAACACTACAGGTGGTAAGCAAGAATTATTATCACCCACTATTTCATTATCTAAATATAATGATGTTGCATCTTCAAAATATTGAATCCCGAAATCCATTTGTTCAATAGTAGCAGGTTTACCTCGCTCATCTAGTTCTACAATTTCAAAAAATCTTTCTGTTATTTCTTTCTCTAGAATGAACAGAGCGTATAGCAATGACATCACTCTATCATCATGATGACTTCTCCTAGCCTTCCATGTACCGTTTGGCCACCGAACAAAATTCTTAAGCTCAGTTAAAGTTTCTATATCATTAATTTGAACTGCTCGTACATCATTAATAAAATATCGCATGTTTAATACACCCTGATATTTTGTATTAGTATGAGCAATCATACCTAACATTATATTTTTTCTATGAGCAGCTTTATTACCATATGATACAATTTTCTCATATCCCATATCATTCGCTAACCTATCTACAACTTGTGCACCACAATTGTTACGCTCAATTAATGCCAACGGCATGCCGTAGTTACGGAGAACAGAATATACCTTAGTTGCAAATTCAAGGGGAGGTATTTTATTGCTATTATAACAAGCAACCTGCCGTATATCTTTAATATCTGTTATATCTAATATTTGTATACATGATGAGTCGGCACCAACACCCTCCGCTGTATCAACACCAGCAACATAAACACGTGATGGGTCTGCCTCTTCCCATATCTTATAATGACCATCATCTAAAATAATTTTTGGATCTCGAGTTTTAGAAACCATATCCTCAAATAAATCATCATCAATTGATGATTCACCTGTTGATAAAAATTCACAATTAAATTCTTGTCTCCACGCATCATTTGATCCAATTGCCTGTCTAGTAGATTTAACCCAATCATCATCTCTATCCGGCACTTCATGCCACATAATTTTATCATGTGCCCAGCCATTTTCACCATCCACTGCACCCCTATATAATGTATGAAATAGGTTATCATTACCATTTGCGGTACTACATACAAATACCTTAGATTTCTTCGACGATGTAATTACTGGAAAGACTGACTTCCAAAACTCCTCAATTAGGTGAGTCTCAATAAATGCCATCTCATCAATCACAAGACAGTTGACGGATTGGCCACGGGCTGCTGACCCGGTCGTAGTAGTAATACCTATACGAGAGCCATTCTCAAGGGTCATGGACGTTTTGGCATATTCTTTAACAGGCGGCTTAAGCCAGTTAGGTAGTTCCTCATATGCCATCCGAACTCTTTGAAATATTTCAATCGCAGTAGCTTCTTTGTTAGCTACTAGCAATATTCGCTGATCTGCATTAAAGCATGCTTGCCAGAGGATATAAATTGTCATCATTGTCGACTTACCTATCTGTCTACTTGCTAGCTGTATAAAGAATCGATTATCTCTCATCTTACGAATGGCTCGCTTTTGAGCAGGATATAGCTTAATAGTCTCACGCCCACGATCAAGATTAATAATAAAGAAATAATTTTCAGCAAAATAGAGTATATTCTGACTCGCTTTCTTAAGCGCATTGACTTGCGATGTAGTATATTCACCCTTCCAGTTAACATTTGGTAGGTTTTTGTTACCCATGTAGAACATATTACTTTGCTGAGCCATTGAAAATATTTATACGCAAGCATAAATATTTGTATGTCTACAAAAGATTTAATGAATTTAGGTCAGGTATATGGTACAATGTTTAACGACTTTAAAGAAACTATTGTCAATGAGAAAACAGTGCCGGAGGGCGAGATTGGAAAAGCCGATCTTGAGCAGAAAGGTGGTCCGGAAGAGACTGCTGGTTATAGCAGCGATAGAGTTGATATAGAAGATGAGAATCAAAAAAGTAATGATTATAACATTAAAGGTCTTTCTTACGGGAAGGGTAATAGTCCGGGCAATACACAAAGTCCTCAACCAACTACAGGTGATACTGCCCGGGCAGGTATTGTAGGTGACAGTGACGAGGATGAGGAGGATGGTAAGATGGGTGAATATAAATATGAGTGTGACTGTGGTGAGAAGTGGAAGACAGAAGAAGCTGCAGCGCAATGTAGTGATTGTCAAGGTCACGATGATATACATGATGAAGATGAAGAAATTTTACATGAAACCGAGAAAATTGCTAGTAATGGACTAAATAATTTTATGAAGCGAAAATCAGTCTTTGATAAACTTTACGATAAGGTCATGGTTAGTGAAAACTTTGGCGAATTAGAAGCAGGTGATCTTGATTCCTTAGGACTAGATGATGCTACACCAGATAGTGAACTAGGTGAAGATGGTGATGAAATCACCGTTACCCTTGATCGCTCTACAGCCCAAACTTTATGCGATGTATTGCAAGCAGCTATTGATCATGGTGATGAAGGTGATGATGGTGAAGAAGATTTAGATGGCGGTGAATTTGATGGTGAATTTGATGGTGAAGAGGATGAGGAGGGTGCACCAACCGCACTAAACACAGCTTATAATGATGGTAAGAATTGTAAAGTTGGATCACTTAAAGCAAAAGGTGGCGCAGCATTTAAAGGTACTAACATAAAGGTAGATCCAGGCTCCACTCACGCCGGCAGCTATAATGATGGTAAAAATAATAAGGTAGGTAACCTTAAAACCAATCAATCAGCTTTCGAGCAGTAATATTAACATATAACACATAATAAAAAAAAGCCCGCTGGTGTGAATCAGCGGGCTTTTTTTATTAAATATATACATGATTACCTTCCTGGAATATTTTAAAGGTGATAAATATATGAACCCTATGCAGAGATCTGGTAAGAATCTCTACGGTGGAGTAGATAGAAAGCACCAAAATAATGTAAAGCAGAATTATAATTCAAAATGTCCTCACGTTAACAACTTACTAAATGGTGGAGCAGCTCAAATAAACTTGATGGGCGCGCCCCTTATGCAGACCTTATCTTCATATAATATGGATTATCAACCAGGTAAAGTAAAGGTGCTAGGTAACTCAGGGGTTGAGGTTAAGATGTACGAAGACGGTGAAGGTAATCAATGTGGAGTCTTAACTAAACGATAACATGGCATGTAATGAATCTAGATTAAACTGTACACCAGCTGAGATTTTTGCAGCTACTGCAATACCAGCATGTGGTAAACTTGTCAATCCTGAGAATTTACAAGCAGAGCAGCTCATATATGATCAATCGTATAATGACTTAATTAATAATTTTGGTATAGGTGTTCAATATTACGTTAATCCGTTCAACCTATCAGCAGCTAACTTACTATATGGTGAGGAGACAACAAAAGTATTTAGGGGTCCGATGGATATCCAAATGTATATAGAGTTGGATGAAAATTCTATTACTTTAAGTAAATTTGGTTTTGATGCTGCTGATGATTTTACAGGCTACGTACATATTGATACTTTTACCACAGCAGCGTCTGCCCTTTTCGACTATTCAAGTGTTGGTCAAGATATAGAGCCAAAGTCAGGTGACTTGATTGTTATGCAGTCACTTAGCTGTGATAGACCAAACGGCAGGGGGCCAAAAATATATGAGATTACTGAGCGACGAGATGATGATATATCTTCAATTAATCCCATGCTTGGTCACTATGTATATAGGTTAAGAGCTAAGCGGTATGAATATTCGTTCGAGCCTAACGCGCCAATAGAGCCAGTAAACGATCAAGTATATGAAAATTCATTTTCTGGTGTACTTTCTACCAACATACCGGGGGATAGTGTATCTGAAAATAAATCATATACATGGGACATAAACGGCGAGTCTCGAGAAAACATATATGATATGGATAACAACGATACAGACATATATGGCGGCTACTATTAGCCTGTGCCTTTGAAAGGTATTATATTCTTAGGTTGAGACTGCTTTAAAGCACCTTTTTGATTCTGTGTATCAGCTGTTGGCTGTGTTTTGGATGATTTAACTCTGTTAGCAGGCCTTTTAACAAGTTCTATCTGACCAGTATCATTCTTTTTAAAAATAGCGGGGGCTGTATATTTGTTCCCATCGGTATCTGTAACGTATACTGACCAGGTAACTGGGTTCGTTTGGGTTATAGCACCACCAGTTTGTGGGGTACTATCAGCTGGTGTTAATCCCTGCTTATTCAATATATCTACAATTTTACGCTTCTCCGGTGTCTTATAATCTACTTTTTTATCTCCTTTAATAGTATTTACAATACTACCAACTGCACCCGTAGTTATAGGTAGTACTGCTTTAGTAGCTCCTACAGCTGCTCTACCCAAAGCACCTGCAAACCCCTCCGTTGTTAATTGCAATAGTTCTCGCTGTGTTAGCATATAGATTATTTAATCAACTAACGTATTTAAAATTGTAGCTGCATCATGTATTTCTGCAGCTGTACTATACATACATTCATGAGGTAAGCCATTAAAGCTATAATCATACAAATACGAATCAACTGTACCTTCCGGATATTGCTTAGTTGGTACAATATTTGTATGGATATCATACCCAAAAACAGCTGGTTGTGTTGCAACCCAGACAACTGTTGAACTTAAGTTAAGTGCTGCAGCTGCATGTTGAAGTGAGGAATCTATTAATAGTCTCTTGTTTGCAAACAGTAATAAACTAATTAAAATTTTCTTTGGTAGAGGCTTATCAACTCGCTGTACGTGTTGCAGTTGAGGGTGTGCATCATGACATATATGTACTATATGATATTCTTTATACAATGCATTTACAACTTGCTGAATAATAGTAGGATGAATATCTCTCATCCAAGAATATCCATATTGTTGGCTACCCGTGGATGGTGCCGGCCCTCCAAATGGTTGTATAATAAGTACCGGTTTTTGTGAAGGGTTATTAATTAATTGTAATGCTTCTTCCTGTTCCCTAAAATTACATGTAATATCTGTTGTAGCATTATCTGTAGTAACGCCAACTAGATTACACCATGTTTCAATAAGATGTGTTTGCTTGAGTATATGAGCTGTTTCTTTATATGGCTCGTGAGCAAATATTTTTGTATCCTTTTTATAGATGTAATCCTTGTAAAAATTTGGTGTATTACCTATTTTAAACACCTTATATATATTCGAATTATTAATAAATATTTCAGGCCACGCACATACGATAATTATATTTCGACCTTCATTCTGCTGCTTATACGCTTTAACCACTGCAGTAGCTGCAATATGTTTACCAACACCACCCTCAATATTAAATACAGTGTATCTCTCTTTACCCATTATAAAATTATATAGTGGTGTAATTATCTAAGTCAACTTATATCGAAATTTTAAGTGTCCCACTATCATTCCATACAACACCCGCTACTCCAGGATCGGTTGTTTCTAGTGCAGCAGCACTTAGCCATAGCATATTAGTGTGTAACATGTTACCACTTACAGATACAACTTCGACTCCCAGAGCAGTAGAGCAGCTGTGTGTAACAATATTATCTTTACCAGCGCCAATAAATGATGCATCACCTACAGCGCAGTTTTGACAACCTCCTACAACGCCACTTTTAGGCCCAGTAGCATCATTATTATATCCACCAGCAATAGTTGCATAATCATTGGTGGCATAGTTTCTGTATCCACCGCCAACAAAGGAGTGGCTGCCACTGGCAACACTTGCACAACCCGCTACAACAGTGCTATATATATTTGATGTGCAGTTATCTGCACCCGCGCCAATAAATGAATAGTCACCTACTGTTACATTTCTCCTACCACTAACAATCGAACTGCCGTCATTTTGCGCATCATTACAAAATCCCCCAGCTACTGTACTATAGTCACCTCTAGCACAGTTTTTGTAACCACCACCTATAAAGGTATAATAATCATCTGCACAATTTTCATGGCCACCTGCAATAGTAGATCTAAAGCAAGATGCGGTGTTTAAAAACCCACCGCCAACGACTGCACAGTCGCCTGTAGCTTGATTACAACTACCACCACCTACAAATGACTGTATACCGCTAACCGTATTGTTATACCCACCTACAATTGCACTGTGCGCACTAAGAGCGGTATTGCAATGACCACCTACAATACTACTAAACTCACCAGCTGCTTTATTATTACAGCCACCTCCGATAAATACATACTCATTACAACCGTCATTACAATTACCCCCCAATATACCTGAAAAATCACCACATTGTAACACATTATCACACCCACTCCCAATAATTGAGCAATCACCGGTAATGTCATTATTATAACCGCCTCCAACAAATGATGCATCACCGTTTATATCATTATAATAACCTGCGATTACAGATGAATAAATACCAGCATTGGAATTTGAAAACCCCCCCTGTATACACTTTACTTGAAGTTCACCATTAATGGTCTGCAACCCGGTAAATGTATTTGAAACATTTGTTGAAGCATAGGTTGCAGACCCAGCTGCAAACTCAGTATACGTATTCTCCCAATTACCTGATAAAGCTTCAAGTTCAGACACTAAAACAAATGAACCACTACCACTTGATAAAAAACTTGTGAATGAATTTAATGGAGCTTGTTTGGTTACACCTGATTGAACTACAGCAACTTGTTCACTACCTAATAGGGGTGCTGTATACTGTGGTAAATCAGATATTTTAACTGTGGCCATATAAATATTTAGTTGCAATGTTGCAATTTTTGTATATAATATAATGTATGTTAACAGAAACAGATGTCCATTTTGATGAAGCCTCTCATACTTACACTCACAATACTGAAGGTAAGTTAACATCAGCAACAACGGTACTAGGAAAATTTAAAAAACCATTTGATAGAGAGCACCATGCAGGTAGAATTGCGAAGAGGGAATGTGTTACAGTTGAGTATGTTTTAGAGACATGGGAACATGAAAAGAATAAAGCTTGTGACAGAGGTACACATATACATAAGTTACTTGAGGATTATATACGCTTTGGTGAAGCCGAAGATCATTATAATTGGTTATATAAAGCATATAACAACGTTGTAGAGAGATCTATCGGTTCAATTGATAAAGTACTATGTGAGAATATCGTACATAGCACTAAATTTAAGGTTGCAGGTATGGCAGATTTGATCTATAATATTAAAGGTGATAAATTTATTGTTGGGGATTTTAAAACAAATAAAAAGTTTAATTTTAACTCACTATATGGCGAACATTTATTAGCGCCTGTAGATCATTTACAGAATTGTGAGTTTAATGTTTATGGGCTACAGTTATCTTTATATGCATACATGTATGAAAAAATGACTGGTATGAGATGCTCCAAATGTGTCATCTTTTATCTTAAAGATAATAGGTTTATACCATACCATGTTAATTACATGAAAGCTGAAGTTGAATTGCTGTTAACTAAATTTAACCAGCAGTATAATAGCTCGGCAGCCTAAGTAAATCAAATGAAATTACTTAACAAATTTAATGATTCAATTGAAAACCTCTATACTGCTTTAGACAACGTTAGAGATGTGCTAGATGGGTTAGAGGATGCAGAGCTAGACTCTTTAACCGATAGGTTTATTGATCAGGTTGAAGAGTGTGTTAATGACGGTGAGGTCACATGTCATGATATTAAGGATTTTTTAGAAAATTATGAAGAATAATATATTAATATTAGGTGGCGGTTATATTGGCACCCATTTAAATAAAGCGTTAAATACATCTAACACTGTTACTATATTAACTAAAGGTGAGATAAATTATAATAAAAACTACCTCCTTAAAAAATACCTATTATATAATAGCTATGATTATGTTATTAACTGTAGTGGATTCTGTGGTAAGCCAAATGTAGATCAGGCTGAGGTTGAGAAAGAGAAGTGTTGGGAGCTTAATGTCACGGGACCAACATCCGTTAATAGTATATGCCGTGACCTGAGCATACCTTATATCCATGTATCCTCCGGATGTGTATATACAGGGTATGATAAGCTGTGGACAGAGAAAGACACTCCCAACTTTGGTGTTTTTAATAATATATCTTCGTTTTACTCTAAATCCAAGCACGCGTACGAGCTATCAAATAGTGATTATGGGCTAACTATTCGAATTCGTATGCCATTTGATGATGATGTTACATGTAACAGATCTATTTTATATAAGCTACTAAAATATAATAATATTATTGATTTTAGAAATTCAAAAACATATATACCCGATCTCTGTAGTTTCATTCAATCTTATATACTCCAACAAAATAATAATAATGATATAATTAATTTTGTTAATCCAGATGCATTGTTTACTAAAGAGGTTGTTGATTTACTAACTGAAGCTGGTAAGATTAACTATAAGTGGAATTATGTTAGTATGAATGATCTAGATATTACAGCAGCTAGGTCAAATTGTGTACTATCAACTACAAAATTAAAGGAGAATTATAACTACACCCCCTTAACTGAAACTGCAGCTATCAGAAAAGCTTTAAATTTACATTAAAACTAACAAAGTGCTGGCAATCAACAAAAAGTCCATTATATTAATATGATGGATGATTATAATCATAGTCTATATTACAGGCAACTTAAAGAGAAGGATCCAGATAAAACTATAGTTGCGTTCACGGGCGGGAACTTTGATTACATTCATTATGGTTATGTTGTGACCTTCGAAGAAGCAAAGAGACATTGTGATAAGTTCATTGTTTTTTTGCAAAAAGACCCATCATCAACAAGATATACTAAGTATAAGCCTATTGTACCGTATTATGAGAGATATAAAACATTAATGTCAATTAAGCATATTGATGAAGTATATATGTATCAAACTGAAAGTGAGTTGTATGATTTAATTAAATTGTTTAAACCTGATATTAGAATACTTGGTGAAGATTATCTTGGTAAATCATTTACTGGAGACGATCTACCACCTAAAGTAATTTATACTACTAGATCTCATGAATGGTCTACAACAAAAATTAAGAATAGGATTGCTGCTATGACGTATGCGCAAAATCCGGGTATGTTCAAGAGCATAGATATTGATCAAATTAAAAATAACAATTTTACTAGTATAGAACAATAGAGTATGAAAATATATTTAGTAACAGGTGGCTGCGGCTTCATTGGCTCATACGTGGTGGGAGAATTATTAAAAGATGAAAATAATTTTATCTATGTTATTGATAAAATGGGTATAGGCTCATCACCAGATAATATTATAGGTGGACATCTAGGTGGTCATCCAAGAGTAAATTATATCTTTAGAGATATTGCAGCTGCAGATATTGCAGCTGTATTACCGTCAGTCAGAGCGGATTATGTGATACATCTAGCTGCAGAGTCACATGTTGATCGATCAATTGAAGATTCCTCACCGTTTGTACAGAGTAATGTAGCCGGTACAGTCAATATATTAAATTATGTTAAAGATGTTGGTGCTAGAATGGTTCATGTTTCTACTGACGAGGTGTATGGTCACCTAGATCTTACTTCACCACCTTTTAGGGAGAGTGACCCCCTCCAGCCGAGATCACCATATGCAGCATCTAAAGCCGCGTCTGATTTGTTTGTTCAATCATACTTTAAAACATATCATACTGATGTATCCATTACAAGGTGTTGTAATAATTATGGTCCACGCCAGCATGATGAGAAACTGATACCTACTATTATTAGGGCAATTATATCTGGTAAAAAAATTCCTATCTATGGTAATGGTATGAATATACGAGAATGGATCCATGCAAAAGATCATGCTGCAGCAATAATTGAGGTATTGTATATGGATGACCCTGGTACAGTGTTTAATATACCAGGATCAAAACACCTAACCAATATTGATATTACTAGAAATATTATTGGAATAGTGGAGAACCAATTACCGTCTACAAAAAGAGAGGGGGGTGATTATATCGAATTTGTAGTAGATAGAGCTGGGCATGATTTCAGATATGCAGTCGCCACACAATATGATCTAGAATCAGTTAAATATCAGCAAGAGTTTTGTCTTGAAGATACGGTTGCACATTATATTAAAAAATATAGTGAATTAAAACAAATACTTTAAGATGAGATCGTCATCAGTTGGTGGGCTATTACTCTCACCTTCTTCCTCATCGCCACCCTCTTGGTCATCTTGATATTCCTCATAGTATGAGTAAATATCATTCTCATCCACTTCATCAAATATAGTAGTAGTTTCATCAGATGAGAGTAGATGCACTACATATTTGTCCTTAATGTCTGCAACTATAATTTTTTTAAGGAGTTTAGATTCGGTATTTGTTTTAGCTCTTTTAAGAAAATCCTTTACCTCGTTACTAGTAAATTTACCCTTGAGCTCAACAACAGGGTCCGTATAAGTTCCCCAAATATGAGTCGCTATATACTTCTTAGTGAGTGTGGCACAATCTCTAATAACAAAGTAGGCCGCCTTCTTTTTAATATCTACACCAATGTCTGGCTTTTCACTAGCCCTACAAGCAGATTTAAATATTTTAGCAATAGGGTCTGAGCTATTTTCAAGAATTACCTCTTCGAACATGAGTATATTTAGTGTCTAGGGGAAGGAACTCTGATATAATAGGTAAAGGTGTTGAAATAGCGTGTATATCCCCTAAATTACGATAAGGAACTCTGATATAATTAACATGAAGAAAAAATTTCCGCGGAAACCGTTTGAGTATGGGAAGTATCTAGTTGAGTATAGGAAGGATACAGAAGACATTCTCAGATTTCTAAAGGAAAAGTTGGATACTATAGAGGAAGCAAGGTCGGCAAGGGAAAAGCTTGTCATTGAAGGATATTATAAACCAAAAATTAAAAAGGTAGGATGATTATACTAACACCATCGATGGTAATTCAGAAAGTAACGGGAATTGATTTTGATACTCTAAGTAATATAATTACTTTAGTATTGGAGAAAAATTTCAATAGACCGTTTTACTATCGTGTCAATATTCACAAATCACGCGACGTAGAAGTCTCATCTGTAATTTTACATATTAACCAGCATTACCAGAGAGATTTTAAGATGTTGCTATCACCTTACGATCATTTAAAGTATAATGAGAATCTAAAGCATAACATTGGTACAATTATCCATGAGATTAGACATATCATACAGCACACCCTCTTCCGTTACAAGGTAACGGCAACATTTAAGACGACCGCGGAATACATGAATTCTACTGAGGAGATTGATGCTAGAAATTTTGAAAAGCTTACAACTGTTATTACAAATTCATATAAACTCCTAGCGGAGAATGCACGACAAGTATTCGAGAAAAACAACTTAGGAACTCTGGTACAATTATAGGGTAGATCAAATAAACATAATCAAAACAAATATAAACACAATATATACTATGGGATTTTTTAACCAGATTACATCATTAGACGATATACCTCAGTTCAATGTCGAGAAAGTCAGCTTGTTCGACTCTATGGAGAGGAAAATTCCTGATACATACTCCTTGCAGAGAACTGATGATCACACACATCTAGGAATCGTTAAGGATAAGTACGTGCCGATTCAGCTTGAGGAGATGATTGATATTATCGGACGCGCTTCAGCTAAAGTTGGAGATATCAACCACATCGGGTATACTGTTTCACGAGGTGGTAAGAAAGTGTTAATTCAGTCTGAGTTGAAGGGAACCATTAATGTTGATGGTGATTTGATCAAACCACTCTTTTATACTGTTATTGATAATACTGGGGGTGGATCAAACAAGACAATCCCATCTACTATTCGAATTGCTTGTGATAACGCGTTTCATCTGATCAAGCAGAGTGGGGATAATAGTACTAGAGCTTTCCACAACCATTTATTCACCGCGCGGGTTGATCTGATGGCGGATAATATCATTAGTTCAATTAAAACTGCGAGAGGTTTTACTTCTATTATCGAAAAGTTGAAGGGAGTTAAGTTCTCACGTGATGAGATGGTTAAACTCACACAAAGATTGCTACCAGTCCATGAAAATGAATCAGCAAAACGAATGCACAAACGTGAGAAAATTGTTTCTCTATATGAGAGTGGTCGTGGTAATGTTGGTGAAACAAAGTGGGATGCATTGAATGCAATTACGGAGTTTGAAACTCATACAGGTAAGAAATCACCTGAAAAGCTCATTCGAAATTTAACTATGCCAACTCTGTCGAAAACTGGTATTAATATGCTACTAGCATAGAATGAACAAACATAGAATGTTATTAACCACACCAGAACTTCCTGAGGAGGGAGCATGTGTAGATATAACATGGCATTTAAAAAAAGGCTATATAGTAGTTGAAAAAATGGATATATATTTTATAATTAATTATATGTTTGGCAATAATGTGACTAATAATATAGATAGTGTAAGTTACACAATGTTGCTGCAAGCCGCAGTTAACGAACTTAAAGAAAATAAAAATAAACTAACCTAAATAAAAACAATGTACACAGGAAAAATTGGCAATTTGGAATTCATCTTAGAAAAAAATATTAAATGCAGAATTTGTGTCTATGCTAAAGGTAATGTTGATCCAATAGCATATATCGAAGTTGGTCCATCTATTACCGAAAAATCTTTTCATTATGAGATTATGGATTTTGTAGCGAAACATACTAGTTAATACACGTGTATGAAAATATTGTCTTGGGTAACTACCAAAATTAGAAAGATCAGTCATTGGCTCCAGGCATTCTTTATAAATAATATACGGATCCATATACAGTATACCGAGCCGGATTTAAGTAAGCCACTAGGATCTGGATCTGGATATCATACGAGTTGCCGGTATAATGATATTAAATTAGTTCGCCATAAAGATATTATTGGTAAAGGTATACATCGTAGTGGATGGCCTTGGGTACATGATAATCTTAAAACAATACACTCATGTGACGGTATTTTGTTTGACGATTTCTTCGAGCAGAATTTCTGTTATAAGGATGCTCCTGACACATATACAGAACCATGGGTCACAATTATTCATCACCCAGCAAATATACCATCATTCGGGAACCATAGAGAGCGTCTAGATGCTGTGTTTGAATCTAAAGCCTTTAAAGCTAGTGAACCATATTTAAAGCTCGTATTCGCGCTGTCTGACAATCTTGCAGATTGGCTTAGAACCAAACTCACCTGTAAGGTAATATCCTTAAAACATCCAGGGTTTTTAGATGTTAAGTCTACCTGGCTACCAAGTAAGAACAAGGAGGTATATCAGCTAGGATTTTACTTGAGAAATACATCTTTATGTGATCAGATAAAACTGCCGGCTGGGGTCACCGTTAAAAAATTATGGAACAGTCTACCATGGCTACAGCCATACCATAATAAGGTTCAATCATATTGGGAAGCAAATGGTAGAACCCCTCGCCGTAATACAGAGTGTGTAAGTTTTGCAACACCTTCCAAGTATGATCAAATTTTAAATACAAAGATTATTATTGCTGAATATTTTGAGGCGTCAGCATCAAATGTGGTGCTGGAGTGTATAGCTCATCACACACCCCTGATTGTAAACAGACTACCAGCATTTGAGCAGTATCTAGGAAAGGACTACCCATTATTTTACGATAACATTGATGAAATTCCGATGCTAATTGAACAAGCAGCTGTAGGTCACTATTACTTAAAAGCTATGCCAACACGAGATCTGCAGATAGATTATTTTCTAAATAAGATTAAAGAAGAAATTTACAATATTTAATATAACCACAATGAAATCTAAATATGCTATAGTGTGTGGGAGTAGATCAGGTTCTTCATATTTATGTGACCTGTTAAAATCAACAAACAGAGCTGGTGATCCAAAAGAATATTTTAACACTAAACTAAATTTCGATCATTTAAGAAACGGTAAAGGTTTTATTGATAGTATTGTTAATGGCACCAAAACAGAGAATGATGTTTTTGGAGTTAAGATCGTTGGTAAAAATCAATTAGGAGAATATGTAGAAAGCTCGTTAGATATTACTCATTGCATTCTTTTAACACGAAGCGATTCTATTGATCAGGCAATTTCCCGATATAAAGCGTGGAAGACAAATATTTGGCATTTTAAAAATGGAATGACATCCATGCCAAATATTGAATACTCACACGGTGATATCAAATGGTGTTTAGATGAAATTATTGAAGAAAATAAATTTTATAAAACGCTATTAAAGGGTAAAAATCATCTAGAAATCGTGTATGAAGATGATTTATTAGAAAATCCATCTCAAACAATTGTTTGTATTTTAGAACACCTAGGAATCTCTATAGAAGACCTTCCTGAATTAGCGTCAACTCAAATTGTTTTTCGAAATGAGCAATCTAGACAGTGGAAGTCAAATTTCATTCAAGAGATAAAATATAAAGATAATTATAGGAGGGTGATAAATAAATTACATGAGTGAAAAACATCGCCAACGACGAGCATATGTTTCGAAAGTTCAAAACAATAAAGCCCGAACATCAGCATCTAAAGAATACATTCAATTAATCGTTGAAAGTGGTGAGTCATATCTTTTCACCGCGACAGATTTTGACAAAGCTAAAAAGCGCGCCGATAAAAATCCAGAAGATATTATATCGGTTAATTTTGATACTCAAGAACCAGTTATTAGAGTCTCGGGAGTTGCGAAAGTTGTGTTAACACGACGGGCTCGAAGGAGACTAAATATACAAAAATCGTATACGTTAATTAATTAACCTTAACGCGGGTGTAGCTCAGTGGTAGAGCCTCAAGTTGCCAACGTGATTGTCGTCGGTTCAAATCCGGCCACCCGCTCCATTTAAAATGATATTAAAATATTTAAGAATTACCTATATTAATTGGTGTATTAAAATATTCATACTTAAATCAAGAGTTAAGCTTAAATTCAGTAAACTAACACCATACCAAAAAAAACTAATTAAAGATTGTTTAAATCAATATAACAACCTTTTTTAGTTGAACTTTAATTAATTGACTATATAATCTAAATATAACATATGACAAAACATATTATACTAACATTGTTGGCCGCTTTAGCTACTGCTACAGCGGGTGTAACTACTGGAAACCAACTATCCGGTGATATTGAAAATAATCTTGGAGCGTCGAGCATCTCACTAGATGCAGCATTCACATCTCAAGAACTATGGCGAGGTGTGACTAGAGGTGATGATAGTACACATGTATCCGCATTTAGTAATATTACATTTTCAAATAATATTAACACATACGCAGGTGTAACACTACGAAATACTGATAATACAAATTCAGAGTATATCTTTACCGGTGGGGTAAGTAAAGACTTTAGTGATCTAGGGCTTCCTGGTACCAGTATCGGGGTAGTTTTTAATTATTACACAGAAGGTACAAGTGTTGAGGGTAATATTACTAGCGAAGTTGGTGTAATACTATCTCAACGATTTGATAGTTTTCTATTAGATAAGGCAGATATTACACAATACTTTACCACAGAAGGCGAAGGTCAGGGGTATGGGGAGCTTGAACTAGTAAAGACTGTCAATATTTTAGGTCTAGATGTTGATCTCACCGGCGGTGTTGGTTATCTTGCTGATGAGAGCGAGCTTACTCATGCTCAACTAACAATTAGTACTGACTGTAATACAGGTATTAATAATTTAGTTGTTACCCCGTTTGTAACTAGTCTGTTCTCTTTAACAGATGACTCAAATCGTGCACGTGGAATCTACTCCGGAGCAGAGGACGAGGTTGCAGTTGGTTTCCAGGTTGGTTATAAGTTTTAACTAATTATACACCTCAATCAACCCCCGTGCTTATTAATAAGCACGGGGGTTTTAGTTATTGGTGGTTAGTTTCTATATTATTTGGAACTTCTATATAATAATAATATGGCTATTAACTTTAAGCGATTGGAGAAGATAACGAGAAGTCTTAAACCAATTTGCCAAACCGGTAAATCCTTTCATGCAACGTTTGTGTATAAAAAAAATAAGCTTGTATGTACCGCGTATAATAACTATAAAAAGCAGCACCCATATTATAAGTTTGGTACATACAAATCCACAAAACGGGCTAGTGTAAATTATATACCAGGTATTCACTCAGAGGTAGCTGCACTATTAAAAATGGGTAGAGTAGACTGCTCAAATTTAACATTTATAAATGTTCGGATTGATAATATGAATAATGTAGCGATCTCAAAGCCGTGTCCTAACTGTCTAAGACTATTAGATAGTATAGGTTATAAAAAACTATGGTATTATACTGGTAATACGTATACCTTCTGTTAAAATGATATAAATATAAATATGGGTACAAATAATAAATTAACATGGTGGCACCGTATACAACGTTATTTTAACTGGTATAGGCTACCATCACCAACCCCATCGTCAACACCAGCTGTATCACAACCAATAGCGCCATCACCAACCCCATCGTCAACACCAGCTGTATCACAACCAATAGCGCCATCACCAACCCCACCTATATCTAGCTCATCAGTATTAGGTGCGTGTATTAATGAGTATACAAGCGGAACTACAGTAGGTGCATGTGTATATGAATCTACACGTGTATCAGTGCTAGGAGTTAATATACAGAATGCGTCACCACATAATACAGCTGGCTATAGTGATTGGTACTAACACTTTAATTATAAAGTAGTGGATTTAAGTAGGGGTTAAAGTTATACTTTAACAATGACTAAATTATTCTATTTTATATTAACTGTTGTAATGCTATATACAAACACTAGTTGTGTTATAACATCATATGCTGCACCACCTACAGCTAACACGCGTGTAGTAAAGGCTAGAATTACTTATTACTGTGGTCGTGATAAGTGGGGATCACGTGTAGCGTGTCCAAAGACAAGGAGAGCAAATAGAGGGGTAACTGTAGCGGCCCACCCCGACTTTAAATTTGGTCAGAAAATTTATATTCCAAAGCTCAAGAACATTATTGGGGATGGTTATTTCAATGTACAGGATAGAGGAGGGGCTGTTACTAAGAGGCGCGCATCAAAAGGTAAGACATACGTGTTTGATGTATATGTAAGCTCATTATATGAGCTTAAGCGTAATGCTCGTAAATTGCCAATGTACATGAACGTGCACATTATCCGATAAAGGAACTCTGATATAATAATAATATGACGATTTGTAAATGCGGTACAGAAATTGAACAACCAAGGGTAGAATTTGGTTTGCATAACTGCGCTTCATGCGCGTTTGCGCAGCCTGATATCCCCAAGCTTAAAGGAGTTTTAAGATATGCTCATAAGACCGGGGCTGAGATTCAAATTATGTCTGAAGAATGTTTTAATTCGCAAAAAATATATTGGACACCTCAAGGAGCTAGGAGCGCAGTTAAAAACTTCTCTAAGAATATCAGTTGCTAAAGTAACATACCACCATTATAATAGATATATGAGCGAAATTATTAAATCAATGCCATCAAATAAAGCATGGGTAAGTAACTACGATAAAGCGTTTCTTAAATTGACTCCTAAAGATTGGGCGGAGCTAGAAGATGTAGCATGTAGAAGTGCATCAACCCATAAAATGTCTTTTAAAGAGTTTAAAAAGCTTCTCCTGGAGAGTGCTGTATAGATAATTACAGTATGGGCATACAAAACAATACAGTAGAACTGTTAGGTTATTATGGGAGCGATGAAATTATCGCTTGTAGCGCTTGGACATCAACATCGAGAAAACTCAACAATGAAAAACGAGAGCGAATCCCCAAACTCATCGATATGCTCTGGCGTGAAGGACATCACACCCCCTTTGAAAAAGCTACGTGTCATTTTCTTGTTAATTGTGATATTGCTAGCCATATTCACTTACTCAAGCATCGCGTTGCTTCTATTAATGCTGAATCAGCTAGATACAAAGAGTTAAAGGAAGACAAATACTACATTCCAACTGACTGGAGTCCTAAATGGCAAGAAAAATTAGATCAGTTTAACAAGGATGCAAACAACCTATACCATGAATGCTTAGAAGAGCTTGAACCAGAAATTGGTCGGAAGAGATCTAAAGAATCGGCCAGATTTTTTAAACCATATGCATCGCAAATACAGGCAGATATTATGTTAAATTTTAGATCGTTTGCAAATTTTTTAAAGTTACGTAATAGTGAACACTCCCAGCTTGAAATTAGGGAAATTGCTCAACAGATGATAAGCCTAGTTGAAAACATTAAAGGTAACCCCTTTAAACATACAATTACATCATGGAAACAACATTTAAATTAAAGGGGTATTGTAGAGTAGTATCCTTAGATGGTAAAGAGAAAAAAAATTGGTTAGATGTTCCACGAGCGCCTGAGTTTGAAACATATGCAGGTGCACAGCAATATTATACAGAAACTACTGCTATGGCCGGTGATATCAGACGCTGGGATATGTTTGAACAAATTGCTATATTTGAAGAGAGCAACTCAAGCAAATTTATGGCGGTTATATCCTAGTATCACCATAAAATAGTTTTACATTTAAAATAATTTTCAAATTAATAATATTATGTAGTATAATATTATTGCAGGTGCTACAAAATTTTAGCGCGCTTGATATAAATACTAATATGGCTAAACACACTACCAATTTCAGAACAGATCTTCAGAATCTTTCTGACCTGGCATTCTCTATTCTTACTGAGAATACCGATGACGTAATTAATGGCGGAGCTGCTTATAAGGGCGGTGATGTCGAACATGATTGAGCATCTCACATTAAAGCTCCTCCGTTTGGGGAGTCAATTAAGAAGATCCTCCACCACAATCTCACTGAAGACGGTATAGTCGAAGAATACTACGTAGAGCATAACGGCAAACTCGTCGGCCTTTTAGCTGAAGATGTCACAGTTGTAAGGGAAGCGTCCCACAGCGCCTCAGATGAAGAGAAGGAAGACGAGGATGAGAAGGTGGGAGCTGAAGAAGACGAAGAGATTGCAGTAAGCTCTGCACATGGTGCACGTCCTAAGCTTATCGGAGTACCTATCCTTAGGTAATAGATTTCTCTTTCATACCATTTATAGGTTGATCGTAGATACAATCCTAGCATCGCGATACTTCGTGGATATTCATGGACATACTCATAAAGATGGGCCGATTACTGATCTCTATTTTTCTGTAAATACTGAGGTTTTATTGAGTGGGGTTGAAACCGTTTGTGACGCTTAAGAAAATGCAGGAACATATAACCGGTTATTTACTAGATACACAATAGGAACTTTGATATAATAGGGGGGATGAGAGTACAACTAACCGAAGAAGATAAGGATTATGCGACACGCAACAATATCTCGTTTGCAGATATGTGTGATTTCGTCTCAGATCAAGTTATGGAAGATGAAGTTATGAGATCTTGGGAGATTATTAAAAATCGAGATGCATTCGATTATAGTAATACACAGTTCGTTCCACGCAAGTAGCATCGTAGGAAGGAACTCATATATAATAACGGGGTAGAAAGAAACCTTAACACACAACCTGTGAATATTCTTCATATTATTCTAATTACTAGCTCTGCCACACTTACCGCGGTGGGTAGACCTACTAGAAAAGCGTTTAAACAACCAACCCTGCCTCAAGGAGATAGGTATATCTCCGGAGAGCTGTTTGGTAATACATCTAATGAGACTGTCATGACCATACGCGGCGCCGCGGCAGAGACCGTGTCTCCCGCACCTCATGCACGTGCTAGTAAGGCTGTAGTATTACCATCCCAAACAGCACTCGCTAGCAGACGTGCACGTGCTAAGGCGAGGTTGGAGTCCGAGAGGTTAGAACGAACGTCTAGACTCAGTCGAAAAATCATATCTGGAGTAGGTTGGTCTCCGGACGCATAATTTTAAAAACTTGATGCTGTGCGATGAGCAGGAGGAATCTCAAAAGGAAATCTGATATAATAATAGTGTAGAAAGAAACATTAACAACCTTATAAAATGAACTTAATTGAAGAAAGCACAACGTTTACTAAAGTTTCAGATATTAACATCCCGTCAACGTTCTATAACCGAATGAAGACAGGTATTGCGGAATTTGATATGATCTTCGGCGAAGGTATTTTACCCGGGTCCTCAGCTACTATGACAGCTCAACCAGGGGCTGGTAAGACTACACTACTACTCCAACTACTCGAGACTTTAACTAGTCAGGGATACGCTACAGGTTACGCTTCCGGAGAAGAAAATATGTATCAGTTAGCTTACACATGTAACCGCTTACATGTTGAGAATGTTCAAATTGCAAACGAAACTAATATTGACACCTTAGCCGCCGCTATGGAGAACCTCGATATTTTGGTTGTGGATTCATTCCAAGCTCTAACCACTACAACAAAGAAGAATTCTCGTGAGCTCGAGAGGTACGCTGTATCAACTCTATGTAAGAGAGCTAAGGAGACAGAGTGTACTCTAATTTTCGTACTACACCTTACACAAGCTGGTAAGCTTAAAGGATCGACACTTATTCCTCACTCCGTTGATGTTAATATTCAGATTACACACGATAAGGAATCAGAAGATGAAAGCTCGAGGATTATTTCTACTTACAAGAATCGATTTGGCGCTACAGTTGATATTGAGGCGACGATTGGTAGAGGTGGGTTTACTCTCTCCGGGAAGAAAAAGGTTGAGAAAGCTAAGTCAAAGAAATCTCGTAAGGCAGAATTGCTCGAGAATATTCTTAAGCTTGATCCACCAACCATCACTAAGGCTAGTGTCATGAAACTATTCTCCCTTACTGGGTCACAGGCCTACCTAGCTCTTAAAGAGCTTACTGATAGTGGTAAGTTAGTTAAATATGGTCGCGGTAGTGACACAACATTTAAAAAGACGTTGGTAAGTTAATATTAGCTAATTAATAACCTAGTAGGGCCTCCTATATAATAATATTATGAACAAACGAGATCGTTTAATATTTTTAGTTGAATTTTTAATTGTTGGTGCCATTATATATGGTGTTGTAGCAGCCTGCAATATTCTAATATCATACACATTGTGACATACCTGAACCTTAATATAATAATAGTAGAATGAAAAAGCCTCGGAAGGTTAAGAGAGTTGAGCGTAACACAATGGAAATCCGTAATTTGACTAGACATACGGTAACACCACCTACATTTTCATTTAAAGATAAGAAAAAGGCTGCTAGCAGAAAGGCATGCAGAAAACGGAATTATGCGAGAGACAGAGATTAGTAGGAAGTTATTAGAAACAAATCCTTTGCTTTGGATTAAAGAGAGGGATGAAATATACTTAGCAGGTACAAATTCAGAGGAGTTATATTCAGGTGGAGCCGTGCAGAGTATTGTTAAGGAAGACGGCGGCTGGTTTGCTAATGTTGAAACAGAAGCCGGGGAATTAATTCATGTTAATTTAAATGAGGTTACAGGTGTTAAGATATTTAAAGATACCCCTGACGCGAGTAGTACTACCGACACTCTATCTGTCTAATTACCTGAACGCATATTAAATCAAACACATATGATAATGATAGACAAAAGAGATAAAGTTATACTTGATCATGTCTGGCCGGCAGCAGACAATATTATTAATCAACTAGCACAACAAGTGTCTGATAGCTGTAATGGTTGTGGGTCACAACAAGAGCTAGTTAATGAACTAGATACCCAGCTGAATCGTATTAGACAGGAAGTACTTGTAGATTTAATTGTTGACTGACATATATCATAAGGAACTCTGATATAATAATAGTGTAGACAATATATAAGAAATCATGCAAAAACTAGATAATATGTTTAAAGTCCCGACCGATCCACGAGACCTCAGCGCAGTTAATAGATCTAAAAGATATAATAATATAGAGTTCCTGTGGTCAAATTTTAACAAGAGATATCAATTAGTTAGGTGGGTCCCTAGAGATACTACTGCAGAATATTGTTTTACTGTGTGTTTCTTCGACGAGGGGTCAGAGGGATATGATATGAGAACAGTTGGTAGCCGTTATTCGGAACTGATGGATGACGAGCTACTACTCACCCATACACTTACAAAATATGCGATGAAATTTCTTGAAAATGAGTTTGAGCTTTCACAGTTCATTAAAGAAACAGATCTGTCTAAACAGAATTAAACACTACACATAAAATAAAATGAAAAACGAAAATCTCTCAAATATGTCAATTAAAATTGCTGGTCATCTCCTACTATGGTACAGTGTTTGTGTTGTAGTATACTGCTCATGGGCATATATTACAAGAGGAGAACATGGGGTAAGGGGTAGGGGTGAGGTGGGCAAAGTTCTGCAACCTAAGCCGCACCTTAAGACTGTAGACGATACTATATCTAATACAGCCCACCGTGGGTATAGTGAAAATGAGTATCTAGATAGTCCTCCACAACCGGAAGTGTATGAGCAAATCGATTTAGAGTGGGGATGTTCTGAAGAAGATCTTCAAGAGCTGTTTAGTGTTATTAGGAAAAATATACCTGACCGCAAAACTCAAGCATGGTGCGCAGCAGTGACATATGTGGAATCTCGAGGTCGATCACGTATTATTGGTGATAAGGCATCTAGCGGATCATATGGTGGGTGGCAAATTAATAAGAAATATCACCCTGAAATCATTAATGATATGGGTAAGGACTGGGATGATTATGAAATGAATTTAATTGGGTTTCTATCCGTTATCCAGAAACAAGCACAGTGGCGTGAAGGGCGAGACGATTATCACGGAATGGCTAGCTATTATAATGCAGGTGGGTCATGGGCTACAGACGGGAAGGTGTATGCAGATCTGGTGATGAGCGCGATGAGTTCAATTTTAGCGTCATAAGTGTAAATTAGCAAAGGAACTCTGATATAATAATAGTATGATCACATCATGTAAGCGATACAGAACCAAGGTCGAATTCTGTGATAGAGTAGATGCGGTGTGCACATATTTTAACACACAACAGGAAGCGATTGATCATCTGCACGAGTGGTCAGATAAACAAAAAGTGGAAGCCGTTCAGCATATTGAAATAACTACTGTTGATGGTAACGCGTCAAGATTAGTTTCGGAGTGGTGGAATCGTGATTGTTGCTAGGGGTATTGATTAATAAATAATTAGACATGGAATTTGCAGATAACGCTCATATTATACAATTTAAAACCCAGGACGATGTGTGGGTTACAGACACATGTGAGTTGGAGCCGGCACCTGCATTTCGCCGAGCAAGTCACCTATTACAATTTGCCTATGATAAGGTGAGAGTTATAACACCAGATGGTACAATAATTGAAGACGTATATATAGATTAGTCAGGAAAATTTTAATATGAAAAACACATTATATATTTTGAGGGGCCCGGAGGCAGAAGGCCGGGCCAAATACATTCACAAACGCAAATTTAAATGTTACTTTGAGGTAAAGAAAGTTGATGAGGAAATGCAGAAAAAGGTAGGAGATGTGTTAAAGGCAGGTAAACACAAAACAGTAGTCGTCTCCAGTACATTTGAGCAATTCTATATAATGGCACCCTATCTAGCGCTCGGTAGGAAGTACCAATATGATATCGAGGTGTTAAGACTACCTCATCTAAAAGGCAACCAATACGGGGGCGAGATATATGTTTGCTAGCTACACTGCTACTAGTGTATACAGATGCATGAGTGCTTAAGTCGGGTTGTAAATATAGAGGAAATATTACCTGTTAACGAATATAGCTTGCAGGTAAAAAATTAACAAATTAATTATTATGGCAGATATAGACTGGGGAATGGCGATTGATCAATACGAGCACGGATATGGCGAGGAGGGCAGCGGTTCTTACGGGTGGGGCGAGAAGAGATGTAAGTTCTGCGGGAAGGGATTTCTGCACTGGGAGCAGCGAGATGATAGGTGGGTATTAGTTAATGGTCGTGGGGAGACTCATAAGTGTATTAAACCTCAGGGAACAACATCTCCCTAGCTAGCTCAATAACATCACATGCATACCAACTTACCATATTAATACAGCTAACAGGTAGATTAAATTGTATCTAGGCATATATAGTATTAATGGGGGGCACTGACAATGAATTTACTGAGAAGAGCCGTAAAGCATTTCAACAATGGTATGAGGATGATTCACTACCATTGGAACACTCAAATTGGTTCCGGAGAGATGAAGATATGGACTATATAATCAATCACGTTGATGCAGCATGGAGAGGGTGGCATGCAGCATATAATCATGTAGTAGATACAGAGTACAATAATTTTAAACAACAAGAAGAGCTTTAAGGAGACTCATGACAGCACACCATAGGCAACAACTACTATTTAGTAATATTTTTCAAGTAGCTAGCAATATAAACGAAATAGTAGCTGGTAGTATTAACACCAGCCGGCGCAGGCACCTCGTTTGGTCTGAGATTTATAACAACACTACTGAGTTAATACCTAGTAGGTTCATCTCAAACCGACTAAAGATGTTTGATATCACGCAACATGAAAGGGAACTCTGATATAATATATATATGAACGTCATCGGTTGGATAATCAAATGGGTATGTGGTTTAGCGTTGATGTTAACCGCATTCATCATCATAATAGGGTTGGGAATTTTGCTCTGGGCCGTCATCGGCTTGAATATCCCAGGATCACATCCAGATACCCCCACACCTCAACAGAACTCTATAGAGTATAAGGTAGATGTAGAGGTAGTAAAGCCTGTTATTGCAGGTGAATCTAAGAAAAACAGCGTATCAAACATTTACAACAACCCCAAACTACCAACAAAGAATAACTACTATAAAAACTAATATGAAAGATACCATTAACAAATTGATCAACCACTTCACCAATAAAAGGAAGCCAGTATATGGCCCAGCTATATTCCACGTAAGGCCTTGGATAGATAAAGAAATTGATGAGCAAATGTATAAGCGGGCTTTTAGGCTATGGTAGCTCCGTTTCTCCCACAACTTGCAAATAAGGATAGCCAAGTGTTGCAGCTGATTTGTAATGACGTTAGGAGTGCCCTAGGGCAGGTAATTGTGAATAGAGTGCAGAAACATATCTGGGAAACAACAACTATGCATGTGGGTGAGAGAACAGTTGAGGATATCCTAGGAGATTCAAATTGGTGTACAATATATGATAATGTATCAAAAAATATAGAGGTACCGGTCTGGAACAGTATACATACTGCAGTAACTGATAATGTTAGAGCTCTTTTAAATGACAGGTCATAGAGTTTGGTTTGATCAAGTGTGGGGCCCGATAAATAATGCGACATGGGGTGCCGCTAGTAAAGATGTTAGAGAGTTTCTCTGGGAACAAATACAAGTTATAGGACCATATACCGATCTTAGATTTATTCAAGGCATTCCAATCACAGGAGAACAAAATGGTGCTCCTTATATCCTAAGATAGACAGTGATTATAAATAATGTATAGGCTGCAGAGTGTGGGTTACCCGGTAAGAGAAAATATATTGCATGTCCTATCGGATATTGTAACTAGCAATATTGTAAACGAGGTGGCTAATGAGATGTTTTTAAAGGTATATGATATACCCCATGTAATTATTGACCATAGTATAGCAGAACCTATTGAGAAATTTCTCCGAGAAATATATGATGAATGAAACAGTATGGGACCCTATGCAGGCATTAATGCGTGTGATGACTTTGAAGGCAAATAGTAACACCTGGATTGTTCTTAGGGTTGGAGTATATAATAAGGTATGGTCTGAGGCAGAGCTTAGATTAAAAGCTAAAGCACGGGATATAGCTATAACATCATGACAGGTATAGATCAATTGATATGGGAGGGTGTAAGGCTTCCAGTAATGAATGAGGTGAATGCGGCGATGTTACCGGGTGTTATAGAGAGCGTATTTAAGAATATAAGTGATAAGACATGGTTAGAGGTCTCTAAGGAGTGTGAAGGTGTAGTGAGATATACAGTTACAGTCTTATATAAAGATTTATGAAACAAATAGAAGGTAATTTAAGATCTGAGTTATATCTAGCGAGCCACCTTAAGGTTGGGGACGAAATATGGAACAAGGTAGGGAACTCTAACATAATATAGATATGAATTTAGTATGTAATACGGTAGGGGATAAAGTAAGGCACCAGGTATGGGAAGAGGTATATGATAGGGTACGGGGTGAGGTATGGCGTGAGGTACGTGATGAGGTATGTTGGGGAGTAGAGCATGATGTGATAGTTGGGGTATGGGAAGAGGTAGAGGTTGAGGTGGGGGATAAGGTAGAGGTTGAGATATGGGGTAGAGGAACTCTAACATAATATCGATATGAATTTAAAAGAAATAGAGAATGAGGTCTGGGATAAAGTATGTGATGGGGTATGGGATGAAGTAGAGGTTGAGGTATGGAGTGAGATAAGGGATAAGATATTGCATAAGGTATGGGGTGAGGTATGGCGGGGGGTATGGGGTGAGGTAGAGCGTAAGGTGAGCGTGATTGACATAATATAGATATGAATAAGGTACAGGGTAAGGTAAGTAGAGATATATATGATGAGGTGTGGGGTAAGATGAGGTATAAGTTAGATAATGAGGTAAGGGATGAAGTGTGGAATAAGGTAGAGGTTAAGGTATGGAATGAGGTACGGTTGAAGGTATGGGAGGAGGTACGGTTGAAGGGATGTGATAAGATGAGAAACTCTAATATAATATAGATATGATTTTAAGGGCGTCGGATATAGGGAACAAGGTAGATAATGAGGTATGGGATACGGTATGGGATAAGATGAGGAGTGAGGTGAGAGGTACAGTAGGGAAAGAGGTATGGCAAGATATATATGATAGGGTACGGGGTGAGGTACGGGGTGAGGTATGGCGTGAGGTATATAAAGGGGTAGAGAATGAGGTAAGGGAGAAGATATGGCATGATGTGATGGTTGGGTTAGATGATGAAGTATGGGGTGAGGTCATGATCAGCGATAAAATGCGATAAAAGTGATAAAAAGTGGTAGAGCTGGTAGATATGGAGAGTGGTGGAAGCCGTTTATAACAAACACGCTAGCGTTATAATGCGAGGCATATAGATGTTTAAATACAAAAATAGTGGGGATGTAATGTAAATATAAATAGTATGAAAAAATATGTAAGAAGGTACTCAACAAAATATCGATATAATCAAATGGGATTATCGAATGAGACAGGCCATTTTAAATACCTTGACGTTAATATATGTGCGGGATGCGCAGTCGCTACCGCATGTCAGTCTTTATTAGAAGCGCGTGGATATAATGCAATAGGTGAGTATGCTCTAGGAATATATGAGCGTGCGAAGGAAGAGATCGGATCTAAGAAGACAACAGGTCTACGAATATACCCGGCGGTGGTTGAAGCTATAAATACATTTAATGAAGAGCAAAGAGATATAGAGCTTACACTTACTAAGCTGTCACCTAATAGTAAGTCAGTGAGAGATCATCTGCTCAATAACGGTACTGCAGTCGCTGGATTCCGATGGTATGAAGGAATGATGTACCCCACACCTATTATCCCACCAAATACACCATGGTATCGTCGTTTGTGGTACCATCTCAGAGCTCCGCGATATGCAATGGTTGTAGGTGCCAATGAAGGTTATCATGCTGTAGCCGTTATGGGTGTAGACGATAATAAGCAAGCATTTGTAATTCAGAACTCATACGGTACAGGCTACGGTAATAAAGGTAATGTCTATATGACATATGATGACTTCGATGCGTCGTGCGTCCAATCATATGGCTTCGACACTAAGGAACTCTGATATAATATAGATATGAAAGCAACTGGTGTAGGGTCAGGGGATCGATACAGAGTGATGTATGGGAAGGACTCAGTCGCTACCGCATGTCAGTCTTTATTAGAGGTAAAGAAGGTCGTCGACGACCTGGTACATAATGAGATATATCTAGATGTAGAAGATAATGTATGGAATAAGGTATATACAGGGGTAGAGGTTAAGGTATGGAATGAGGTACGGTTGAAGGTATGGGGTAAGGTATGGAATAAGGTATATAATACTGGAATAGCCTCAACGAAAAAGGCCTCTAGAGGCCAGTCGAGAAATCCCGGATTATCACTTTAAATTTATGAAAATGAAACTAGTAACAGCAGAGTGGTGCCACAACTCCGCTGCAGCAGAGTGGTGTGGTCCATGCTCTATACTTAAGAATGTTCTAGATGTGGAGGTGTTACGTTTTAAAGTACGGCATAAATTATGGAATAGGGTCAGGGGAT
>TARA_R110000796_G_C14571530_1_pt1 | contig 59616 bp, 69 predicted proteins | sample TARA_R110000796 | Tara Oceans TARA_R110000796 (sample SAMEA4397815) | marine metagenome | biome: Polar Biome; feature: [SRF] surface water layer (ENVO:00010504); material: water (ENVO:00002006), including particulate matter (ENVO:01000060) such as... | depth 5 m
CCAGGTCGGTGCTCTGCTCTCCGATGAAGTCGCGGATCGCTGGAATCTCCATGAGCTTTTTCCGGTTCTCGAGCGTGTTCTTGAGTGCCTTGCCCTTGTCGGTCACGCCCTTGAAGTCGATCAGGATCGCGTCCGCCATGGCTGCCGCGGTGACCTGCTGCATGAGCGTCGGGTTTTTCCGGAGCTTGCTCGGGTTGATCTTGCGGCTCAGCTTGGCGATCGCCTTTTTGTATGCGCTGCTCTCGGTGCTGGCGATCTTAAATTTGACGTCCTCGTCCTCGTAAAAGTCGAACCAGGTGCCGTTGGCTTTCTCGTCGTTGATCGTGTGTTGGTTGATGTCCATGTCGGTCGTTCTCGGTTGCGTTGCGCAAATTTGCGCAGGGTTGGTTGCGAAGAAGCCGACGCCGGTGTGGCGTCGGCTCCTGGTGATTGTGCTATGGCTTGGTGCCTGGTGTCACGCTTAAACTGCGGGGTGGAAGTCGAGAGCCATCGTGAAGCCGTAGGTCGTGTGAAGGATCGCGGTGATGGCGCTGTTGATCATCACATCGGTGTCCTTGCCTTCGATCTGCGGTGTGCCGGTGCCGAGCTTCATTCGCGGGATCGTAACGACCAGCGTGTTGCCGTCCGGATCCGTTGTCTGGAAGCTCACGTTGACGTCCGAGTGCGCGATAAATTTCTGGTGGAAGTCGCGGTTCTGGAAGTAAGCGTTGAGCGTGCCGGTGACGGCGAAGCTGCCGACGCCAACATCGAAGTTGCCGCTCTCGCCGATCGCGTCCTTGCCTCGCAGGTTGTTGGCGACCTGGATGTTCAAAGTCTTGAAGCGCTCTGCGCTGACTTCCTCGTCGATGAGCACCGTTTGAACGTGGCTCGTCGCGTTGAGCACATCGCCTGCGTCCGCTGCGGTGTAGGCTCCGCTGGTGTCCGCGGTGGTGGTGTCGCCGTCGACGCCGAGCTTGCCCATGAAGGTGAAGGTGCCGGTGACGATCGCCTTGCTCTCGAAGTTGAGCGTCATGCCGTCGACCATCATGCCCTGGTAAACCTGGAAGTAATCGTTGTTGACGCTGTTCTTGATCGCTCGCTCGAGCGTGAATTGCTTGCGCGTGATTCCGTTCGGCAGGTGGTTGCCGGTCAGCGTGACCGTGTCGCCTGCGTCGTCTGCCACGAGGCTGCCCCTGGCAAACGTGATAACCGAGCCGTCGCCGTTCTTGGCGACCACGAGCTTGATGCCGTCGTTGCCTGCGGTGGCTGCGTCGGCGATCCGGATCGTTGCTCCGATCGGGATGTTGTCGAAGTCGGTAGCGCTGCCGGTCAGGATCGGCTCGACGCCTCCGCTGAGAAGAACGCCGCCCCATGCCATGTTGGTGCCGGTCTCGGTGCTGGCGATAGCGTTGCCGCCGACGCCCTCACTTTTGGCCGTTGCTGTCATCGTGGAGGCTGTCGCCTTCGCCGCGGTGACCGAGCTGTGGACCACGGTGCCGGTGCCGAAGATCGTCCCTTCGCTGGCTGCCGGTGATTCGTTGACGGCTGCGACCAGGTTGTCGATGCAGGTTTCTGCGTCGACGCCGATGTCGACCTCGTAGGCTGCTGCCGGTGCCGCCTTCCAGGTGTAGACCGTGGTGCCGATGGTGACGGTCTCGTCGGCGATGGCAAGGCCGGAAACGGTGAGCGTCTCCGCTGCCTGGACGCCGGTGGTGAAAGCCCAGGCTCCGGTCTCGCTGATCGCCGTGATGTCGTTGAACATCGCCGCCTCGAGGAACGGCTGGAATGCGGTGTAGCTCAATTCAAAATTGATCGAGCCGTCTGCCTGCGAGCCGACCTCGGGCATGTCGCTGATCTGCCGGTCGCTGCGCACTTCCTCCGAGACCACGGTGTCCTTGCTGTGGCTCATGGCTTCGCCGGTAAGGCGCATGAGCTTGAAGGCTGCGGGTGCTGGCGTGGTTCCCCACACGGTTTCGGCGACGTAGGCGATGCTGGATAGATTGCTGTCAGACATGGTGGTGTTGTTTTCGGGTGGTGTGCTGCTGCTGGTGCTTCGGTTTTCTACGCTTTCCAGCTGCCGGTGTCAAACTATCGGTTTTCGTCCTGCTCGTAGGTTGCGCTGAAATTGTGTTGAATGTAGCCCTCTCTCGGGAAGCTGCCCAGGTGCTCCGCGAAGCCCATCCTGATGTAGCCGCTGGCGTCGAGGAGCGCGATCGTCTGGTTGTCGTAAACGGTGGCGAAGTTGTCGCCTGCGTCGGTGGCGATTTTCTCGCCGCTGTTCTCGGGCAGGAAAACCTGGAGCGAAACCATGCCGACGCTGCGGATCCTGGTTGCTCCGATCGCTGCGCTGGCTCGCCCGCCTTGCTGGATCGAGAGCTTGCCGTAGTGGCTGTCGTTCGGTCGGTCGAATACGTGGTTCGGCATGCCGATCAGCGCCAGCGTGAGCGTCGGTGCTGCGCCCGCCCAGGTGTCGGTGAAGCGCTTGGTGAGCGCTGCTCGGATTTTATCGAAGTTGCTCATGCTGCTGATTCCGCCTCGCTGCTCAGTCCCTGGAGAATGGTGTCGATCCGTGCCTCGATCTCCGCCACGGAAAGGCGAACCATTCCGAGCGGTGCCTGGTTGCTGTGCCCGTGCTCGAGCGGCTCGATGTAAACGAGATTTGAAACGATGTAGAGCTGGTCGTTGCCGTCCAGGTCCAGCGATGGCAAGGGCTCCGGTGTCGTGTCTCCCTCTCCTGGCACGTAGTTGCTCGGGTTGTTGATCGTCATGTCCCAGCTCGCCCTGGCTCGTCCGGTGTCGACTGGTGTGCGCTTCACGATCTTGCCGTGAAGGTCTCGCCCGATTTTCTCTACTGCGATTCCCACGCCGACGTCGATGCGCTTGGCGAATGCCGCCAGGTCGATGTTGATCTGCGTGAGCTTGCTCATGTCAGGCAATGGAAAATGTAGACGGCTTTCGTCGGGTCGCTTTCTACGGCTGCAATCTGCCACGAGATCGTCCCATGCACAATCTTGCCTTCCTGGTCGACCTCGGTCGGTGTGATGCTGCTGCCGAGAACGAGAAAGCTCTGCGTGCGTTTCTCGCCGATCTTGGTCTGCCCGATCTTGTCGCCGATGCGCTTGTCGCTGAAAGGCACGGCGTCGATCGATGGCGGGTCGCCGCTGTCCTGCTCGTAGGTGACCACGGTGGTGTCGAGCTCCGGATCAAATACGCCTGGTGACGGATTCAGCTGAAGCCGGATGAGCGTTTTCGCGTCGCCCGCGGCATCGAATGCTGCGGCTGCTGCGGTGGCTGCTTGTGCGGTGATGCCCATGGTTTCTATCCTCGGTGAACGGGCACCATGTGGCTGCCGTGTGCGCTCCGCCCGTAAAGGCGCACGCTGGTGCGGATGCGGCTGCTCAGAACGGTGCTCTGCTTGTCAGCGCTGTCGCTGGCTGCCTGGTATTCTACCTCGAGCGCTCCCTGTCCCAGTCCCAGGCTTTTGATGTCGTTGGCGTTGCTGGCTGCTGCCTGGAACGAAAGCTGTTGCAAGAATTCGAGCGCGATCAGGCATTGCGCGTTGATGATCGGTGTCGGGATGGTGCTCGAGCTGATGCGTCGGTATTCCACGGTGACGCTCTGCCGCGGCCAGGGCATCGGTTGCGGGTCGTTGCTCCTGGTTCCCTTCCACCGATACTGCTCGTCCATGATGCGGGCTGCGTTGGCGAGCGCGATGTTCTTGGTCGCGTCGTCGGCTGCGGTCCACTCCGCTTTCTCGATCTCGCTCTCGAAGAATATCTCCGCGTTGGCGAGGCTGATGAAGCTGTTGGCTCCGGTGACGTTGGTGCCGTCCTCGACGGTGATTGTAAGTGCCATGATTTTAGGTGCCGTCCGTGTCGATCCACTTGGCTTGTAGGTAGTCGTGTGCTGAAAGGATCGCGCCTGGTGCGTTGCCGTCATCGACGACGGTCTTGTCGAAGAAGATGATCTCGCCGAGTGAAACTCGGGAGCTGCCTGCGCTGCCGCCGAGCGGGCTGGAGAATCCGGTTGACGCTGCGCTGCCGGTGTAGTCCTCGCTGCTCGGCGTGATCTCCACGCCCTCGTGCCAATAGCGAATGCTGTCTGGCGTGCTGATGTATGCCAGCGTGCGCCAGGTGGTGACTGCCGGATTGAAGCCGAGCGGAAAAACGGCGAAGCGGTTGCCGTTCCAGACGGTGATGGTGGTCTCGTCGCTGGCTAGGGTGCAGGCGATTTGCGTGGTGGTGCTGCGTCGCTGAATCTGTCGGGTTGCGGTATACTCCTGGAGGCTGACGTAGGACATGATCAACGCGGCGTCGGTGTCGAACCTGGTCTCCTGGAGCTCGGTGACGGTCTCGAAGCGCCCGCTCGAAGAAAACCATCGGTTGTTGAGCGTCGGGTGGCTGGTCGGGGCTGCTCGGTAGGTGGTGCTGCTCGGGTTGGCGTCAGCGCCCTCGATCAAGTCGATCATCGGGTCGGCTGCGTCCACGGAAACGTCCCACTGGAGCGTGGCGTAATCGGACCATAAAACGTCGCCTCCGCCTGCCGCTGCCTCGGGAAGAATCGCCGCCTGGTTGGCTGCGCTGGCGAGCGGTTGTGTTGGTGCCTGAATCATTTCAGTGCGTGTCGACGATGTCGGTCTGGAGCTGCGCTGCGCAGGCGGTAAGGTCGTCCCACGCGGAGCCCTGGCTGGCGTCGAGATCGTAAATATGGACGATGGTCAGGCGTGCGGTGTTGCCTCCGAGAATCCTGCCTTGCCCTGTCGGCTCGGTGCCCACGTAGTCGGTGCTGCTCGGGAACTTTTCTACGCCGTCGATGGCGATCCGAACGCTGCCTGCCACGCTGAGAATCTGGAAGGTGTGAAACAGGGAAAACTCGGTTACGTCGACCGTGGCTGCGGGGAATACTTGCGTCATGTCGCCGCCGCGATAGCAGTAAAGGCTGCCGTCGCTCGGGCGATACATGCCGAGCTGCGTGGCGTTGACGGTGCGTGACTGCCAGTTGCTGCTTGCGCTGGTGTTGAGCCGGTAAGCGAAGGCTCGGGCCATCTCGCCCCTGGTCGCTGCTCCGGTCGGTGCGCTGATGAATCCTGCGCCCTGGAGATCGAGGCTCTTGAGCGTCGAGTGATGCGTCGCTCCTGCGATCTTGATGAGGCAGCCTCCGTTGCTGGTGTCCTGGCCGTTGCCGCTCGTGTCGATGAGGATGCTGCTGTCGCTGGCTGCTTCGGTGGCATCCCAAAGGTTGAGGATGTTGTCCTGCCATGCGCCTCCGCCTCCGCCCGCTGCGTCAGGCTTGATCGCTGCGGTCGCTGCTGCTTCGGCGAGGCTGGTGACGATTCCGCTGCTCATTTGTTGCGCACTTTTGTGACAACAATGTCGAGCGTGGCTGCGGTGGCGATGCTCGCCACGGTGAGTCGAAGCGTCGCCGTCAGTGCCGTGATGCGGAAGACCGCGGCTGCGGTGACCGTGAGCGGGCTGCCTGCTGCGTCGCTCGATCCCACTGTCGGGATGGCGTGCTCAACTGCGCCCTGGACGAAAAAGAAAGTAATCGAGGCGCTGTCGAATCCGCCCGCGATCGAAACGATGTAGTCCTCGCCGGTCTCGACGTTGATGTCCTCGTCGCCGTTGGCGGTAATCTCGGTCAGTGCGGTATCGTTGACTGTGCTCATGGTGGCTTTCTTTTCGGGTGGTGCTGCTGTCGGTGATTGTGGTTGCGCAAATTTGCGCAGGCTCAGTCCGTTGCCGGATCGATGGTGTCGTCGTCTGCGCTTTCCATTGCGGCTGCGAAGGCTGCATCCATGCGTGCCTCGTCCTCCGGATCGTGCTCGGGCACTTCGGTGTCGTTCTCGGGCTCAGGATCGCTCTCTGCGGGCTCGGGCTCGTCGGTGGTCGTCTCGTCGGGCTCGTCCTCTGCCGGTGGCGTGGCGTCCTCGTCTGGCTCAGCCTTGCCTGGTTGCGGGTCGATCGGCTCGTCGTCGGTGCCGGTCTCGGTGGAATCTTCGGGCTCGGGCTTCGATGGCTCGCTGTCGCCTTCGGCTTTCTCTCCCTGGTAGGCGAGCGGATCCGCGGGTGCTTCGGCGTTGGTGGCTGCGAGCGCTGCCCTTTCCTCGTCGGTGCCCTGGTTGGCTCCGCCTGGATGCGCGTCCGGATCGTTGAGCTCCGCCTCGATGCTGTCATCGACGGCTGCCACGGCTGTTGCCTTTTCGGCTGCCTCGTCGAGCAGCGCCTGGTTGGCGTCCTTCGCTGCCTGGTCGGCTGCTGCCTTTTTCAAATATTCGTAGCGCTGGATCGCCTTGTCGTAGAGCGCTTCGGTCAGCCTGGTGGCTGCGGTGAAGCTCGCCTGGTCTTTCTCGTCGAGCGTGGTCAGCGCCAGCCGGTGGAGCTCGCTCGCTGTCGGAAGGCTGCGGGGTGGCTCGCCGTTCTCTGCTCGAGCTGCTGCGTCGAGCCGTGCGAGGCTGGTGATCGGCTGCCGCTTGCGTCGGCTTTGCCCTGGCAGGAGCGTTTTCGATGCGGGTGCGATTTCCATGGTCGGTTGGTTGGTCGGTTCGGTTGGCTGTCTTTTCACCAACAAAGCCCGCCCTGGTTTCCCAGGGCAGGCTCGTCGTAGCGGTCGATGTCGGGGTTGAATCTCAGCCCATGGCGATCACGTGGATTTCGTCGGTCGCCGCGAAGTCGGTAGCGCCTCCGTTGTCCAGGATGATCAGTCGCCCGCTCTGCGTGATCGCTCCGTCCCATGCCACGGTTGCTCCGGTGCTGGTGGTGCGAACGGTCGCGGTGACGATCGTCGGTGCGAAGGCAAAAGCCAGAATCACCAAGCCCGCCGTAGCGATGTCGGCTGCTGTCGGAACGATGACCGCTCCTGCGATGTTCTGGATGTCGCCGTCGAGCGATGGCGCTGTGCCGCTGTTGAAAGCCGCTGCCACGAATTCGTTCGTGGTGCCTGCCATCGTCTCGGTGCAGGCGACCTGCTTGTCGCCCACGGCGTCGATCATCAAGAGCGTGATGTTGTCGTTCACGCGAACGGCTGTCACGTTCTCGGTGCTCTCGCTGTTGATCGCTGCCAGCAAGGCTGGAACGGCGACGCCTACCACTCCGTCCTGAACCTCGAAAGCGAGGCTCGGGGAAGTTTTAAACGTCCAGGTGTCGGCTCCGATCAGAACGGTTTCGTCCTGCGCGATCGTGCTGTTGGTGCGAAGAACGTTAGTCGCGTGGCGTTGCTGCCCGTTGACCAGTCCCTCTACTGCGGTGTGAATTTTCATGATGGCGTGTGCTCTCTCGGGAAGCCCCGAGCCCTGGTGGCGAATTCCAGGGCTCGGTTGCTGCCGTAGTTGTTGATCGCCTCGGGGTAGCCGTCCCGTCGCTGGCTCAGTGTATGCTTTCGGTCGCTGGCGGTTACGCTGCGATGTTGTGCTTGACCTTGACGATGCGCACGTTTTTCGCCTCGTATTTGCGCACCCATTGGGCTGCTTCGGCGATCTCCGCGTTGGTCGGCGAAGCTCCAGCGATGGCGGACTCTTGCCATGCGATCCCGCGGGGGTGCATGATGTTGCGCCAGCGATTGGCGAGCCAGGTTTCGCCTGCGAGTCCGGTCCGACCGAATTCGAGCTGCCAGGTGCCGAAGCCGCCATCGACGGGCTCGTTCTGGTTGCTGTTGCCGAGTGCGATCGCTCCTGCTCCGAAAAGGTAGGAGCTGTAGACCGTCTTGCTGTCCACGGTCACGGTGTCGATCGAGTCGTCGATGATCACGCGGTGTCCCTGGAAGACCGTGATGCTTTGCCCTTGCTCGCTGCCTGGAACGTAGTCGATCAAGTCGAGCTTTTTCAGGTGCGATTCGACTGCGCTGTGCATCAAGATCGCCGTCAGCTTGGTCTTGTTGTCGCCCATGAGCTGCGTGGCGTTGATGAACGTTTCCGCGGTGAGCATGTGGCTCGAGTCGGGTGCTCCGCTCACCTGGTGGATGTCGCTCAGGTTGCCGCTCATCGAGGCTGCTGCGAACACGCCCTGGAGCGTGCTGATCAGCTGCGCCTGGATGCGTCGGTTGCGGTATTCCGCGAGCAGGGTGGCGATGGCTGCCATCGGGTCGTCGCCGGAAAGCAAGCGAGCCAGGTCGTTGGCTCCGAAGGCTTTCCCGCGTTGGTGAATCCGAGCGGTGTCCTGCGCCGTGGTGATGTTGCCCACGGTGAGCGCTCCCGAATCGGAGAGAACCTCGTCGTCTCCGGTCAGGTCTTGCCAGAACGGCATTTCGACGGTCTTGCCGCCTCCGCTCGCTCGGGTGTCAAATTCGGCATCGTTCTCGATGACGCCGCTGGTGATCAGTTCGGAAAGCTCCGCGGTGCGTTCGAGCATGTAGGGCAGGAATACTTCGGGAACGATGATGTCGGTGATTTTAGTTTCGGCCATTGTCTTGTGGGGCTGGTGTGTTTCTGGATTGGTTGGTTCTCTCTCGGGTGGTGCCGTGAGTTGTCCAGCCCCGCTGGTCGATGCTGCCGTCGTCTCCGAGTCGGGCAGCGCTCATTGCTTCCTGCTGGTAACACGCGATTGCCGGTGGTGTCAAACGTTGCGCAAAAAAAACGGGCTGGCGGTTTCCCGCTCAGCCCGCCTTTCGGTCAGGGTTTCCTTGCGCAGCACACGCCCCTGAAATCGTTAAATAACCACGCCCGCCTTCGCTGCCATGCGCTTGGCTTTCGTCGGGTCGGCTTTGAGCATCTGCCCTTGCTTGGTCAGGTTGAAGGTCTCGCCTTTCATCCACGGATTCGCGGTGGTGTCGCCGCTGTCGCCGGTGCCTCCGCCTTTCGATCCGGATCCGCCGTTGTCCTCGAACAAGTGCGGTGCGTCGGTGGCGAGCCCTTCCATCCATTCCGCCATGCTGATTTTCTCGCCCGCCTTGCCGAAGATTTCTTCCTCGCCGGTGAAAGCCACGGGCTTGCCCTCGACCAGCTTCCATGTCGATCGTGCCCTGGCTGCCAGGTCTTGCGCTGCGCTCTTGCGCACGCCCATCTCGTTTCCTGCTGCCAGGACGGCTCCGTCGATCTGCAGCGTGGTCAGCGTGCCGGTCTGCGCCTCGATGGTTGCGTTGGCTTCGGCGAGCTGCTTGTCGAATTCGCCCTGCATCGTCTCGACTCGCTTGGTGACCAGCTCGTTGATCTTGTCCTGGTTCGTCGCCTTCGCTGCGTCGAGCTCGTCGGCTTTGAGCAGAAGCTCCGCGTGCCGCTCCGGATCGATGTCCTTGAATTTCTCGAGCTGCTTTTTCAGCTCGGTGTTGTTCGCCCTGAATTCGTCGAGCTTCGCTTTCGGGATTGCTCCCTCGCAATCGAGCACCCACTTGTCTCCTGCTTTCTTGTAATGGCTTTCTAAGCCGTCAGGGATGTCGTCCTGGCTGTCGTGCGTGTATTTGAGCATGGAGCTTTGTAGCGTCCTCGTGTGGCGTTTACAAGCCCTTTTTCAATCGGGCACGAAAAAGCGCCCACCGTTTCCGGTGAGCGCTCTCGTTTGTAGGGGGGTGTCGGGGGTGAGTCGGCTCAGTCGATCGGGTCGTTTTGCGTGGCGTCGTCTCCGCCTGGTCCGCTGTTCTTTTCGATCGCGCCGTCGTCGGCGTTGAGGCTTTCCATCGCGTCGATGGTCTCCAGGGCGTCCGCTGCTGCGAGCCCTGTCAGCTCGAAGTAGCAGGCTGTCTTTTGGCTCAGCTGCCCTGCGTTGCTTTTGCTCGGGCTGATGCCCATGTTGCGAAGGAGAAACTTGCGCTCTCCCTCCGCGGTGGTCAGGGGCTCGCCGGTGAGCACTCGCTGGATCGGCATTTTCTGCTTCGGTGCCTCCAGGTCGCCGAGCAGCCAAATGGCGGGCAGCCCGTTGCGCATGTAGTCTGCGCCTGCGTCGATCAGCTCTGCGCCTTGCGGAACGCTCAGGGCTTGGAATTCCTGAGTCGGGTCGATGCTGAAGCGGAGGAGCGTGGTGGTCGTTGTGTTGGTTTTCATGGTCGTTTTCGGTTGCGGTGTTCTCTCAAGTTCGGCGTTGTTGCCGTGCCTGACTATGCGCCTTTTAAAGCCCTTAGTCTAGCGCTTTGCGCAAATTTGCGCAGATTCTTTTTCATGCCTGCTCCGCGGCTGTCCTGGCTCCGCCTTCGTCGTTGCCGCAGCTCGGGCATCGGATGTCCGCTGCCTCGATGTCGCAAAGCGGGCAGGTCCAGCTGTCGGGCTCGGGCTCGGGCTCCGCGGCTGGCTCCGGTCTGGTGCTCTCTCCGCACATGCTGCAGGTCGCTTGCTTCGGCTGGTTCCAGCTGCTGCAATGGTCGCAGTGCCAATCGCCGACGTCGCTGCGGTGTCCTGGTGTCTCGCAGATCGTGCAGCCTTCGCCCTGGCAGAACGGGCAGGTGGTGCCGGTGTCCTTGCTCTCGTCCCAAGGGAAGAACGGTGTGCCTTCGCCTGCGTCGGGCTCGGGCTCCTGGTCCTGGCCGAAGCTCCCGCCCGCCATGCTGCGGTAGGGATCCTGGTTGGCTCCGCCGAGCTCGTCGACTCGCTTGTGCTGGTGCCGCATGCCTGCGCTCCATGTCGCCATGAGATCGGGCTGCAGGTGGTCGTTCTCCGGTCGGTGCGCGGTGTTCTTGAAGTTGCTGTAATCGATCGCCAGAACCTCTGCGCTGATGATCGCCGCTGCCTGCCGCGGGGTGAGCAGGATGCGCCATCGGTAGTCCGCTTTCGGAAGTTCGACGATCTCCGCTGCCTGGTCTCGAAGTCGGTAGTCCTCGATGAGCCGCTGGAGCGTGCGCTCGTCGCGTGCTCGAAGCTGGAGCTTGCCTTCCTCGTAGGTGCTTTGCGTGATGCTGATGAAGCCTGCTGTTGCTGAATGAATCCACATGGTCTTGGTCCTGGTTGGTTGTTCGGTTGCTGGTTGGTTATCGTTCGGTCCTGGTGCGCTGCGGTGTGCCGCTGGCTGCGATCGCGTCCGCCTCGTCGTGGTCTGCCGTGTTCTTGGCGCTGAGTCCTTCGGCGATGATCAGGGCTCCGCGTGCGCTGTTGCGGAAGCCGATGTTGTTGATCGTGCGCTCTGCGTCGCCGTGAAACATGAGCCGCAGGATCCTGGTCTGGAGCTGCTCGAGCGTGCCGTGCTGCTTCAGGCTTTTCAGCGCCTCCCTGGTGGCGAGCCTGCTGCCCGCGTTGGTGGCTGCTGCCGTCTCGCCGACGATCCGGTCCTCGTCGCTCAGCTCGTGGTTGTTGAGCCGGTCGGTGATCTCGTCGCGCCTGGTGTCGATCGCTTCGAGCTCGGTGGTGAGTCGGCTGATCGCCAAGCAGCGCTGTCCCTTGTTCGTGCTCCGTGCTGCGCTGGTGTCGGTCCAGGCTTTGCAGGTCGCTCCCTGGAGTGCCAGGTGCCCTTTCTGCGCCGCCTTGATGACCGCGTGCTCTGCGTGCTCCGGTGTTGGAACGTCGCCCTCGTAGAGCTGGTGGAGCGGGTAGGGCTGGTCGCCTTGCTCGCTCCAGACGATGTCGCCGCAAACGTGGATTGTGATGCCGCAATCGCTGCGGTAGGTGGTGGTCTTGATCGGTGTCGTTGCTTTCATGGTCGTGGTCGGTGTGTCGTGGTTTCTGTCTCGGTCGTGAATTAGCCGCGTGCCTGGTAGGCTGCTCGCTCGGGGAGCCGTGCCTGGTCGTTGAGCCGCTTGTTGCCCCAGGCTGCCTTGTGCGCCTTGGCGAAGATTTTAAAGGTTGCCTCCGCCTCGTCGGCTGCCGCTTCGGCTGCGATCAGCCTTTCGGTGGTGCCGTGGCTGCGGTGAAGCGCCCGCTCTGCGGTGTTGCTGCGCCACGCTGCCCGTCGTGCGGTGTTGCGCAGGTAGTTGAGCGTCGGGTCGCTCAGCTCAGCTGTCAAAAAGTTGCCTGGTCGTTTGTAGGTGGTTGCTTTCATGGTCCCGAAGTATGCGCCCTTTAAGGTCCGTAGTAAAGCTCTTTCGGACGGGAATCGAACGAAAGAAGCCCGCGGTTTCCCGCGGGCTCCGGTGGCTGCCGGTCGGCTCAGTCTGCGTTGCGTAGCCGCTCCTGGTTGGCGTTTCCTCGCTCCAGGGCTTTCGCCTGGTAGGCTTTCGCCTCGATCTTTTCGCGGTGCGCTGCGAGCCGGTCTGCTGCGCTCAGGGCTGCCTTGATGCTGGCGATCTCCGCTGGCTTCGCTCCGTCTCTCCTGCGCTCGCAAAGTAGCGCCAGAAGGCGGGCTGATTCGTTGTTGTATTCCATGGTCGGTGTCGTGGTCGGTGGTTGCTTAGGCTGCGGTGACCGTGTAGCCGCTGGTGGTCAGCATGCGTGTGTAGGCTGCTTTCGCCTCGTCGGCTGCTTCGCTGCTCAGGAAGCAAAGGAAGCGGCTGTTCTTGCCGTATTTGACGGTCATGTTGTGGTTGCCGTAGCTGGTGGTTGTCGTGATCGTTGCTCTCATCGTGCCCAACTATGCGCCTTTTAAGGCGCGTAGTAAAGCTCTTTCGGGTAGAATCGTCTTGCTTGTGAACCTTTCTCGGTCCATGCTCGCTCTCCGGTGGTCCTCGTGTCGTGGTCCCATCGGGCTGAAGCCGTCGCTCGCAATTCCGCGGGTGGCGGTTTCTTGCTTTCGGGCTTGCGCAAATTTGCGCAGGCTCAGTTTCCGGTCTGCTCGATCTGCGCCTGGAGCCAGCCTGCTCCGTTGCCTGCCGGTCCGGTGTGCCGCCTGCCGGTCTCCATGTTGGATCGGTAGTTGTCGCTGTCGGCGATCTCCGGTGTCTCGGTGACCAGGCTGATGTAGCCGACGAGCTTGCCGTTGCTTTCGAGCGTCGCCTGGTTCGGGTCGGTCTCGTGCTCGACGATGATCGCCTTCGGGTAGAAATGGAGCCCTTGCTGGTTGCCGGTGAAAATCCAGATTCCGCCGTTCTTTTCTCCTGCCTGGATGATCGGTCGCTGCTCGGGCTGCGCCTCCATGGTCATAGGCGTGCTGTAAACGTAGAACGCTCCTGGTGCTGTTGCTTGGTCGATGCTGGTCATGGCTGCGCTCTCAGGTTACCACGGTCTCGATTTTTCGTCCATCGGGAAGAACGGCGAGCCCTGCGTCCTTGAATAGCGCCAGGATCGTCTTGCGCTCGGTGGCGTCCTTGGTCTTGATTTCCTCGATGTCGCTGATGAACATGCCGCGTTTGAAGTTCGTCTCGTTGCCTGCGTTGTCCGCGTAATCGTCCCAGTCCTTGATCTCGCTCTTGCGCAGGTGGAGCTCGCTGGTGCGCCCGTATTTGTCGCTCGGGTAGCTGACTGCGTCGGCTCGTGCCAGGTTCTCGCCCTTGAAGTAGATGTGCCCGCTCGTCTTTTTCTTTCTGATCCTGGTGAAAAAGTAAGCGGCTCCGCCTGAGTCGATGTCGCTCTCGGGGCTCATGCCTTCGCCGTGGATCCGGATGCCCTTGCGCACTCGGTCGACGGTTGGTGTGAATTCGCCTCCGCTGTTGAGCACGCCCTTGATGAGCGATTCGATGCCGCTGTAGGGGTGGTGCTCCAGGCTCAGCTTCGGTGCTTTCTGGTTGATGTAGTCGCGGCTCATGTCGGCTCGGTCCCATCGCCTGGTGCCGTCGCCGAAGTCGTTGACGTAGCCGTCTGCGCCGTAGCCCTTGTCGCCTCGCTTCGGAACCTTGCGCCCGTAGCGCTTTTCCACGAAGGCTCGCATTTTCTGGATCCGCTGCTTCGGGTCGGTGGTGTCGATGGCTGTCTGCCAGCCTGCGAGCCCGCTGTCGTTGTGAACGTGGATCGATTTGCTCAGCCAGACTTCCTCTCGGTAGTCCGCGGTGGCTGGCTTGGTGTCGACGCCCATGTCCTCGAGCCGCTCGATCGCTTTCTTGATGTTCGCCTCGGTGGCTTTCCCTGGCATGCGCAGTTGAACGTGTCCCTCGAAGGTCTGCCCGCTCCTGCTCCGGTCGACCGTCGTTTTCCGGTCGTGAACGATCGCGGTGGCTCCGTCAGGAAATTCGAAGTTGTAGACGGGCACTTCGCTGCTGACCTCGATGGCGTGTCCTGGCACTTCCTTGAGCCTGCCGTTCTTGACCTCTTTCTTCGGAAATCGGATGTCGTTGGTCTTGGTGACCTTGGCTGTCGTCAGCGCTTTCGTTGATGGCTTTTTCTTGCCGTATTTGTCCTTGTCGTAAAACCACGGGCTGCTCAGCTCGAATTCGCCGAATGCCGGTGCCGTCTTGGCTTTGTGGTGCTTTGCGATGCCTTCGCCGATTTTCTTGTAATGCGTGAGCATTTCGATCTTCGCCTTGTCCTGGTCCTTCGCTGGCAGCTTTTTCTCCGCTGCCAGGGCTGCCTTGACTTTCTTGATGACCATCTCGCCGCTTGCCACGGTGGTCGCCGTGTAGTTGCCGTCGCTGGCGTGCGTGCCTACGGTCTTGGCGTAGCCGAGCAGGTGCGCGTCGTAGTTGTCGTCTGCCGGATGCTCGCCGCTCGTGCTGGCTGCGTGGACCTGCTGCATTGCCTTCGGCAGCTTGTCGGTGACCGCCTTGACGCCGTCGTCCGTGAGCTTGAACCAAAAATGCGTTTCGTCGTTGCCTTGCTTGTCCTTCTGCTCGCTCACCAGGGCGTGCATGTCCTCGACGCCCGTTGTGCCCATCGGCATGGCGAAGCCGTTGCCTCGTGCCTTGACGGCTCCCTTCGCTGTGTCCTTGGCGCTGACTTCCTCGAGCGTTGTTTTCGCCCTGGTGGCTGCGCCTGCTCCTGCCGCTTTCGCTGCGAGTTTCTTGTCCGCGGGTAGCTGGCTTTCGAGCCAATCGATCCGCTTGCGCAGCGTGTCGACCGTTGCCTTGGTCTCGGTCTTGCGGGCGATCGCCAGGATGTCCGCTTTCTTGCCGACGAGATGAACGATCTGGTCGTCGATCGCTCCCTGGCTGATGCCCTGGAAAATGGAGGCTGTCTGCCCTGCCGCGGTGCTGTGGTCGCGCAGGCTGTCGAGCTCGGTGACTTGCGTTTTCCACTCGCTGGCGGTTTTCTTTTCGCCCTGCGCCCTGAAGCTCAGCGATCCGCCGTTGTCGATCCGGATCGGTTTCCCGTTCAGGACCATGATGTTGTCGTTGCTCTGCCCTGCAACGTCCCAGTTGCCCATGAGCGCGTCGGCTACAAAGTGCTCCTGGAGCTGGTCGTAGACTTTCTGCTTTTGCGCTGTGGTCTTGCCCTGCTCCCACTTGCCCAGCGTCTCCGCTCCCTCGAGATACTCCGCGACCTTGTAGGTGCCGGTGCCGTTGTCCACGAATTCGCTCCCTGGCACGCTGGCTCCGATTGTGCGGTAGATCGCGTCGCTGGTCGCTTCGCTCGCCAGGTGCTTTTTGTCGATGCCCTTGTCGCTCGATTTGACTACCCACTTTTTGCCGGTCGCCTCGTCGATGGCCAGGATCGGTTTCGTGCTGCCGCTCAGGTCGCCGATCTTTTTCAGCCCGCTCGGGTCGGGCACGTAAAGGTCGAGATTGATCGCGTCGACGTCGGGCTTGGTGGCTGTCTTGGTCTTTTTCTTTTGCGCGTCGACCGTCTTGGTCTTTTTGACCGCTTTCGCTTTCGCCTTCGGTGTGGCTGGTGCGTCGAGATCGTAAACCAGAACCTCGATGCTGGTCTCGCCTGCGAGCATGGCTGCTGCCGCTCGGTGGTTGCCGTCGTGAATCTGGTATTTGCCCTTGTAAAGAATCACCAGGGGTGGCTTGCCCTTGTGCTTCGGGTCGCTGCTCTCGAGGCTGCCGCTCTCGATGTAAAGCCCCAGCGTTTTCTTGTCGACCATCGGCTGCGCTGTCTCCAGATCGGAGAGCTTGACCGTCTGCATCTGGTTCGGCTTTTTCTCTTTCGTTACGTCGGTCTCGGTGATGAAGTCCTCGCCCACTTCCCACTCCGGATTGTGGTCGATGATTTTGAGCGGGTTGACGACCATCGTGTCGAGCTCGTCCTGCGGTAGGTAGTCGACGAATACCTCGTACTCGCTGCCCTCGATCGGTGCCAGGGCTGCGAGCGCTTTCTTGCCCTTCGCCTGGTTCAGCTTGTTCGGCTCGGGAACGAGTTTGATGCCTGGTCCGCTGGCTGCGGCTGCGAGCCCTTCCTGGACGCTTTCCTTCCAGTTGTCCGCTTCCTGCGGTGTCAGGCTGTCGATGGTCGCCTGCTCGCTCTTGCTCGGTTTCTTGCCTGCGAGAAGTTTCTTTTTCGCCGTGCTCAGTTTCGATGCCTTCGATGCCGCTGCCTGCTTTTCGGCTGCGATCGCTTTGACCTCGATCATGACCGCCTGGATGTCCTGGTCGGGCTTCAGCTGCTTCAGGATTGCCATGCCGTCCTGCGATGGCTGGCTGGCGATATCGATGCCGGTGACTTTCTTGAAGGCTGCCTGCTTCAGCTTGGTGGTCTCCGCGCCTCCGCCGACGTTCTGGTATGCAAGGATCGCCTGGTCGGTGAGTCCCAGTGGTGGCAGCGCCGTCGCTCCGGTGGCTGCCTTGCCTGCCTGGTAGGCGTCGATCTTCGCTTTGATCTTGTGGAGCGTGTCCGTCTCGGTCGTGAAGAAGTCGCTGTCGCCTTCCTGCGTGAAGCCCCATTTCTGGTAGAAGCTGATCGCGTCCTTGCTGCTGGTGAAGTGTAGCGGCTCGTCGTTGTCGATCGCTGCCTGGATGCCGAGCTTGACCGCCTGCGTGCCTCCGCCTGGTGCCGTCGATCCGACGTCGTCGATCATCGTCTGCCCTGCGTAGCTCTGCGTGCTGATCGCTGCCTGGACCTTGCCGTCCTTGTCTTTCAGGAGCGTGACGTCGGTGCCGTAGATGGCGTTGAAGATCTCATGCTGTCCTGCGCTCACCTTGCCGTTGGTGATGTTGGTGCCGATCGACTGCTGGACATTGGTCGGGTCGAATTCGTCAAAGCCGATCTGCTTGGCGTAGGCGATGGCTGCTGCTTTCTTCGGTGCGAATTCGTCGCCCAGCTGGTGCTCGGTGAGAGGCTGGTTCGGTGTGTCGAAGTTCGCCTCCGCTGCGTCCTTCGCCGCTTGCTTGCTGGCTGCCGCGAATGCTTCGGCTGCCTGGTCCTGCGCTGCCTTCGCTTTCTTCGCCTGGTCGGCTGCCTGCGCTGCCTCGATCTTGGCGATGATCGGATCCGCGATCGTGTTGCCCTTCGCCTCCTGCGCCTCGCCCATTGCCTCGTCGGGCGTGATGTGCCCGTCCTCGAGCTGCTTCAGCAAGTGCTTCGCTGTGGTGGCTTCCTCGTGATCGTCGAGCAGCGCCTTGATCTTGTTGGTCTCGGTGTCGCCCATCTGCGCCAGGATGGCGTGTCCGTCCGGTGGCAGAAGCGGGTCGCCGTCGTGGAAGTTGTGACCGATTTCCTCGGTGAGCACGATCGTCTTGTTCTCGTCCCACGCCTTTTTCTGGTCGTCCAGGATGCCCTGCATCGTTCCCTTGGTGGTGTGCGGGAGCTCGTCGAATTGCTTTTGAATTTTCTTGAGCGTCGGCGGGTGCTCGTCGCCTGGTTTCTGCTCGACGATGCCCGCGATGACCTCGTTGGCGAGCCCGTCGATCTTGGCTTTCTTCGCCTCCACCAAGCCGTTCATGAACGCGTTGGTCTCGTCGGTGTCGAGATCGTCGATCTGCTTTTTCAGTGCGGGCGGGAGCTGCTCCGGTGAAAGGTTCAAATCGGCGACCAGCTTTTTCTTCGCCGTGCTCAGCTTGCTCGCCTTGCTGGCTGCTGCCTGCGCTGCTGCCGCGGATGCCTCCACTTTCGCCAGTGCCTGGACGGGCGTCAGGTCGTCGTCGGTGGCTACCTTTTTCGCCCACTTCGCTTTGAGCGTCTGCCCTTTCGGGTTGGCGATGAAGTCGTCGAGCTTCGCCTGCGCTGCCTCGTTTTCTTTCGCCAGCTTTTTGCCGATCTGGACCTCGTCGCTCTCGGGCAGTCCCTTGCCGATAATCGGTCCGCCTGGTAGGTCGGGCTGCTCGTGAACCTTGAACGTCGCCTTGCCCTTGCCGCTCTTGCGCTCGATGACCTTGACCTTGATTCGTCCGCCGTTGAGCAGCGCTTGCGCTGCGCTCCGGTGGTTGCCTCCGAGCAGCGTGTATGCGCCCGTGTCGGCGTCGTAGAAAACGTTCGGCAGCCCTTGTCCGTCGCTGAAGATGCCGTCCTTGAGTTTCTTTCCTACGGCGTTTCGGAGCACGCTGCCTTGGATGTTGTAAACGTCATGAATTGCCAGGTCGAGCTCGATCTCTCTCCACTTGTGCTCGTCCTTCGCTGCGGTGCCGGATCCGCCTTTCGCGTTTTCGCCTCCGCCCTTGAAGCCGACCTCTTTCAGCTCGATTTCTTCCTCCGCCAGAAGGAAGTGCTTATACTTGTGCTCGAGCGCTGGAATGGCTGCCAGCTTTTTCAGCGCCAGGTCGGTGGCGTTGAGCTCGGTCTCGGGCTTGGTGTATGGCGTGAAGTCCTCGAACGGCGAGCCTTCGGTCTCCGGTGGCAGGTTGCCGCTGTCCACGGCTTCCTGGAGCTGCTCGATCGTGAGCGGGCGTCCCTTGTGGTCGACCAAGTCGCGGAAGCGCAGGTTGTTGTCCTGGTAGAGCGCGTGCCGCCCTGGTCCCAGGAGCCCGCGGATGTAGGTGTCGCCTTTCTTTTTCGCCCATGCGTCGAAGTCGAGCCCGCTGCTCACTTGCCCGTCCATGCTCGCTCGCTGGTTGGCTCCCGCCTTGGCGATCTGCTCGGGCGTGAAGCCCTTTTCTGCGAGCCGTTTCTCGAAGTTCTTTTTGAAGGTTTCCTCGCTGTTCGGCAGCTTTTTCCCTGCGAGCTCGTCCCAGCTCCTGGTCGCTGCGATCTGCGTCGATCGGCAGCCCCAGTGCGCGATCGGTCCAGGGAATTCCTTGTCATGCCCGATCGGCTGCATGTCCTCTTTTCGCCATTGCAGCCCGTCGAGCGCACGGCAGACGGGTGTCGTCCTGCTGTCGAGCGTGGCTACCCACTCGAGTCCTTTCACGGCGTCGCCGCTGTTCTTGATGCTGTCGATCGTTGCCTGGTTGCTCACGCTCTGGACCATGGTGCGGGCGATCGCTTCGCCTTGCCGCTTTGAAACGGTGAGCAGCCCGTCCTGGTAGTTCGCTGCCTTGGTGCCTCGAACGCGTCGCGCCAGGTCGGTGACGTCCTCGCCGATGAGCATGCCTTTCTGGATCTCGTGCTGGAGCCGCTGCTGCGTGTCGGCTGCCTGCTTGCCCCACCACTTTTCGAGCGGGTTGCCTTCGACGATCGGTCCGGTGACGATGTTCTTGAGCTGGTTCGGCGTCAGCTTCATTTCGCCGTGGTCGACGCCCACCGTCGACTCGAGCGCTTTCTGCGCCTGCGTGTTGGCTGCCTTGGCGATCTGCGTCAGGTCTTTCTTGCTCTCCTGGTCGATCGCCTGGTATGCGCCCTTGATGGTTTTCTCGGTCGCTGCGAGCACTTTCTCCAGGTGCTTTTTCTTGCCTGGTGCGAGCGTCGGGTTTTTCGCCAGCGTCTCCTGGATGTTGCCTTCCAGATCGTCGAGCGCTGCAACGATTTTCTGCCGCATGCCCGCCTCGACTCGCAGGAGACTGATCTGGTATTCCGTCGCCTTGTCGGCGAGCTGGTCGCTTGCGTTGTCCGCCATGGTGGTCGGTTACGCTTCGGGTTTCTTCGGTGCTGGCTTCGGTGCCGGTGCCGGTTCGGGATCGGGCTTGCTCGCCGGTGCCTGGAGGATCGCTGCGTCCTCGTCCTCGATCGTCCAGCCTTCCTTGAACATTTCGCCCTGCTCCAGATTGTAGTAGAAAGTCTGCCAGCTGATCGCTCCGCCCTGGTAGGCTCCGATCATCGCGGTGAGCGATGCGCTGTCGAGCTTGGCTGCCACGAAGTCGGTGTTGAGGACGATGCTGTTGGTGTCGGCGTAATCGGTCGGTGCCTTGGTGGGGAGCCCTTCCCACCAAGCCATGAACTGGAGCGCTTTGCTCATCGTTGCGCTGATCGCTTCGGCGACATTTACCAGGGTGGCTTGTTCGGCGTTGCTGCGCAGCTGGACGGTCTCGAACGATTCGGCGTCGCCCTGTTGCGCCTCGAGCATGCGGGCTCCGAGAACTGCCATCTGCCCCTGCTTTTCCTTGAGCGCGTTTTCGAGTGCGCCCAGCCCTTGTCCGGTGAATTCAAGAAAGCCGCAGTCCGCTCCGGTCTCGTCGGTGATCCATGCGTGGCTGGTGCCCAGGATTAGCTCGGTGTCGTCGCCGAATCCTTTCGCCCATGGCGTCGGAAGTCCTGCTACGTGCCTGCCGTTCTCCAGGTCTGCGCTGGTCTGGTAGTGGCTGATGTTGATGGCTGCCATGTCGGCGAGCGGGCTGACCGCTACGTCGGGTCGGTCGCCGTCGACCGTGTGAAAAACGAACGGGATCCGCTCCAGCTTTTTGCCCTTGATCGTCATGTCGATCGCTTCCTCCGCGGGCTGCGCTGTGCCGTCCTGGTATTCCACGGCTTCCATCGTGACCGTGCCGTCCTCGTCGAGTCGGTAGGTGCGGATCGTGCTGATGCTGGTGAAGTTGCTGGCTTCCTCGCTCAGAAGTCGGTGGCTGCATTCGCGCAAGACCAAACGAACCAGGTGCATTTTGCCCTCCCGTCGCTCGGTCTCCCATGCCAGAACGTCCTCCGCGTGATAGAACGAAAAGTAAGGGCGGGCTTCGCCTTCGCTCCAGTCGATCATGCTGCCGCAGCGTCCCGTGCTGCTCACTTCCTCCGCGACCGTTCTGATGTAGTCCTTGAGCGTGCCTCCGCAAAGGTCGACGTCGCCCTGGAGTTTCTCCACCGAATCGTCCGCCTCGAGCTCCGGTGTCTTTCGCAAAAGCAAGCCGACCATGCCGTCCCTGGTGCGCCTGGTTGCGTTGAAGAATACTGCGCGGTTTTGGTAGCGCAGGTAATCGACGCTCTCCTGCTCAAAGAGCGCTGGAAGGTAGCGGGTGCCTCGTTCCTTTACGAAGCGCTCGCCCTGGATCACATCGCGGATGCGCTCCCATTCCTCGATGGCGTCCTCGTAGGCTGGGTGGCATGCGATGTCAGAAACTTCGCTTTCTGATGTGGCGGATCGGAATCGGTAGTATGCCATGGGTGCTGCTGCGGTTGCTGGCATGTTGCGCCAGCCGTCGCCTCCGCACAAGTCCGAATTCCGCGGGTGCCCTGGTTGCGCAAATTTGCGCAGCCTACTTCGCGTCCATTCCTGCCAGAACCATTTTCGCCAGCATGCGCCCTTTCGTGTCGTCCTGGCGAACGGTTGCGCTGCCGGTGAATAGGTCTCCCTCTCGCTCCTGCTTCGGGTCGCGGATGCCCGCTGCCTGCTCGCCTTTCAGGTTGAGCATGCCCGCCAGAACGGGATCGCTCCCGCCTTCGGCGACCATGTAGCAAACGGTGACGCTGTCGTCCTGTCCGTCGCGGTTCAGCCTGCCTGCGATCTGGTTGTGAACCTCGGGGCTCCAGTCGAGCTCGCCGATGATCAGGATGCTGGCTGCCGTCTGTAGCCCGTCGAGCCCTGCTCCGCTGCGCAGGCTCATGATGAAAACGTCCGCCTCGCCGTCGATGAATCGGTCCACGCTTTCTTGCTTTTGCTTCGGGCTTTCGCTGCCGGTGTAGAGCACGGCTCGTGCCTTGAGCGTTTTCATCCAGACTTCGTAAACGTCGCGGTGCCAGCCTGCCAGAACGATTTTCTCGCCGCTCTCCACCAGGTGGTCGATGAATTCCGAAACGTAGGCAGCCTTGGCGATGCCGGTGGCTTGGCGGAGCTTCATGTCGAGCAGCCTGGTTGCCTGTCCTGCTTCCTCGAAGGTGCCATGCAAAATCTGGCGGGCGAGCTCCTGGCTTTCGTGGTGGACGGCTGCCATGCGTTTCTCGTCGAACGGGATCGCTTTCACGATGGTGTTGATCGGTGGTAGCTCTCTGCCTACGTCGCTGCGCCTGCGTCGGATGATCAGCTTGCGGTCCTGAAGGTAGGTGCCCAAAGCCACGGCGTCCCTGACTCGGTAGCCCTGTCCGCGGTGGATGCACCATTCGCGGTTGAATTCGTCCCTGGTGCCGAGCTCGCCTGGTGCGATGCAGCTCAGGATGCTGTGGATCTCGTCGCCGTAGTTGTAGACGGGTGTCGCCGTCAGCCCGATTACGTATTCCGCCTGCTCGCTCAGCGCCTTCGCTCCTGCGTATTTGAGGCTGTCGGTTTTCCGGAGCTCCTGCGCCTCGTCGAAGGCAACGAATTTGCCGCAGTTGTTCTCGATGAGCCAGTCCGCCCATCGGGCGATCTTGCTGTATGGAACGATGTAAACGTCGGGGTAGCCCGCTCCGTCCGCCTTCCCTTCGGTGCTCGGGTAGCTGGTCGGGTCGCTCTTTTTCGCTATGTGGCTGGTGAGTCCTGGTGCGAATTTCTGAAGCTCTCGCTGCCATTGCTGCTGTAGGTGCGTCTGGCAAACGATGACGGCTGGTCTGCCCCACTCGGTGCTGGCTGCGCCCACGGCGATGGCTGTCTTGCCGAGCCCCAGGTCGTCGCCGCAAAGGCAGCGCTTTCGAAGTCGCAGAAATTCGATGCCGCGGAGCTGGTAGTCGCGCAATGGCACGGCTGTCTCGATCGCTGTCGGTGGCTCGTGCCCGCGGATGATGTCGTCGGCTGCTTCCTTCGCTGCTCTGCTCGCCCTGGCTTCCCATCGGATTTCGTCCCGCAGGCTGGCGGGCGTCCACTCGAGCGGGTAGCGTCGATCGATCCACTCGATGTCCTCTGCGCTCTCTGCCGTCCTGCTGATCCGGATCGGTCCTGGTGCCGCGATGGCGAGCATGCGCTTGATGCGCTGTCCCACGTGAGCGTCGACGTCGAGCGTGATCGCCTTCCTGGTGCCGGTCGCTGTGCCGAAGGTCGTTGTGCTCATGTAATCGCCAGGGAGAACGGGTCGATGATCGTGAGCGGTGCTTCGCCGGTGCCGGTGTGCGGGCTCGGGATCGTGCCGCTCCGCGGTGCGCTCGAGCTGAATGCCATGAACAGGATGGCTTCGGTGGCTTGCCGGTCGCCGATCCTGGTCGGGCTTTTCATGTAGGCTCGAAGCTGCCGGATGCCTGCCTTGTGGTCGCGCAGCTTGACCTCCATGAATGCTGCGCCCTGCTTGTCCGCCACGCTGAAGTCTGGACGCGTGTGCCGGTGTGCCGTGCGGCTGTCCGCCAGCTCGATGGTCTGCTCCCGCTGCACAAACTGCACGCTGCCTCCCAGGGCTCGCCAGATGGCGTCCTGGAGCGCTTGCTCGCTGCTGGTGGGGAATGTGCCGAGCGTGTCGGTGCGATGCTTCAGTGCCGCTATCACGGCTTCGGTGGTGGTCATCGTCCGTGGCAGTTTTTAAATTTGACGGGTCGCTCGTTGTCGCCTTCGCCGGTGGTGGCTCCGCAATGGCACGGCTCGTTCCTGCCTGGTGTGTTGGCGGGCTTCGATCGCACGCCCCTTCGCTGCTTGATCCGCGGTGCCGTTTTCTCGGTCGGGCTCACGATGATCCGGTCGGCTTCGCATGCCGTGCAGATCGTGCCTCCGCCCCACTCGGTGCCCTTGCCTCGCTCGATGCCCTGGTGGCAAGCGCAGCAAATGTCGAAGTGCGCGGGTCGGTAGGCGAGCCCGCCCTGGCTGCAATGCCGCCACATCTGCGGGTCGTATTTGCCGTAAAATTCGATCAGCTTGCCGTTGGGCTTGAACCATTCCGATCGGCAGTTGCCCACGGGAATCTCGGTGTAGCCGATGTTGGTCGCCTGTCCTCCGCAGGGTGCTCCGCCTCGGGCTCGGTCGGGCTGCGGGCACGCCATGAAGGTTGCTGTCCTGCCGGTGTCCGCCATGCCGATGCTCAGCGCCTTGCCGCACTTGCCGCACGCGTAGTTGGCGTAGCCGTGCTCGTAGCTGCGCCTGGTGCCTTCGAGCTTCAGCTCCGCTCCGATGTCGAGCGTGGCTGTCGGCTTCCTGGATGGCAGGTAGTAAGTGCGCCCGTCGTTGATGTCGAACGCGTGCATCGGGTAGTCCTCGAAAAGCTCACGCTGTGCTGCGCTGTCGAGCGTGGCTCGCTGCTCCTGGATCCATTCCTTTTCTTCGGCGTTGGCTGCTGCCTTCGCTGCGAGCTGCTCCGCTGTCTGCTCGTGGAGCTCGGTGCCTGGTTCTGGTGTCTCGTTGGTTTCGTCTTTCATGTTGGTCCTTTCTGGTTGCTCTGCGCAAATTTGCGCAGCGTGGTTTTATTCGCTGCCTTCCTGGTTGTCGAGCTTGTAGCCCGCCTTTCGCATGTCCTCCCGCAAATTGAGCAGCTCGACCTGCGTGAGCGCTTGCCGTGCCTCGAGCTCCGCCAGCCGGTCGACGGGCTTCGCCTCGAGCATGGCGATCGCTGCCGGTGGTGCCTGCGCTGCGTCCTTGCGTGCTTCGGCGTGGAGCACTCCTGCTACCAGAAGCGTGGCGATGACGCCTGCGATGAAGCCGCAAGCGACGCCTGGTAGCATTTTCGGTGCCTGGATATGTCGTGGTTCTGTCATGGGTGATTGTGGTGCCGGTGCCTGGTGCCGGTCAATTCCCGCCGTGCTGCGTGATCGTGCGGCTGTCGTCGACCTTGAATTCAGCCGATAATCTCTCCCGCACGCGATCGGCGATTTGCTTGCGTCGGGCTTTCTCTCCGTAGCTGCTCCAGTGCAATGCCCAAAGCGCGACCTCGTCGTCGAGCCGTAGCGCGATGTAGCTGCAGTCCTCGCCGTGTGCCGCCAATATCAGAAAGCTCTTGCCGAAGTCGCGGGCGTCCTCGTCGAGCAATGGCTGGAGCCCGCTGCGCTCGAGCACGGCTCGCTTGGTTGGCTCGTCGGTGATCTCCCAGCCTTGCCAGTTGTCCTCGTTGTCGTTGATGGTTCTCATGGTCTTTTTTTCGGTTGCGTGGTTGGTGTTCTACTCGGGTGGTTTTCGCTCAGGTCCGTCGTGTGACGGTGCCTGGTTGATTGGTTGGTGGTTCAGCTGGCTGCCGGTCTTTTCGCCGGTGATCGCCTCGACCTCCGCCTCGTGCGCTTCGCGCCATGCCCAGCCTGCGCTCCATTGCTGGCTTTGCTGCCCGCCCATGATGTGCGGGTTGGTTTCGGCTTCGAAGCCGAGCGCGTAGGCTTCGCTGCCGTTGAGATAAGCCATGCGCCTGCGCTGCTCCCAGGTGAGCTGGTCGTTGTAGCCGATCGGGCGGGCGATCTCGTCGTTGCCGGTGCCGCGGCTGCCTGCGCCGATGAATGCGCCCAGGGTGAGCGCTGCCAAGAGCGCGAGGATTGTGCCTGCTTTCATTGCGTTCGGTTGTTGGCTGCTTTCTGTCTTTCTGCCTCGCCGAGCTTGATCGCCCACCACTCGAAGTTCGCCCTGGTGAGTCGGTCGTGCCGCTCTCCTGGCGTGTGCATCGGATCGTAGTCGTCGCTGTGGTCGCTGGTGGTGCAGCTGGTGGTTGCGCAAATTTGCGCAATGGCAAGGATGAGGAGTGCTCGTGTCATGGTCGGCTGCCGGTCGGTCTCGGTGGCGTCCGTAGGGTGTCGCCGGTGTCGCTGATCTTGTCAAGAAGGCGAGCCGTTATCGGGTGGCTTTTCCTCCACTTGTAAAGCGTCCACTCGTCGCCGTTGCGGGCGATGGCGTAGCTGCCTGCGGTCCAGGCAATGGCAACGATCGCCCAAATTGCGAGCCAGAATGCCCAGTCGGGCACGGGCTGCGGGCGTCGCTGTGGCACTCGGTTGAGCCGTTCGTCTCCTGGTGGCAGGTTCATGCCTCGGGGAAAAGGTGACCGCTGGTGCTTGCGCCTGGTCCGCGGTGCTCTCGGTCGGTGCCGGTGTCCTCCGCGGGCTCGTCCTCCAGGTGCGTGTCGGTGAACCTGGCCAGGAACGTCAGCGCTTCCTGGTGCGCCTGGTTGTAGCCGAATCCGATCAGCCCGCTGAAACCCGAGCGGATCCGCTGCGGTAGGATGTCGCGGCATGTCCCGCAAAAAGGCCAGCCGGATGGCTTGTCCCGCTCGCATTGCGGGCAGGTCTTGCTCGCTCGCTGCTTGGCGAGTCTGCTGTTGATGGCGAGCTTGATGGCTCGTTTCTGCTCTGCTGATTTTGCTTTCTTCGGCATGGCTTCGGTGGTTGGTGTCGTGGTCATAAAGTTCAGCGCGTGCAGTCGGTGCCGCATGCTCTCAGCGCCCTGGCAATGTCGAGCGTGCTGGCTGCTCTGCCGTATGTCTCCAGGCAGCGCTGCCGGATCCACTCTGCCGTCCTCCGCTGTGGTTCCGGTCGGGTCGTGCGCTTGGCTGGTTGCGATGGCTGCTGCGTGGTCATGGGTGCCTTTATGCGCCTTTTTCGGTCCTATGTCAAGCCTGCCGGTCAGACTCCCTTGAGTCGCTTTCGCTTCATGCGCTTGTCCTTCCACTGGAGCCCGTAGCTCACACCGTCCCATGCGTGGTCCTCTGCGTCGGTGTCGACGTCCTCGATGTTGTTCTCGTCCCGCGGAAGCGTCGGGATGGTCTCGATGGCTGCTCTGCAATTCTCGAAGAATCGGATGCACGGTCTGCGCTCCGGATCCCGCGGGTTGTTCGCCAGGAGCTTGTGAAAGTTCTGCACTCGGTGAACGCGGCTCCCTGGCCATTTCTCTACGGGCTTTATCTTGAGCCCCAGTTTCTGCATCTGGTTGCCTCGGGGAATCTCCGCCTGTCCGGTGTCGGCGAAGGCTCCGCTGTCCATGAGCCCGCTGATCGGCTCCCTGCCTCGTGCGCCCCAGGGCTCGATGCCCTGCGGTGTGGCGATCGGGATGTTGTCCTGGAGCTCGAGCACGCGGCTGGCGTATTCCGGTGCCAACATGCGCTTGCGGTAAATCTCAGCGATGACGTAAATCGTGCCGGTGTCGGGATTCTCGGTGAACCAATACCAGGCTGCGGGTGCTGCGTAGCCGTCGTCCGCTCCGGTCCAGATTTTCCAGCCTTCGGGAATGGCGAAGCTCTTGCAAACGTGCCGGTCCGGTCGCCAAGCGTCGCCGAACATCGCGCCTGCCACGATGTCCCAGTCGCCCTCTTTCATCGCTCGAACGAGGAGCGGGTCTCCGAGCGCTTCGAGCCGGTCGATGTAGTCGGGATCGTTCTCGAGCAGGGCGGGGTTGTCCTCGAGCTTCGCTGGAATGAATACGCGCCTCATGCTCCCTTCGGTGCGTGGCGTTTTCCAGACTCGCATTGCTCCTGGCTTGACGAACGATCGCTTTACCCAGCCGTGTCCTGCGCTGCCTGGATTCGTCCCGCTGATGATCCGCGGGATTTCGCCCTTGAAAGCCTCGGGAACCTGGAGCCCGCCGATCCGCACTCGTCCTCGAAGGTAGCGGTATTCCGCCTCGAAGAAGTGCGTCAGCTCGTCCATGAGCAGAAGGTGGATTTCGGCTCCCTGGTATTTCTGCAGCGTTTTGTAATACTGCAGGTGGCTCATGTGGATTTTGCTGCCGGTCCAGAAGCGGATCTCGTTGTCGACGATGCTCACTTTCTTTTGCGCCACGAGCGGTGCCAGGAGCTCGGGGAAGCTGGTCGGTCCTTCCATGTGGTTGAGCTTCAGCTCGCCGTAGCTGCGCCTGAAAAGAAACGCCTGGAGTTTCGGGATGGCGCAACAATAATTGATCGCCGCCACGCGCATCAGGTGGCTTTTGCCTCCGCCTGCTGCGCCTCCGTATAGCAGCTCGTTGGCGGGGCAGGTGAGTGCCTTCGCTTGCTGCCGCTGAAGCGGTAGCGTGATGCCTGCGACCTCCATTTAATCGTCGAGCCTGGTGTCTCCTGGCATTGGCACGGCGTCCGGATCCGCCTCGTCGGTCTCCGCGGCTGCCTCTCCTGGATCGTCGCTGTCTTTCCAGGTGTCGTCGGGGTTGGCGATAACGATGGTCACGGGGCTGACTCCGGTGCCGTCGATGTCGATCGGTGCTCCGTCCTTGCCGGTGTGCTCGAGCTGCTGCTTTCTGCCCCATCGCTCGGGGAATCTGCGGGCGAGAACCTCGAGCTTGTTCGCTGGCGTGCCGTCCTTGATGATGGCGTCCACCAGGATGATCTCGCTCTCCGCCTCCGCTCCCTCTACTGCCTGACGAAATTGAGCGTATTTTCGCGTGTAGCTCTTGTGCCCTGGTTCGCCTCGCTCAAACCAAGCGTAAAAGGTCCGCTCGTCGATTCCCGCCTGCTGCGCTGCGGTGCGCTTGTAGTTGCCTCCGCGGATCAGGGTGGTGATCTGGTCCTGTCGCTCGGGCGTGAGCTTCGGTTTTCGTCCTCTCCTGGCCATGGCTATTTCAGGGTGCTCGGGTTGATCTCTTTTCCGTTCCTGGTGATGACCACTTCCTCGAAGGTGTCGACGAACCTGGTGGCGATCACATCGCAAAGCCCTGGATCGAGCTCGATGTTCCTGGTGTGCCGTCCCTCGAGCTCGCCAGCGATCATCGTGCTGCCGCTGCCTGCGAACGGTTCGAGCGTGGTGTCGCCGATCATCGTGCTGTTGCGCATTGCTCTCCTGGCGAGCGCTGTCGGCTTTTGCGTCGGGTGAACGTAGGTTGATGGCGGGTCTCGTGCGATGTCCCACACATCGGTGTTCTCGTGCAAAGCGTGGAGCAGCTCGATCGCCTCCCGCTTGTCGAGCCCGTCGATGTCCTCTGCTGTCCGGTTGAAGAACGTTTTCTCTGCCCTGGAGCCATACCAGTTGCTCTTGGCTCCTGCTCGCTTGGCGTAAAAGAGCGGCTCGTGGCACCAATGGTAATCGCTGCGCCCCAGGACCATCTGCTTGTGCCAGAGAAGCTGCTGCTTTTCCTCCCAGCCGCTGTCGTCGAGCGCGAGCTTGAATGCCATGTGGCACTTGCTGGCGTAGAAAACGTAAGCGGTCGGGTCGCTGGTGGTGTGCCTGCTCATGGCGCTGAAGGCTTTCTGTAGAAATTCCTGGAGCACGGTGTCGCGCAGGTCGTCGTTGCGCACGCCCTTGTTCTTGATCTTGCCGCCTTTCGCTTTGCTCTGGTAGCTCACGCCGTATGGCGGGTCGGTGAAGATGAGCGATGCCTTCGCTGAATCCATGAGCCGGTCGTGGTCGTCGATGTTCGTGCTGTCTCCGCAGAGCAGCTGGTGCTGCGTCTCTCCGTCTCCGGTGATGAAAGTGTAAAGGTCGCCCGCCTTGGTGATGGCTTTCGTCGGCGTCGCCGGTGCCTCGTCGTCGGGATCGCGTTTCGTCTTTTTGGGCTTGTTGCCCAGGATCGCCTGGATGCGCTGCGGGTCGAAGCCGAGCGAGTAAATGTCCACGCTGCCCCTGGCTTTGATGTCGGCGAGCAATGGCTGGAGCTTTTCCTCGTCCCAGTTTCCTTCGCCGACTGCGTTGAGAATAACGTTCAGCGCTTTCTCGTCCTCGAGCGGAAGTTCGAGGCAGCTGCATGGCACGGCTGTCCATCCTCTCTCCGCTTGCCCTACCGTGATGCGCTGGTGCCCGCCGACCAGCGTGTTGGTGGTCAGGTTGAAAACGAGCGTTTCGACCAGGTTGAATTTGTCGAGGCTGCCCGCGATTTCCTTGTAGGTGCGGTCGCTCTTGCGGAGCTTTTTCCGCGGGTTGTAGGTCGCCATGTTCATGTCGGCGATCTTGATGCTCCGAACGTCGAGCGTCGGGTTTTGGTCCTTGGTGGCTGCTTTCTTGGCTGCGGGCTTTCGTGGCATGTCCTTGCCTACCACGAGCTGCGCCTGGTGTCACGCTCTCCGTGCGCTTTTGCGCTCAGCGTGAGCGCTTGCCGGTCCGCCTCGGTGGCTGTTGCGCAAATTTGCGCAGCCTACTGGTATTTCGCTCCGCGGGCTTTCGGCAGGACGGCTGCGCATGGCGGGCAGAAGTCCTTGTTCTTGCGCTGCGCCCAGCCGAGCTCTTTCTTGCCGTGGTATCGCTGCCTGCCTGCTGCGAGGCTGATCACGTGGTTGCCGGTGATCTGCTTGTGGCAGCCTGGTTCGCTGCCGTCGCAATGGACGGCTGTCGTTTGGATAACGCTCATGGCTTGATTCGCTGGATGAGCAGGGTGGTGATCGTTCCGGCAAAGTAAATGCCTGCGGTGAAGGCTGCGAAGCTCGCCTTGCTTGCGGTGATCGTGTCGAAGAATGAGCCGCCTAGCTGCTCGGGGAATAGTTCGTTCATGTCGTGTGGTCCTGGTTGGTTGCTGGTGGTGCCTACTGGCTGTTGAGAAAGGCGAGCGCTTCGCTCTGCTGGTTGGCGTGCTCGGTGAGCTTGCTGTCGTCTGCGGGGCTGCAGCTGCTCAGGAAAAGTCCCAGGGCGATCGCTGCGATTGCTCTGCCGGTGTTGCGCACTCCGCTGCTCCAGTCGAATTCGCGCCTGTCGTAGAAGCCTGCCTCGCCTTCGATGTCTCGCTCGTTGCTCTCGGGCTTGTCCTCGATCAGGTAGCCCTGGCTGGCGTAAAGCTCGAGCCAGAAGCTCAGCGTGTGGTGCTGCTTGGTGAAAACGTCGGGCGGGGTGTCCCAGCCGTCGTGGTGGATGATGATGCCTACGCGGGTGCCGTGGTCGGTTACGTCGACTCTGCACTTGCTGTCATCGAGGCGGAATTTCGTTGTCTTGGCTTTCATGGTCCTGCAATCTGCGCCTTTTAAAGCTCTTAGTCAAGTCGAAGAGGAATCGTCCCGCCCTGGCTGCGCCCCAGCCGAGCAGAAAAATGATGCCGGTGATGGCTGCTGCGGTGCTGCCGTGGATGAGCGCTTCCATCGGGCTGATGCAGATGTCCTGGTATGCCCAGGTGCCTGGTGGTGTCGTCACGGTGCGAGTGCCTGCGCTGTGTCGCTGGCGATCTGGTCTTTCGCTATCTTGGTGGCGTCCTGGCTCAGTGCCCTGGTGGTGCTGCTCTCGATGTTGAGTGCGTCGGTGCCTGCCGCGGTTTCGGCCAGGTCGCTCTGGAGAAGCCCGTCGATGGCTGCGCCGAGAACCTTGCCGGTCACAATGTCGCGGATGATCTGCCTGGTCTTGTCGCCTGCGACCTCGAGCCAGGTGCTGTGGTCGATGGTGCCGGTGATTTCCATGTCGCCGATCGTCAGCGTGGCGAGCCCTTGCTCGTTCTCCCTGGCTTCGGTCAGGATGTCGGCTGCGTTGCTCCCGCCGAGAACGTTGATGCCTCCGGTGTTGCTCTGCCGCTCTGCGATCTGGTCGGTGGTGTAGCCGAAGTTGCCGGTGCTGGTGAAGCTATGCGTTTTGTGTCCGGTCTGCGCATCGTATTGCGTGTAGCTGGTGCAGCTGCTGGCTGCCAATGAGAGCACGGCTGCTGCCGCTGCGATGATGGTGCTGGTGATCGTCCTGGTCATGGTGTTGCTCGTTTTCGGTTCCGGTGGATTGATGGCGTCGAGCGCTGCTGCCGCTTCCTTGAAACAATCGAGCGTCTCGCCGTCGTCGTCTGGTAACACGGACCACGGGATGCTGGCAAGAAATTCGCCGAGCTCCTGCGGTGTGATCGGTAGCTTAAACGTGCCTCCGCTGGTTCGGTAGGTGGCGATGATCGTGTTGGTCGCCGGATCCCAGTGCTGTGCTATGAGCTGCGGTGGTGCCGTTGGTGGCTTCGGCTTCGGCTTCGCTGTCTTTTTGGCTGCGGGCTTTTTGGCTGGTTTCATGATGCGTGTTGCATGCTCCGGTCGATTGCTTGTCCTGCTTCGGTGAAGGTGAGCGTGTGTCCGTCCTCGATGCCCCTGGTGGCGAGCATGGCGATTTGCTTCGGCGTTGCCATGTTCTTGTCGCGCCTGCTGATGAGCGTCTCGATCATCTGGCTGGCTGCGCCCTTGGTCATGCCTTCGGTGAGCACGCCCGCCTTGGTGAGCATGTCGGTCTGCGCAGGGCTGGCTCCCTCGTGCTCCCACTTCGCTGTCGGCTGGTAGGTGGCGAGCTCGGGCTGGTGTAGCAAGCTGCCCAGGTCTCGGGCGTCGAAGCGCAAGCCTCCGCCTCGGGTGCTCAGCGCCTGGAGCCGGTCGACGATGCTCTGCTCGGTGGCGAGCTGCGCCTCGCTGATGGCTCCTGCCAGGTCTTGCTGCGGGTTGTCTCTCAGAATCTTGGCGACTGCTGCCCGCTCTTTCGGGTCTCGGGTCACCAGATCGGCTGGTCCGCATGGCTTCATTTTCTCCGCGAATTGCCAGAAGAAATCGAGCAGGAGGCAGTCCGTCTTGCCGTCGCACTTCCTGGTGCCTCGCCCTGCCATCTGCTGGTAGGCGACTCTGCTCTGCGTCGGCTTCATGATGAGCACGCATCGGATGCTCGGGCAATCGTAGCCCTTCTGGAGCAAATTCGCGCAATTCAGAAACTCGATGTCGCCGTCGCTGAATGCCTGAAGGATGGCTTTGCGGTCCTTGCTGTTGCCGTCGATGTGCGCTGCCTTTACTCCGTGCTTGATGAGCATGTCGGTGAAGCGCTTGGATGCGCTGCAGCCTGGATGGAACGCGAGCGTTTTCCGGTCGCCCGCCCTGGTCTGCCATTCCTTGATCATCTGCTCCCAGTAAGGCTCGATCGCCGATGCCATCTCGTTGCCCTCGTCTGCGTAGTTCGCCTGGATGGCTGCCTTGGTGGCGTCGATGTGGATCGGCACCGTCTCAACCGTGAGCGGTGCCAGGTGTCCGCCGTCGATCAATTCGAACAGCCCGACCTCGTCGCCCAGGTGCTCGTAAAAGTCCCATAAGTCCTTGTCGTCGCCTCGCTCCGGTGTCGCCGTTACGCCCAGGATCCACGCTCCCTTGCCGTCCTGGTTGAAGTGCTTCAGCGTGCGCTGCCAAGAGTCCGCCATGCTCAGGTGCGCCTCGTCTGCGATAACGAGCCCGAAGTGATCGGGATCCCAGCTCGCCAGCCGGTCTGGCTGGCTGATGCTCTGGATCGATCCGACCACGTTCATGCTGCGTCGGTTGCCCTGGTTGGTGCTCTGCTCGATGGACGGGATGAGTCCGGTGGCGTTGAAGATGCCGCTGGCTGCCTGGTCGATCAGGTCGTCGGTGTCCGCCAGGAAAAGCGCCCGCTTGTCGTGCTTGCGGATCATCGTCCAGATGAAAGCCGAAGCCATGACCGTCTTGCCTGCGCCCGTCGCCGCGGTGCTCATGATCCTGGTCGGTCGCTGCCCGCCCACGCCCTTGACGAATGCGTCGTAGGTCTTTCGGCACCATCGCTGCTGGTAGTCTCGAAGTTTGTATTCCATGGCTACGTGACCTGGTGCGTCTGGTTGAATTCGTAGCGGTAGCCGTCGCTTGCGTGCTCCGCCAGAAACCTGCGCCAGCGATACCATCCTGCTTCCTCGTGTGGCTTGCCGGTGTCGGCTCCTGCGTTGAAGTCGTGGACCTCGCCCTGGTGGTGCCCGCTGCAGATGAGCGCTCCGTTGCTCAGAAGAAGTGCCTGGTCGGGGTAGAGCGCTTTCGGGTAGATGTGGTGCGCCTGGAGCGCTGTCGCTCGGTGGAACGTGTTCGGTCCGCAAAGCGGGCATTGCCAAAGCCGCACGGGTCGCTCTCCTGGTCGGTGGTGAACAACGACGGCGTCCCGCTTTAGCAGGAGCCGTCGCCATTTCGCCAGCTGGCTGGTGGTGTAGCTCATGGCCGAAGGATCCGCATTGCTGCCTGGTGTGCTTCCTCGTAGCCGTTGCCGAATCGTCGCCAGAGCGGTTGCGCGATGTCGCGTCCGATCTGCCTGAAGCAATCCACGCAGAACGTGTGCCGCTGCTGCTTCGGTCTGCCGCACTGGCAGGTCACGCTGCGCAGCTCCTGGCACATGGCGAGCCGCTGCGTCGCTGTGGTGGTGGTTGTGGTTTCGTCGATCATGTTGGTCCCTGGTTGCTGGTTCAGTCGATCTTGGTGATGGCAAGCTCCCAGCCGCTGTGGTTGTGCGTGAAGTGCCCTCCGCTCTCGATGGCGCTGTTGATCAGGTCGCCCACGGTGCTCTGCAGCGTGATGTCCTTGTTGACGAATGCGAGCGCTCGCTTTACGCGCCAGCCGGTGGCGACCAGGTTGGCGACCTTCGGCATCGTCTCGTCGTCGATCGCCAGGAATGCTGCGAGCTCTTTCGTCGTCTTGAGCAGCGTGCCTTCGAGGAATGCATCGGCGAACGCGTTGCCGCAAACTTTGCGGATCCGTGTCTTGACCTTGCCTCGCTCTTTCTGGTGCCCTGCTTCCTTGGCGTCGGTCTCGGTGGCTGCCTTGTTGAGCGATTTCTTGCCCGCCTTGACTTCCTCCGCTGCCTCGGGGTTTTCCTCGTTCAGCTTGGTGGCTGTCACAAGCGATCGCCTGGACACGCCCGCGGCTGCGCTGGCTTCCTCCTGCGTCGGAACGTCGGCGTCGGTCGGTCCTTCCATGAGCACTCCGCCTGCGTCGCTCATCTCGCCCTGGTCGATCGGCTCGATGTTGTCCGGTGTGGCGTCGTCGTCCTCGTCGACCTCGGGCTCGGGTTGCTGCTGCATTGCTGCTTTCTGCTTCGCCTCGCCCTGGATGGCTTTGATCGCCTGCGCTGCGATCATCGCTCGCTGGCTGGTGGAGAGCTGTCGCCGGTTCAGGTTCAGGTCCAGAACGAGCTGGAGCGTGCTGTCTCCGTCCCGCTTCGGATCGTATGGTCTGGTGATCGGCGTGATGTTCCTGGCTACGCAGGCTCGGTATCGGTTTCTGCCGTCGAGAATCTTGCCGCCAAGAAGGATGATTTTCTCTCGCTGCCCGTTGCGCTCGATGCTGTCTGCCAATTCCTCCAGCTCTGCGTCGTTGATGAGCGGGAAAATTGCCGCGATCGGGTGGTCGTCTATTGGTTTTGCCATGGTGGTGTTGGTCTCGTGTTCGGTTGGTGGTTGCGCAAATTTGCGCAGGGTGATTATGCGGTGGCTTTCTCCGCGGGTGCTTCGGCTTCCTCCGCGACGAGGCTTTCGTATGCCTGCTCGAGAAGAAGCCCGTAGCCGTAGGTCGGCTGGACGGCGTCGTCGCCTTCCTTGAGCCAGCGTCCGACCATGTGGCGGTTTACTCCGTCTGCCTCGTTGCCCAGCGAGAGCATGCGATTGCAAAGTTTGACGATGCTGCCGTGGTTGCGCTGCGCCCAGGCTGCGATTGGTTTCAGTCGGGCGGATGCCAGCTGCTTGTGGTGTGCGATGGTGGTCATTGGTCTTGGTCCTTTCGTTGGTTGGTTGGTGGTGGTCGGTGTGATTATGGTTGTTTTAACGTCCGCTGTCAATTCAGAACGCGAGCCCTTCCAGGCAGCCCAGGATGTCGTGGCTGATCTCCGGTGTCGCGCCTGGTGGCACGGTGACGGCGTCGCACCAGCGAAGGCTGACTCGTTCGGTCGCCTGGATCCGCTCGTCGATCATGTCGAGCGAAACCATTTTCATGCCGAGCGGGCTGCCCCACACGGCTGCGGTGGCTGCGCCTGCTTTCTCCCAGGATCGCATGTTGGCGATCTGGTTCTCGGTGATGCCTCCGGTGCGCCCGATGCGTAGTCGCCGGTCCTCGGTCCACTTCGCCTCGATGATGATCATGCGCCCGCCGAGCTCGGTCCAGGTGCCTGCAAAGTCCAGGTGGTAATTCTCGAGCGGGATGATCCGCTTCGGTGGTCCGTGGATCACGCGGATCGGCGGGTCGACCTTGTGAATCTTCGCCCGCCCGCTGCGCTGGTAGCAGTGGAAGATCGCCTCGAGCGCTCGCTCGAACGTGGTGCCCTTGTTTCGTTTCGCTGCCATGGTCAGAAAGGTGGAAAGTGCAGAGTGCGGTGCTCGATGCCGCTTGCCGGATCGATGGTCTTGCGGTGCGCCTCGAGCTCCTGCTCGATCGCCCTGGTGCGCTGCCTTCGCTTGATGAAGGCAACGAGCCAGCGAACGATGGCGATGGCGATTTGCTCTCGGGTCATGGCGTTTTCTCCTGGACGTTCAGGTGGTCGCAGTGCCCGTCGCTGTCGGGGTGCTTGTTCATGGCTTCCCTGGCTGCCGGTGCGCTGAGTGCGCTTGCGCACCATCGGCAATCGGGGCACTCCCAGGTGCGCCTCGGTCCGCTTGCCATCGGATCGTCCTGGTGCTCGGGCTCGGGTGCCGTCGCCTGGTCCGCTTCGATCTCGTCGGCTGTCGTCGTGAGTCGCCCGATCATGTCGTCGGCGAATGCGTGGCGGGCTGCCATGATATGAGCGCAGCGAACGCTCATGCCGTTGCTGGCGAGCCCTTGCTCGATCGCCGGTCGGAGCTTGAACTGGAAATGCTCGCAGCTGCATTCGCCGATGCCGTTGTTGGCGCTGATGTCGACGATGTGCTCGACGTCCGGTCTCGTCCTGCTGTGGACGCGCCATCGCAGAACGTTGTCGTGGTGGCTGACTTCCAGGTTGCCGACGCTGGTCGGTGGCTTGTCGCTCATAGCCGTCCCTCCTGGCGTAGCCGCTCGAGCTTGTCGTTGACCTCGGTCATTGCCGCGGTGAAGCCGTTGGCGAATTCGTTCTGGTGTCGCTTCGGTGGTGGCTCGCTGCCGTTGCTCGGGCTGTTGGCGTATCGTGGCTGCTCGGGCGTGCTCTCCCTGGTGGATGCCTTGAGCCGGTCGGCGACGAAAAGGTGCAGCCAGCCGAGCCGGTCGTCCTCGTAGCTGTTGCTGTCCGCTGAAGCCAAGCCGTAGCAAAGTCCCGCCAAGGTGAGCGGGAGCCCGATCAGAATCCCTGCGCCCCATGCCTGGTTGGCGTAGATGGCTGCTCCTGCGCCCGCGGTGACGAGCAGCGCCACGCGTAGTGCGCTCCGCTCCGCTCGTGCTGGGTGCCGCTTGCGGGCTCCTGCGATGGCAAGGGCTCCGAAGCCGCAGGCTGCGAATGCGAGCCAGGTCGTTGCTGTGCTGTTGGCGGGGTGGAAGCCTGCGAAGCCAACCAGGTAAAGCCAGAGCGTTGCGATGGTCGTGCGCTTCATGCTTCGGTGCCTCCCTGGTTCGGCTGGAGTGCGATCGGTGTGTTGAAGTCGGAGCCGATCCTGCGAACGATTCCGCCCGCTGTCTCTCCGTCGACGAAGCGTGTAGCCAGCCGTTCTGGCGTGTATTGCGTGGTGATGATGGTGCTCTTTTGCCACATCGATCGGTTGTCGAGAATCTGGAAGATGATCTCGTCGCCCTGGTTGCTCGGTGCCGCTTTGCCCAGGTCGTCGATGATCAGAAGCCGTGGCTTGCTGTGGTCGTTGATGAGCTTGTTCGCCGCAGGCCAATCGCTAAAGGCTGCGCTCCGCAGCGTGGCTGCGCTCAGGAATTTCGGCCAGATGCCCCAGGTCGCCGCGGCTGCTGCCACCAAGGTTGCGAGCCTGGTCTTGCCGCTGCCTGGTGCGCCGACGATCGTCAGCCCTCGTCCCTCCCGCAGCGATTCTTTCAGCGCCTGGTTCGGTTGCTGGTCGTCTGCGAGCCAGCTCGACCATTGCGTCCACGCCATCGATGGCAGGGTTTCCTTGTCGGTCGCGGTGAGCGTCGGTGGAAGGCGCAGGAGCTTGTCGGTCCATGCCTTCCACGCCTCGTGCCGCTCGTAGGTGGTGGCGTCGTCCTTGTCGCGGATGACCTTGCGCTGGTAGTGCGGTAGCGGCATGGCTGTTCCCAGCCTGCGCTTTGCTTTCGGTTCGTTCTCTGGTGTCGCTCGTTCGTTCATGTTGGTCCTCGGGTTGCTTGCGCAAATTTGCGCAGTGGTTTCGATTGTGCGCCTTTCGACGCTCGCTGTCAATTCTCAAACTTTCGCCCATGCGTCTGCCTGCTCGGTCGGGTCGGTGACGGCTGGTCCCTTCGCTGCGCCCTTCCTCCCTGGTGCGGATGCGTCGGGCTCGTAGAGCGTTTTCCAGCCCTTGTCGATTGCGATGCCGCATGCCTCGGTGACCGTCTCCGGTGCCCACGCTTTGATCTTGCTGCAAAGCCTCCGGATCGCTGTCGGCGTGAGCGGTGCTTTCTGCTCCGTGCGGTGCCGGTGGAAGCTGCCGATGGCGATCATCGCTTCGGTGTTGCCGGTGATGGCTACGGGCAGGTGGTGCTGGAACAGTTCGGCTGGCTTGCCTGCGACTGGTCCCTCGTCCTGGCTGCCGAATAAATCGCCTTCCTCGCTATCGCCCTGGTTCATTGATGGTTCTATGATGGTTCCCTTAGTATGCGGATTCTCATATTGAGACTGATCTGTCTCAATTTGCGACAAAGGTGTCTCAATTTGAGACTGGCTGAATTCCGCGATCTCGAAGGCTGCCCTTCCTTGCCCGTCGATGTAGCGGCTCAGGTAGCCGTCCGCTTTTAGCTTTGCGATCGAGCGGTAAACGGTCGGTCTGCTTGCGCTGGTCTTGACCACCAGGTGGTTGATCGATGGCCAAGCGATCCGGTGCTCGTTGGCGTTGTCGGCGATCGCCAGCAGGACCATCTTGTCGATCGTCCGTGGCAGGTTCAGCTTCCAGACTTCGGTCATTATTTCGATGCTCATAGTTCGTTCGGTGTCGGTCTCTCGTTTCGGTTGCGTGCCTTGTATGGCTCCTATTCGCCGCTCGGTCCATGCAAATCGACGCCTGCCAGGTGGAATGCTGCCGAAATCGTGCGGCTGGCTGCGGCTGCCTGGTGCTTGGTGCTCCAGGGATCGATCGTGATGTGGCTGAAGGTGGCGAGCAGCGATGCCTTCGCCCTGGTGGCTGCCACGTAGCAAAGGTTCCGCGCCTGGTCGCCGGTGTCCATGCGCTGGTCCGCGGCTGCGATCGCTACGCTGTCGAATTCGCGCCCCTTGCTGGCGTGGATGGTGTCGATGTGGATGCCGGTGGTGTCCTCGAGCTCTCTGCCCTGCGTCACGGCGATCAGCGCTTCCTGCTCGGTCGCCGCGTAGCCAACCATGGCGAGGACGTCTCCTGGTGCGCCACAGGCTGCCATGCGCTGCGCTGGTGTCTCGAGCTCGAGCAGGTGCCTGCGCAGGGTGCCGTCGCTGCCCCAGCGATTCATGTAAATCTGCGGGCTCGGGTGGTGCTGCTTGATTGCGCTCAGTGGTAGCCCGTCCCAAATCCCGCGAAGCAGCGCCGTCGCCAGGTCGGTGCTTTTGCTGCTCCGCTCTCGAAGCTGCGGCTGGATCCGGATGCCTGCGCTTTCGAATGCTCGCCGGATCCGATCCACGGTGTGGTTGTTCCTGGCAAGGATGGCGACCGATCCTGGCTGCTGGCTCGCCCATTCGAGCAGGTGATCTTCCTCCGCTCGCTCGGTGTTGAAGCCGCGGTAGTCCGCCTCGCCTTCGGGAGCGATCGCGGTGGTCTGCATCGGCTGGCTCCTGCCTGCTGCGATGCGCTCGTGGATGATGCCGTTGGCGATCTCGGTGACCGCTTGGCTGCAGCGAAAGGTTGCGGTGAGCGGGTAGTGCGCTCCGTCTCCGTCCTGCTGGCTCATCCACTCGTCGGTGGCTCCGCGGAATCCGTAGATCGCCTGGTTGGTGTCGCCGACCACGATCAGCTCGTCGGGCTCGAGCGCTGCGTAGATGGCTGCGTCGATCGGTGCCGTGTCCTGCGCCTCGTCGACCAGGAGCACGCTCGGGTGCGGTCGGGCTTCGGCGTAGCCGTCCTTGATGAAGCTGCGCAGAATCAGGTCGAAGGTCGTCCTGCCGGTGCGCTTCATGGTGTTCTCGAAGGCTCGCACGAAAAGGCTGGCGTTGCCGAAGCTCAGCCCTGGATCGCTCAGGGCTGCTGCCGCTTGCTTGTGGCTGATGCCCTTGAGCCCGAGCTTGCTCAGCTCGTCCTTGATGGCTTCCTCCGCCTCGTCGTCGGTGAGCAGCGATGCCTGGTCGATGCCCATGCGGCTCATGCAGAAAGCGTGAAGCGTGCCCGCCCAGCCGAGCTTGGCTTCGATCTTGTCCTGGAGCGCTTTGCCTCCCGCCCTGGTGAACGTGATGGCGATGATGTCGGCTGGATCGATGCCGTTGGCGATCCGGTCCTGGATGCGGGCTGCCGCGGTGGTGGTCTTGCCGGTGCCCGCCAGGGCGGTAATGATCTGGACAGCCCAGCCTTTGCTGGTCGCTGCCTCGTGTTGTTCTGGTGTCAGGTTCATGGTGTTGGTCTTTCGGTTGCTGCGCAAATTTGCGCAAAGGTTAGCACTGGAGCTCGATGGCTTCGATGGCTGCGCTGATCAGCGCAAGCTGCGCCTCGAGCTCGTCGTCGCCCTGGAGGAGCTGCTGGACCTCCGCCCTGGTGTCCTCGAGCGCTCCGGTGTCGCCCTCGGTGAGTGCGGTGGCGATCGTGTGTAGAAGTTCGGTGCTGGTATTCATGGTCGTGTTCGGTCGGTGGTTGGTTGCTGGTGTCTCAAAGGGTGGCTTTGACCAAGGCGATAAATTCGTCCTCGGTGCTGTCGAATCGGGTCAGCTCCAGGAGCGGTCTGCCGATGTCGTATTGGTTCAGCTCGGGCTGCCTGGTCAGGATCGTGGCGTGCGTCGCTTCCCAGTTGTCGGTGGTGTATTCCTCGCTGTAAATCACGGCGACTCGGTCTGCGCTCATGAGGCAGCTGGCTGCTCCGGTGTCGCGTGCGCTTTCTTCGATGGCTTGGTCTTTTTCTTGTTGTGTCATGGTCCCGAAGTATGCGCCTTTCAAGGTCCGTAGTAAAGCCCTTTCGGCATGAATCGGAACGGAAAAGCGCCCGCCTTTCGGCGAGCGCTGTCTTGTGTCCTGGTGGTCGGTTACCAGCCCTGTCCTGGCTCCGCCTTGTCGGGTGCTCCGATCAGGGCGTGCTCGGTGCTGCGTCCCTCGCTCTGCGCCTCCGCGCAAGCTCCGGCCAGGTAGGCTGCGTTCAGGGCTGCCTTGAGCTGCCAGACTGCCTGGTCGCTGAAGTCGAGCCCGTCGCTGCTGCGGGTCTCGAGCGTCTCGAGGCTCAGGTCGTTCTTGGCGATCTCGAGCAGGGTGTCGTCGCGTTTGTCGGTGTGTTCTTGGTTCGTCATGGTCCCTGACTATGCGCCCTTTAAGGCTCGTAGTAAAGCTCTTTCGGCGTGCCTGGTGACGAAAAAGCGCCCGCCTTTCGGCGAGCGCTCTCGTGCTTCGGGGTTGCCGACAAGCTGCTCGGGCAGCAAGGCAAACACCGCGGTGGATTTTAGTGGAAGGTTTCGCCTTCGGGCTGCGCTTTCCAGCGCTCGTCCTCGTGCTGCTTTTTGCGCTTCAGTCGGCGTGCCAGCATTCCGCTGGTGGTTCCGCTCACGAAGCCGGTGGTTTCGATCTGGCTGCGCTTGTCGCTCTCGAGGCTGCTGATCGTGGCGAGGAGTCTTTCGAATTGTGGCGTTGTCATGGTCCCTGACTATGCGCCTTAAAAGGCGCGTAGTAAAGCTCTTTCGGTCGCCTGGTGAAAGAAAAAGCGCCCGCCTGGTTTCCCTGGCGAGCGCTTCCTTTCGGTGCCTCGGGCTCAAACGCTTGTGACCATGAAGCCTGCGTTGTCGTAGCCGTCCGCTCGGTGGTCGAACACTACCACCTGTTGAATTCGTCCGCTCTCGATCAGCGCTGCCGCTGCTCCGATGAAGCCGTGGCGAGCGTCCTCGTCGAGCCTGCTCATCTCGTCGATCAAAACAACGGGCAGCCCGCTGTGGTCGGCTGCGCCCACGCTCAGTGCGGTGGCGCAGACCAGCTGCTCCGCTCCGCTCAAAACGTCGAAGGTGCGGAAGCCGTTCTTGTCGGCGAGCCCGATGTCGAGCCCGTTGGCTCCCATGGCGACCTCGTCGTTGAACGTGCTTGCCGCCAGGAGCGTGCCGATGCCGGTGATCGGCTGCCAGACTTCCTCGATCGCTTCGGTCTTGGCTGCCTTGATCGCCTCGAGCTTGCCGGTGACCTCGGTCAGCGCCTCCGCTGCGTCGCTCTCCCTGATGCGCATGTCGTTCTCGGTGACCTGGTGCTGGTCGAGTGCCTCGTCGAGCCGTCTGCTCTCCTGCCGCTCGTCGATCTCCAGGCTGCGTGCTGCGATGTCCCACTCGAGCTGCTCGATGCCGTCGCGGTGCGCCTGGACCTGCTCTGGTGTGATCCGCTCGATGCCCGCGGTGGCTTCCCACTTGTCGCGTGCTCCGATGCGTGTCAGGGCGTCCTTGGCGAATTCCCGCTCGTCGTCGTCGAGCTCCGGTGCCAGGGCTGCGATCTCTCCGCGGACCTGCGTGATCTTGGCGATGCGCTTGTCGTCGGTCCGCAGCTGGTCGGTCGCTGAAACGATCGCCGTCAGGTCGCTGACCGCTTTCTTGGCTTCCTCGATCTCGTCGTTCAGCGTCGCGGTGCGCTCCGCCTGGTTCGTGATCTTGTCCTCCGCGATGTTGATCGCTGCGAGCGCGAGCGCTTTGCGTCTGGCGTTGAATTCCGCCAGGGCTTTCTTGAAGTCGTCGCCGTGCGTGCCGCAAACGGGGCACTCGTGCGCTCCCTCGTGCTGCTGCTCTTTCTCGTTGCAAGCGAGCAGCTCTTTCTGCGCTGCGTCGAGCTCGAACCTGCAGGCTGCCGTGATCGGTGCCCACTTGCCGTGCCGCTCCTGAAGGTCCAGGTGGAGCTTGATCGCCTCGTCGAGTGCGCTGTCCTGGTTCGCCATGCCCTCCGTGAGCGCTTCGAGCTCCGTGCGGGTCGCTCCGTGCAGCCCGTCGTTCTCGAGCTGCTGGAGCTCGTCCTGGAGCCGCTTGCGGATGCCGTCTGCCTGCTCCGCCTTTTCCTGCTTTGCCTCGATGGTGTCGAGCAGCTTGCGATCGGCTGCGGTGACCTGGTCCGGTGCTTCGCCTGCTGGCTCGAGCCCGATCTGGAGTTGCGCCTTCGCTTTGATGGCTCGGTATGCCTCGGTCGCCTCGTCGAGCGCGATGCTCGCCTTGCTGCGAAGCTCCCGCTGCTTTTCCTGGAGCTCGATGTCGGTCTCGAATTTGCCGCCCATCGGCATGGTTGCGATGTGCTCCTGGAGCGCTTTCTTGAGCCGGTCGAGCTCCTGCTTCGCTCCCTTGCGCTGCTCGATCAGCGCTTTCTCCGCGGTGCCGAGCCGCGTGAAGGGATCGCCGGTGCCCTTGCCGATGGCTGCCTCGACGATGCCGTTGAGCGCTTCGCTGTCTGCCATGGCTGCCAGAAAGTTGAGCCGCTCGGTTGGCTTCATGGCGATGAAGACCGAAGGCGCGAGCGCGATCGGGTTGACGATGTCGGTCAGCTCCTGGTCGCCGACCGTCTCGAGCTTGATCGCTCCGTTCTTGCCGGTGGTCCAGGTGCGCCCGATGTAGTCGCCGGTGTCCATGATCGCCGTGGCGAGGAGCTGGCTCCCGCTGGCGAGCTTCATGGTGCCTGGATTCGTCGCGGGCAGGTCGGGGTGCTTGCCCATAAGCGCCAGCATGATGGCGTCCTTGATCGTTGTCTTGCCGCCTCGGTTCGGACCAACAACCGCGGTGAGCGGCTCCAGGTCGTGCTTGTCGGTTTTGCCTTTCAGGGCTCCGTAGGTGATCGTCTTGATGTTCATGGTCTTGTTCGGTTGCTCTCGTTTCGGTTGCGTAGCGCAAATTTGCGCAGGGTGATTAATGGCTGAAATCGTCAGCGTTGAGCGGGCTGGTCGGCATGTCGTTGACGAGCCCGCTGCGCTCCGCCTTGATGAAGATGCTGGCTGTTGCGCTCTGCAGCTGCTCGGGCGTCATCTCGTGTCCGGTGGCTGCGCAGTAAGTCGGTGCCTCCATGCGCTGCGCTGCGATGGCGCAGGTCAGGTGAAGGTTGGCGATCTGGACGATCGTCTTGCGTGCCTGCTTGAAGTCGCTGGTCGCTGTCTTTTTCTTCGGTGGTGCCTGGTGCTGCGCTGGTGCCTGCTGCGGTGCCGGTGGCTGCGCTGTCGCCTGCTGCTGGTCCGCTGCGCTTGGCTCGTCGCCCCATGCCTGGTCGGGCATGTTGTCCAGGTTGCGGGTGTCGTGATCCGGTGCCTGCTGCTGGTGCTGCGGTGCTCCGTCCTGCTCGGGGTAGCCTTGCCCGTTCTCTGCCGCTTCCTGCGGCATTGCGCTGTTGATCGCGCAGGTCTTGGTCGCCCGCATGATCCGCTTGGTCTCGTTGTTGTAGGTGTCGTCCTCCGCGTAGAGTCCGCTGTGTCCTTTCGGTCCTTCCCAGGTGCCGAGCTCGATGGCTGCTCCGTCCGGCCAGGTCTGCTCGGGCAGCCCGTTGAGCATGAGCTTGATGCTCTCTCCGCTGGCGTCGCGCAGGATGGCGTTTTGAATGCTCCATTCGCCTTTCGCGTTGGTGCCGCTCTTTCGTTCGTAGCAGCTCACCACGGTGCCGATGAAGCGGTAGATGAGTGCCTTGTTCGGGAGCCCGTTGATGTCGGCGATGGTGCTTGGTTTGATGGTGGTCATGGTCTTTTCTTGTTCGGTGTTGGTGGTTCGGTTGCTTGAAATTCTCGCTCAGTCTGCCCAGCATTCGCTGGCGAGCACCGTGGTGGTCTCCTGCCCGCCGATGTAGTCTCCGCTGAAGCCGCAGTCGCCGAGTGCCTTGAGCGTCAGCTCTTTCCCGCCGTAGCCGTTGCCCTGGCTGATCCTGGTGACCAGCCCGCCCTGCTCGATGTCGCTTTTGAATCCGACTACGTCGCCGGTCTTGATCTCGTTTCCTTGGTCGTCTTGTGCTGTCATGGTCCCTGATTATGCGCCCTTTAAGGTCCGAAGTCCAGCCCTTTCGGTCCTTTTATGGCACAAAAAAAACCGCCCGCCTCCCGCCTATGAGAACGGAAAACGGACGGCTGCAACCGATCGGGACCAACCGATCGAAATTCTTAAACCAGGGCGAGCCCTCGGTCGATGGTCGCCTGGTGGAGTCGGAAGCCTGCGCCGATCTCATATTCCGCCATGGCGCTGATGAGGCTGCCGAGCTGGATCGGGTCGTCGACCTGGTTGCCGGTGAAAAGATGGAGCCGCTTGTTCGGCGTCAGTCCGGTGCGCTTTTGAACGAACAGCGCGTAGTCCCTCGGGCTGTTCGGTGGTGCGCCTGGTATCGATCCGATGGTGTCGCTGGTCGGTGCCCATCGGCTCAGAATCTTGGCGACCGTGTTGAGTCCTCGCTTGTTGAAATACGAGCGCAGGTTGATCGCCGCTGCTCGCACGCCCCATGCCGGTGCTTTGAAGATCGAATGCCCGCGGCTGTCGCTGCCGGTCTTGCCCTTCCAGGCTCCGCTCTTGATGTTGAGCGGGTTGTTGTGGCGCACGCCGGTCCGGTCGGCGAGCCGCGGTGGTCCGCTCCACCAATTCGCGCCTCCCTCGAGCGGGGTGTTGCCGCCTCGGGCGTCGTCCTCGAACATCGCAGCCTGGTGCGCCTTGTCGGTCATTGGTCCCCAGTCGCCGTCGATCGCTCCGCGGTAGTGACCGAGCTCGAAGAGTCCGGTCTGGTAAACTTTGACCGCCTCGAGCGGGAGTCGGATGTTGGCGGGCTTTTTCATGCTTTGATCTCGGTGATGATGGTGTCGAAGGTTTCGGTGCTCAGTCTCGGGTTGAAGAAGTCGCTGTGTCCTCCGGTGAACCAGCGATTGTAGATCGGTGCCTGGTGTGGCTTGTCGCCGCTCAGGATGGCTCGGGCGTTGGTGGCTCCCGCTCTGCCCAGGTTGCCATACGGCCAGCGAATAAAGCGAGCCCAAAATTTGCCTGGTTCGGCGAGGACGGTGTCGTTCGGCGAGCACCAACACGCGATTCGTTTGATGGCTCCGTGGCAGACCAATTCGCGCAAGCCGGAAAGGGCGGGGTTGATCGGTGCGCTGATCAGAATCAAATTCTCGATCTCGATGCCTCGCTTCGCCAGGATGCGTGCGGTGTGCCTGATGATGTCGCAGCCGTTGCTGTGTCCGACGAGGCTCAGCTTGCTGCGGTGTGGTCCTGAATGCACCCAGTGCTCGAGGATGGCTGCCTGCGCCCTGGCGAGCCGTCTGTTCTTGATGAAGGTGTTGAATCTCGGGAACGGTCCGCTGCTGTATTGGTCGGTGACCACGTGAATTCCCGCGTTGCTCCAGGCTGCGTGCGCCTCGAATCGTTCCGGCCAGGTGACGGTGTCGCGTCCGGTGAGAATGCCGTGCTGCGCCAGAACGATGTGCTTCGCCAGCTCGGGTGCGCTGTCTGCCGTCGCGTTGCTGGCGATGGCGGATCCTGCGATCTGCTTTTCGAGAAAGCCGTCCACGGTCAGTTGGGCTGGTATCGCTGCTTCAGCGTCGCTGCGATCTCGTCCAGGGTTTCTTCGATTCTCGCCTGCGTGTCCTCGAGCCGCTGGAGCCGTTTCTCCTGGAGCAGCTGTCGTGCTGTCTCCGCCCTGTCGTCGGTGTGCCGGTCGTTTTGCGTGTAGCGGGTGGCGTCGACCTCGATCTTCCATCGCTCCATGGCGTCGAGCTCCGCGTTGACGGCGATGATCGCGTGCTCGTTCTCGGGAACCTGGAGCTGCTGAATCTGGATCGTCGCTACCCAAATGCCGAGCGCGAAAGCTCCCGCCAAAAGCCACCAGCCCATCTTGATGAGCCTGCTCATGTCCTCGTGCGAGACCGGTTTCCGCTCGATCGCTGTCATGGCGATCGGCTGCGTGGCGTCGGTGGGGAGCGTGTCGGGCATGGCTATCGGTAACAGGTGCGAAGCTCTACGTCAAACTCGGTTGGTCGGTCAAAAAGCGAGCGATCGCCTGGTTGCTTCCTCGCCTGCTCACGAAGTCGATCGTTGCCTGCTTGAAATCGTCGCTGATCGTCCGTCGCTTGGTGACCACGCCGATAATTCCTGCCTCGATCTCGAGCGTCTCGCCCGCCTCGCTGCCGCAGCGCAGATTGATCTCGCCGTTAAACGTCGAGCCGATCGCCTCGTCGGTGATGCCGGTGGTCTCGGGCATGAGAACCTTGCCGGTGACGTCCCAGGCTCCCGCTGCGGTGTGCCCCTGCGGGATGCCGTCTGCGCTGAAGTCTGCGCTGTCGAGCTCGCCGCGGTAGAGCTCGATGCTCGCCTCGTATCCTGTCTCCGTGTTGCTGTCCGGATCCGCGGCCAGGTCGCCCGCCAGAGCGAGCTGCGCTGTGCTCGTTGTCAAAATGTCGCCCGCCTCGGTGCCGGTGGTTGTCCAGGTGCCTTCGGTGGTGCTCCTGGTCAGCGCCACGAGCTCGATGGCGTAGGTGATCGCTTTTCTGCCGGTCAGCTGCAGGTTGATTCGCTTGACCTTGCAGCCGGTGAACGTGCTGGTGCCGTCGATGCCTTCGAATTGCACGGCGTAGCTGCTCGGGTCGGTCGCTGCCGGATTCAATTCCCAAACGTCGAGCCCTCGCTCCGCGGTGCCTGCTTCGGCGATCATGCTCAAAAGCCAGGGCAGGAATCCGCCCGTTCTCAGCTCTCCGAAAAGTTCGACATTCCAGCCCTGGTGGACCACATCGTTGAATTCCCTGGTGCGCCACGGATCGCTCCGCTCCTGGCTGCCTGCGATGTCGCGGCTGATGCCTGCGTTGCTCAGTCGCATCTGGAGCACGTTGGTGTCGTCGCCGGTGTCGCCCACGGTGCCTTCGGGCTGCACTCGTGCGGTGTTGTAGCGGAGCTGGTTTTCGTTCGGCATGGTGCGTTGCGCAAATTTGCGCAGGTTGGTCTTATGCCTCGACGGTCCAGGTGGCGATGATGCCGCTGTCGCTGGTGCTCGTGCTTCGAAGCTGGAGCACTGCGCTCTTGCTGGCTGCGATGTTGGCTGGTGCCGCTGCGCCCGCCCAAACCCAGGAACCTGGAAAGGTCAGCGTGCGGAGCGTGCCGTCGCTGCGGATGATGATCTCGAAGCTGCCGCCCGCTTTCACATCGCTGGTGGTCAGCGTGGTGTTCTCGCTGATGTCCAGAATCTTGAGCCGTGCGTCGTCGTGGTCCATCGGCAGGTCCACGCTGGCTGTCGCGGTGAGCGTGTCGACTCCCTTTCGTAGAATCCAATTGCTGCCGTTCCAGACCGCCATCTCGTCGCCGACCTCGAGTCCGGTCAGGTCGGTGCGTGTGATCGCCCTGGCTGGTGCCTGGAAAGCTGTCGGGTTGGAGCCGGTGGTTGCCTCATCAAAGATCGCCTCGAGCGCGTCCCAGTTGCCGTTGATGACGGCGTTGAGTCCGCCTGTTCCGCTCGGGTGCGTTTCGATTCCGGTGCTTGGTAGAAGTGCCATGGTTTTATGGTGTGATTTCGATGTAGTCCTCGCTCTGGACTCCGTTGATAATAGTCCAGATTCTCACTTTTGTCGCCGTGCCGGTCGGTGTCATAACCAGCGTGAGCTCGCAGCTCCCTGGCTCGCCGGTGTCCGGTGTGAATGCGTAGCTGGTGACGTTGACGCCGGTCGGCATCCAATCGGGCACGGCGTCGAAGCGTTCGCCGATCGTGGTGTCGCCTTGTGGCACTTCGCTCTCGCCTCCGCTGTATGCGATCACGCGCAGCCCGTGCTCGCTCGGTAGGCTGGTGATCAAGTCCTCCAGGTCTTGCGTCAGCGTTGGCTGCGTGCCTGCTCCGTTGCTGATGAACGTCGGTCGCATCGTGATCGTCCAGGTGCCGCTTGCGTCGGCGTCGGTCAGGTAGATCGGCGTCGGTGGTGCCAGGGATCGGGTTGTGAATTGCTTGGTTGCTGGTCCGTAGAACGTGATCGTCGCGCCATCGATGATCGTGCCTCGGTTGGTGACCTGGTCCGCCTGAAACTCGATGTCCTCGCCCTGCGGGATGTCCGCCCAGCTCAGCTGGTTGGCTTCCTCGAGCCGTTCGAGAAACATGATCCGGTCGGTGTCGGCGTGTGCTGCGATCGCGGTGCCGAAGTCTCCGCGGACCAGCCCGCTCAAACGAACGATGCCTCCGCCCTGGTCCTCCGCCCAGCCCACGCGCATGATCTCGTCGTTGATGAAAAGCAAATTGTAAGGTCCAGCCGTCAGGTCGCTGAAGTCGTCGGTCGTGGCGTTGATGTAGCTGCATGCGTCGACGATGTCGTCCATGTCGCCGCTGTAATCGAGCAGGATGTCGATGGTGGTTGTCCTGTCCACGCCTCCGCTGATCGCTACAAGTGCCTCGAGCGCTCCGCAAATTGCCCACGGGCTGCTCAGCGCCATCGCGTTGCTGTCTCCGCTGCCGTCGATCTCCCAGACCATGCTGGCGAGCGTGGTGCTGCTGTCCGCTCGCTGGATGCCCATGACGGCGTTGCGGGTGCCTGCTGTCATCACGCCTGGTGGCTCGTAGATTTGCCCTGGTCCGAAGGTGCCGATTAATTCCTCGGTGGCGTCGTCGCCCAGGATGATCTCCGCTGGTGTGCGAATCTCGCCGATCAGGTGCGGTGTCTCGGGGTTTTGGAAGACCGCCTCGATGCCGCGGAATGGAACGGCGAGAAGATCCTCGTCGCAGCTCACGCGGATCCGCCCGTCCGTCGTCTGGTTGTCGGTGACGGAATTAACGCGCCAGTATGTCGTCGCTGCGCTGCCCCAGCTCGACCAGACGAATTCGATCAGCGCCCCTGGTTCGATGCCGCTGGCGTAGCGGGTCATCGTGAAGTTGAGCCGTCCCTTCGGGTAGGCGATCTCGTTGAGCATGCGTCGGGCTTGTTCCTCCGCTGTCTGCCTGTTGCCGAAAACGGGAGCCTCGATCTTGGTGCCCTGGATGCGTCCCAGGCTGTTGATCGATGCCAGGTCTTGAACGTGGATCACCTCGGTGCCGAAGCCTTGGTCTCGGTTTACAAAAGTCATGCGCAGCTCGTTGAACGTCGATGCCCAGCTGCCCCTGGTGAGCTCGGGCTCGATGACCTGGTCCTCGGTCAGCCTGGTGACGTTGGCGTGCGCTGTCGCCGTGTCCATGAGGCACGTGAGTCGAAGCTCCGCTCCGGTCCAGACCAGCAAGCACGCGCAGGTCTCGGTGATGTGGCGGATGATCTCCTGGACGAATGCGTCGCTGGTCAGCGTCAGGCTGATGCCGATGTTCTGTGCCTCGAAGAACTGCGCTGCGGTCCTGAAGCTGTCGACGTCGAGCTGCGCCTGCGGAATGTTCGCGCCCCAGTTGTCGTTGGTCAGAATCTCCCACAGGGCTGCCGCGGGGTTGGCGTCGTAATAGCTCGGGTGCGCGTCGGTCGCTGCGCCTCGAGTCGGGAAGTCGGTCAGCGCCGTGCCCGCTGCGTCGACTGGTCGCGGGAATCTGCGAACCTCGAACATGACCGTTTTCGGGCTCGGGCTTTGCCCCAGTCCGAAGTTCTTGAAGTGCGCGATCGCTACGTGCCGGTTGCCGATTCCGTCGTCGTAGACGTCATCGCTCCTGCGCTCCTGGAGCTCTGCTCCGTTGTAGAGAAACATGGTGCCGCTGAAGCCTTCGCCGTCGTCGCATCGGAAGCTGCGCATGCCGTCCGTGGCGAATTCGATCGCTACGTCGTTGGTCAGGCTGCTCTCGCCTGGTGTCGCCCGCATGTTGACGACCTCGTCGATCGGTCCCACGCAAATCGCCAGGTCGAAGGTCAGGAAATAATTGTAGCCGATCGTTTTCGTAAAAACGTAGTCCGGTGGTGTGGTCGTGATGACCTGGACGGGTGGCGGGTCGGCGGGTGGAATAACTGCGCTCGGTGTCGGCGTGGTCCGCTTCAGCTTGTTGAAAAAGTTGCGCGATGCTCCGCTGCTGAAGTTGCGCGAGCTGCCTCCGCCCTTGCCTGCGTCGACGGGGTTGCCGCTGGCTGTCGGTGTGCCAGGGATCGTGGTCGTCTTGGTGATCGCCTTGCTCTTGAAGGTGTCGTTGTCGTAGCGGATGAAATTGCCCACGAGTCGAACGGTGCCGAAAGCCACGGGCACTGGTCGCACTTCGGTCGCCGTGTTGACCACCAAGTCCTCCGGATCCGGTGTCGAAACGACGCCGATGCTGCCGCCTGGTCGGGTGCTGTATTGCACGGGTGCGGGCTTGCCTGTCTGCCCGTTGCCGCTGGTCGCCGGTGCCGTGGCTGGTCGGCTGCTGCCGCCTCGGTGCATCAAGTTGCGGACGATGTCGATGCGTGCCTTGATCTTGCGAGCGGTGTCGCCCTTGTGCATGTTCCTGTCGCTCAGCCCGTCTCGAAAGTATCGGGAGCTGAAGCTGCCGCTTTTCGGCATCGATGATCGTCGTTTCTTGCCCATGGCTCAGTGCTTTCGGATTCGTTGGCAGGCTGGATCGGTCCTCGGGTCGTTGCGGTAGCCTGGTGCTGTCAGTCGAATGAAGGATTGCGGGTCGTATTCCGGTTGCCCCAAGGGCTCAGGGTAGCAGCCCGAGCCGTAGGCGCTATGCCAAATCTCGCCGCCCAGGAAAATGCCGCAGTGGTTGGTGCTCTTTTTCACCTGGAAAATAACGGCGTCGCCCGCCTCCGGTGCCTGGTCGCCCGCGATCGTCTCGCTATGAAATGCAAAGCGGAAGTGCTGCTCGAGATAGTTGTGCTCCCTGGCGAAGCCGTCGCTGCGTCGGTAGGCTGGTAGCTGGATCCGCTCGATGAAGCCTCCCGCGATGAAAGCCTCATAAACCAGATTGATGCAATCCACGCCCTTGCCTGGTATTGCTCGTCGGTGCGCGTGCCTGGTGCCTCGGTAGACTTCCATGCGAGCGAGCGCTGCCGCCTCCGCTGCTGGCGTCCAGCTCATGCGCTGTGGATCGTCGGGTTGCGGTTCGGGATTTTCGGGAATCCGCCGAAGTTGATTGTGTTGCTGAATTTCGCGGTGCAATCGTCGACCGTGTGTCGGCAGCCTGGATAAAGCTCGACGTCGTCGTCCTGGTTGAACTGCTCGCTGTAGTGCGCCAGCGTCAGCGATGCCACGCCGGTGCCGTTGTCGTGTGCGCAGACGAGGATGCTGAATTCCTCGCCGCTGTCTACGTGGAGCAGGGTGCCGCTGGTGAAGTAATCGGCATCGAGCGTGCCCGCTACGCTGGCTACGCTGACCGTCCGGAGCCGGTCGTCGATCGGTGTCAGCGTGCCGGTCTTTTGAAAGGTCGCTTTTGTGAGTCTGCAGGCTGGTCCGTAGAGCGCGTGCTGGCATGAGCGGCTGAACCATAGCCGCGGAACGCTCAGGCTGCTGTGGAGCGCTTGTGGTGCGCAGTTTAGCCTGATGGCGTCGCCGCTGATGCTGAAGTCCTCGAGCTGCCCGCTTTGAACGATGTAGCAGTCCTCGTCGTAATCGATTGCGCTCGCTGCGCTCAAGTCTCCGCCCGCGATTCTCAGGATGCTGACCGTCATCCCGATGCTGCTCATCACCACAATAAGCTCGTTCAGGTAGGTGCTGTCGTAGGGTAAATCGAGCGTAAAGCTCTGCCGCTCGAAGTCGGAGCTCATGGCGATCTCGCCGTGGCTGACTTGCACGCTGTCGAATTCCTGGCTGCTCGCTGCGTCGAAGCTGGCGGGCAGGTTGTCGATGGTCAGGTTCTCCTGGTAGCTGGTCAGAAAGACGGTGTCGCGTGCGTCGTTTGGCTTGATGATGTAAACGTAAATCGGCGAAACCTCGGGGCTCCCGTCTTGCCCGATCGTCGTTGGATTTTGAAAGCTGCTGATCGGCATGGCGCTATGCGAGCTCCTGGAGAATCTGGCGGACGGTGGTGATGGTCAGCTGGTAGCCGCTGTCCTTTCGCTGCGGCTGCTCGAAGTTGCAGATCACTTGCGCGTATCGCCTGGTGCCGGATCCGTATGAAAGGAGCAGCTGTCCGATGTCCTCGAAGTTCGCCTGGTCGATCGAGAAAATGCAGACGTTGGTGCATTTGCCTGCGGTGCCGTCCTTGGTCGCCGTGTCGTCGCTGGTGATCGTCCCGCCGATGGTGTTGCCCTCGGGGAATGTGGTAAACGCGAGCGTGGAGCCGACCTGTCGCAGCGAGCAGCTCAGGTCCAAGCCTTCGAACAAATAGTTGTCGTTGCCGCTGCTGCCCAGGTTGCTCTGCTGGCTCCTGAAGCCGTGCGTCGGGTGGATGACGCCCACGGCGAGATCGTTGACAACGGTGCCGTCGCCGCCCGCTGCGATCGGGTTGATGCCGCTGGTGATTACGATCGTGGTGGCTGTCACGCTGGCTACGGTCCATGTCCCGTTATACCAGCTCCCTGGCACGGAAGCTCGGGTTGTGCCGTCGCTGGCGACTCCTGGATTCGCTGCGCTGGTGACCGTGTAGTTGTCGACGTCGCCCACGCTGGCAACGGTCCAGGTGCCGTTGTAAGCGCCCACGCTGCAGTCCTCGATGTCGATGCTGTCGGCTGCCAGGTGCCCGTGCGCTGTGGCGTTGACCGTGAAGTCCGCTCCGGTGCTCGTGATGCCGATGATCGTCACCTTGGTGGGGAGCGCTCCGCCGATCGTGATCTCGCCGCTTGCCAGGTAGTGGTGGTCCTCGTCGGTGGTGACCGTGAAATCCGAGCCGGTGCTGGCGATGCTCGTGATGTTGTATGGTCGCGGCCAGCCGGTGATGGTCAGCGTCTCGTCGACTGAAACGATGCCGTGGCTGTCGGTCTGCGTCAGCTCGTAGGCGAGCCGTAGCTGCTGCCCGATGTCCACGGCGATCGGGGTGTCGAGAAGGATGCGGCTGAAAAGGTCCGAGCCTCCGCTGAAGCCTACCTCGGTGTAGCTGATGCTGCCCACGCGGATCGGGAAAATCCACGTTTTCTTGTCGACGCATGTGTTGGCGAGCGTCTCCTGGACATTGCTCGAGCTGCCTGCGGTGACGGCGAGCGTGGTGGTGCTGCCGTCCTCGGTGACCAAGGCTGTCTGGTCGGTGTGATAAATCTGCAGCTGCTGCGCTGTCGCTGTCTGGCTGGTGTCGACCTCGACCTCGGTGCCGCTGGTGTATGCGGTGATCCTGCCTCGCTTGCCGTCAGCGAATTTGATCCGCTTTGAAACGTCGCCAATCACGAACGCTCCGGTGCCGGTGCTCCTGGTGACCGTGGTGCCGCTCTGCTCCCAGGTGCCGGTCATGTCGTCGTCGTTCGGCGTGGTGCCGGTGCCTCCGTGCGCCTCGTTGACCGAGCTCCACATATCGCCGGTGCCGCTGATGAAGAAGAAGTTGAGCCCGCTGTCGAGAACCAGGTTTTTCTGCGGTGCGTATTCGCGGATCACTTCGCCGGTCTTGCCGTCGAGAACGGCTGCGGTGATCCGTCCGCCTACGGTAGCTTTTCGGGTGAGTTTGATGTCTTTCATGGTGTTGAGTAGTCGGCTGAAAATGTCGCGGTTGCGCTGAGTGCGTCGGTCCTGGATCCGTCCTGCGCTGTCTCGATGTGCGTGCCGGTAATCTGCGCACTTGCGGAGAGGCTGTCAACCGTTGCGCCTTCGATGCCGGTCAGAACAACTGCGCCGGTCAGGCTGGTGAGCTCCGCCTCGATCTGCGGTCCTGTTCCCTCGTCGGTGATGGTGCCGCTCTCGACCACGCTGCTGGCGTATTCGCCGGTCATGCTCTCCATGGCTGCGGTGATCGCTTCCTCTACGGGATCCGCGGGATCGATGCCGGTCAGAACGACCGTGCCGGTCATGCTGGTGACGCTGGCTGTCAGTGAATCTTCCTCGGTGCCGGTGGCGAGCGCGTAGATTGCGCTGCGAAGCTGCACGCGGGTGTGCCTGGTGCTCATGGCTCGCAGGTAGTGCTCGCTCTCGAAAACGTTGTTATCGATCAGCGCCAACAGCGCCACGGGCAGCTGCGTGACGGTGTTCTCGGTTGCGTAGTTCTCGCTGCTCAGCCGTGCGTAGAGCTTGCTCTCTCCGGTCTTGAGATAGTAGGCGAAAATGTCGGCGTCGCCTCCTGCTACGTCGCCGTTGATCGAGAAGTTTTGAAAGAGGATCGGCGTGCGTCCGGTCCACTCGACGAAGGTCGGCGTGCCTCCGCTGCGGTAGCCGATTCGGCATGTGTCGTAGTCGCTCTGCCAAGCCAGAACCTCGTTGCTCAAAACGTCGAAGGCTCCGCTCACGTGCTCCACGAATGCGTCGCCGTCGTAGAGATCGGTGTCGAACGGTGTTGTGCCTTCGGTGAAGGTGACGGTGCCGTCTGCGTTGAGCGTGGCTGCCCATTCCTTGTTGAAGTTTTCCGCCTGCGCAAGCAGGTAGCTCTGCGGTCCGAGCATGGAGCTGGTCCGCATGTCGCTCCGGTTCGGGTCGTCGTCGCTCTCGATGAGCGTGTCGAATATCTTGCTCTCGTTGATGGCTGCTCCGTGGACGGCTGCGGTCATCGCCAGCTCCTGCTCGGTGCTCGCCGTGTTGAGCACTTCCTCCATGCCGGTGTCGATCCTGGAGCGGTCCGGTGTCAGGTGGCTGAATGCAAAATCGGGGCTGGCGAATTTCACGAACCAAACGAAGCCGGTCAGGCAATTGCTCAGGTCGGCTGCGAACGGAAACGGGTTGTCGACCTCGAGCGTCCAGACGTCGCCGTTGCTCAGGCTGCTCAGAACCTTGCAAACGTGGAGCTCTCGGTTCGGGTTGTAAAAGTAGAGCGTGCGCCCGTAGGTGTCGGGTCGGTTGGTGGCGAGATAGGTCGCCAGGTTCTGGTCGATGTCGATGCTCGTGTCGCCGATCGCCACGGTGGTCGGGCTGCTGAAGTCCTGAATCCAGCTTGGCATGTAAAACGGCAGCCATGGTCCGCGGTGCTGCCGGATGAAATTCCGAAAGCTCGTGTGCTCGAGCGGTCCGCGGAGCTCGAAGGATGCCGTTCGGCTTTTCGGGTTGAAGTTCTCGATCCACCGATGCAGGTGCTTCGCTGGTGCCAGCGTCCGGTCGCTGGTGTTGGCGACGATGTCGATCGTCGGTGCCGTCTTGAAGTCGGGCGGGGTTTCGAGCGTGCGGTAATAAAGCATCCTAGATTTCCTCGAAGCGGAGCCGCACGTCGCTCTTGTCGTGCCTGATGTTCTGGAGCGCTCCGGTGTCGCGGCTGATGCAAACTCGAAGCGGGTAGCACCAGGTGCCGGTGGTCTCCTGGACGCTGCCTCCCATCGAGTCGAGCGTCAGGAATTTCGTCGCCCTGGATGCGATCGTCCGCACGGCGTCGCCGACCAGAATGCTGTCGCCTGCTTCGAAGCCTTGATCCGTGCCTGGTTCGCTCTCGAGCTGCGCATCGTTGACCGTCGCCATCGTCACGGAAAGCCGCAAGCCCTCCGCCCACCAAGGAACCTCGAGCGGTCCTGCCATGCGGTCGGCGTGCTCTGCTACCTGGTCCTCGCCCGCTGCGATCCGTGCGCTGCTCAGCGTGTAGGTCTGCACTCGTCGTGCGCTCGGTCGGAAGCTCACACGCTGCTCTCTGCCGTTCTTGGTCCTGGCGACCTTGGTGGCGTAGTTCTGAAAGCTCAAAACGGGCACGCGCCAATCTGGAGCGATCTCGCCCAGGAGCCTGGTCGGCGTGTCGGTGCTGTCGGGAATCGGCATGTCAGGAAACCAGGGCTTGCAGCTCGCTGCGTCGGCTGCTGATGGCGTTGATGATCGTGTCGGGATCGTTGGCGATCGCCTCGAGCGCTGCTGCCGGATCGGTGATGTTCACGATGTTGACCGTGGTGCCGCTGCTTTCGCTGCCGCGGATCCGATCGCGGATGTCGCTGGCTGCCTCCGCCGTCAGGACGGTCTCTCCGTCCTCGAGGATGGCTGCTTGCTCGCTGCTGCCCACGGTGCCTCCGGTGTGGTATCGCCGGATCGGCTCGCTGCCGTAGCTCGGTGCGTAGCTCGGGTCGTAGTTCGAGCTGCTGCCGCCTGCCTGGAGAAGCTGCTCGAGCATCGTGCCCTGGATGCCGCGGCTCATGCCCTCCGCCATCGTCCCGCCGTAGGGCTGCGCCATCGTCTCGCCGATGCTGCCTTCGCTCTGCGCCAGGATGCTGCCGGTCATCGCGTCGAAGCTCTGCCGCTGGTGTCCGATGTTGATCAGTGATTGGTTGTGGTGCTCCGCCTGGTAGGCTCGCTGCTCCGCTGCCTGCTGCCGCATGCCTGCTGCCTGGACCTGCATTTCGACGCCTCGCTCCTGGATCAATTCCTTCCATCGCTCCATGAGCTCTGCCTGCCGCTGCTTTTGTGCTGCGCTGGCTGATGCCGTCTGCGTGACGGGCTTGCCCATGTGGCTGGTCGGTGGTGGCTTGTTCGCGTTCATTGCCTTGACGACCTCGTCGATGCTGGTCATCGCGCCTGCCGCCTTGTTGAACGTCGAGCCTCCGCTGAAGCTGGCACTCCGCTTCGCTGCTTTCTCTCCCTCCCGATTGAACCTGGTCATCTCGTCGGCTGCCTTGCCCACGTTGCTCGCCAGGACGCCCGCTCCGACGCCGCCTGCTTTCAGCGCCTGGTTTGCCCTTTCGGCTTCCAGGGTGGCTACAATCTGGTCCTCGAGCTGCGCAGCGAGCTCTGGTGTGTTCTGCCTGATCTCGTCGCTGATCTGCTGGCGTGCCTGCTCCTGGTCGCGGAGAAGCTGAATCTTTCGGTCCTCGCCTTTCAGCTCCATCTGCTGGTTGAGCTGCCGGTCGAGCGCTCGTTGCGCCCCTTCGCTGGCTCCCGCTGTCTGGCGTAGAAGAATGTCCCGCTCGATGCCTGCCTGGTGCTGTCGCTCCGCCACGGTTTTCTTGACCGCTTCGGCTTCCTCGCTCGCTTTCATGATCTGCTGCGCCAGCCGTCCGTCTTTCAGGTCTTTCTCGTCCTGGAGCGCTTTCTCTGCTGCGTCCTTTTCGGCTTTCGCTCCGTCGATGCGCTGCTGGTTCTCGATGGCGAACGAATCCATGACGCCTGCCGTTTCCTTGAGCTTGCTGAAGCTGTCGATTTCGTCGAACGATTGCTGTGCCTTGAGCATGGCTGGCGAAAGCATGCGGGTGTCGCGTGACTCGATCCGGTGGAGCTTGGTCGGTCCCAGGTCCGCTGCTGTGGTCACGCTGTCGAAGCTCGCCGTGCCTGGTGTGGCTTCCTCGCCAAACATGCCCGCCGATGTCATCATGCTCGCCAGGGAGCTGGTCGCTGCCGCGAACGGATTCCAGCTTTCGAGCTTGGCGATGATCTTGTCAAAGGCTCCCTCGAGCCAGTTGATCGTCTTTTCAAATTCGCCGATCATGACGTTGCCCAGGTAGGCTGCGCTGTCCTCGATCTGCAGCGCGAAGCCGAGCGCAAAGCGCTGGATGATCGTCGCCATGAATTTGCCCATTTTCGTAAAGCCTCCCTCCATGCCCGCGAAGAGGAGCTCGCTGAATGGCACGGCGTCCTGCGCTCCCATGAGGCTTTTCAAAAATGCCGCGGTGAGCTGTCCTGCTTGTGCGACCTCGGGCTGGATTTCCTTGAGCGTTTCGACGAGCCCGCTCAGCAATGGCGTCAGGGCGTCGGTGATCGGTGCTCCGAAGTCTGCCCTGATGGCGTCCCACTTGCCGCTCAGCGTGCTCAGAAGTCCGTTCCAGGTCTGCCCTGCGAGCGCGAGCGCTTCCTGCTTTTCGGCAAGGTCCGCGTAGACCGCTGCCCATTGCTCGGTGCTCTTGGCTGTCTTGTCTCCGCTGCGTGCCGCTTCCTCGCCGAGCCGGATGACCTCGAGCGTGGTCTTGCCGGTGATGAGCCCCAGGCTATTCATCGTCTTGAGCGGCTCGATGAAATCCATGCCGAGCCGGATCGCGTTGAATGCTCGCCCGCTCAAATCGGCGACCTCGGTGAAGCTCTTTCCTGCCACGAAGGCTGCGCCTCCAATGCTCTTGAGTGCGTCGGTGGTGGCGAGCGCTCCGCCCGTCATTGCCTGGAGCTTGACGCCCGCCTCGAACACTTCGGCGTCGGTGAACGGCGTTTCGTCAGCGAACGTATTCATGCGTCGAAGCGCTACGTCGGCTGCCTCTGCGCTGCCGGTCAGAACCTGGAGTCGAACGTGGTATTGCTCGAGCTCCGCTGCTGCCTTGATCGCTCCCTTGATGAACGTGAAGCCTGCCATCGCTGCCTTGAAAGCGACCACGGCTGCGATCAAAGGCAAGATGAACGGGAGAAGCGGTGCTATTGCCGCCAGGAGCCCCTTCGCCATGCCCGCGGCTGCGCTCAGCCCGCCTGCCAGCCCTTTCGCTCCGGTGCCCGCTGCTGCCATTCCTGCGCCCGCTACGGCTGTCTGTCCTCCGATGCCCTTGATGCCGTTTACCACATCGAAGCTGTTGTTGACCAATCGGCCAAAGCCGGAATTCATCAGCCCGAGCGGCTGGAGCAAACGAATAACGCTGTCCATCATCGAGCCGAAGCCGCTGGTGACCTGGTTGGTGCTCTGCCCGAGTTTCTTGTTGCCCTTCGCTTGCTTGTCGACTGCCTTGGTGGCTCGCTTTGCGCTGGTGGCGATTCGCTTGCCGGTCTGGTCGAAGGTTGCGCCCGTCTGCCTGCTCTCTTTTTCTACCTGGTCCAGGTCGTGGACCATTTCCTTCGCCATCTTGTCGGCTGCGTCGGTGGCTTGCCTTGCGCCTCGCTGCGCTCCGCTCGGGTCGATGACCACTCCCAGTCTTGTCAGTTCGGTTGCCATGGCTTTATGCGGATTGTGCTGCTTCCACTCGCTTGCTGAAGTCGTCCAATACTAGAGCATCCATCGCCCTGATTACACGCAAAAAGCGCAGGGGCTCGCCTGGTTCGATCTCGGGTGCCAGGGCGAGGATGTCCGCGGTGGTGATTCCGCCGATGCCTCCCTGGCTGATCGGTCTGCTTTCGTTGAGCAGCTGGAAGGCTTCGAGGAACGGTGCCAGGTGCCCTGGCAGCGCTGGTTGATCGATGAGCGGCTGCGGTGTCACGCCGGTGTCGTCCTCGATCTCTCGCAGGTAGGCTGCGTCCGCTCCGAATTTAAGAAGCCACGCCAGCGTCGCTTTTCAGGCTGGCGGTGTCCTCCGCCTCGCCTCCGGTTTCGAAGTTCGCCAGGTCGGTGCTCTGCTCTCCGATGAAGTCGCGGATCGCTGGAA
>TARA_R110000796_G_scaffold71409_4_pt1 | contig 59554 bp, 51 predicted proteins | sample TARA_R110000796 | Tara Oceans TARA_R110000796 (sample SAMEA4397815) | marine metagenome | biome: Polar Biome; feature: [SRF] surface water layer (ENVO:00010504); material: water (ENVO:00002006), including particulate matter (ENVO:01000060) such as... | depth 5 m
TTCTTTTCAGCGGTTTCAGTTCCCTATCCCCCTGTTTTCTGATCAACTTTTTCCTTTTTTACACTGAAAGCTGTTTCTGAACTGCCTCAATAAATTCAGCAGCGGCTCTTTCTGGCCTGCCCGTTTTCATAAAGGTTTCGCCAATTAGAAAACCTTGGAAGCCTGCCTTTTTCAATTCAACAATTGTAGCAGGATCGCTAATACCACTTTCCGAAATCTTCACAAACTCGTTTGGAATTTTGTCCACCAACATTTTAGAAGTTTCAATACTAGTTTCGAAAGTCTTAAGATTACGGTTGTTTACTCCTACCACGTCCAAATCTGGTGAGAGGTACGGATGCAACTCTTCTTCATTGTGAATTTCCATCAGTACTTCTAACTGAAGCGTTTTGGCAAATGCGGCTAATTCCTTCAACCGCTCTGGCGTCAAACAAGCAGCAATCAGCAAAATAGCATCGGCACCAATCGACTTGGCTTCAATGATCTGGTATTCATCAATGATAAAGTCCTTTCTAAGTACAGGGCAGAAGTTGAATTTTCTGGCTGTAGAAAGGTCTTCATTCTTCCCTCCGAAAAACTCAGTATCTGTTAGTACAGAAAGTGCCGAAGCGCCTGCCTGCATGTAACCAATAGTAGTGCGTTCTACCTTGGCGTGGGCATTAATCACTCCCCTCGAAGGCGATTTACGCTTAAATTCGGCTATAATTCCCGATTTATCTTCGCGTAGCAAATACTTTTTCAACGAAACGGTTTTGCTCTCGAAGTAAATGCTCTGTTCTAATAATTTAGGAGGAAAAAGGCCTTTTCGTTCGGCTACTTCCTTCTCTTTGTGTGCTATGATTTTTTGTAAAATATCCATTCTATGTCAGTTATCAGGAATTAGTTAATCAGTGGATCAGTGAATTATTGTCATCCATTCTACTGATTACTGATTCCCTGTTTTCTCGATTTTATAAATCTAATAATGTCTTAAATACCTTGAGTGCCTTCCCAGATTCCAGTGATTCCCGTGCGTGGCCTACTGCATCATCGATGTTATAGCCCTTCCCACATTCTAATGCCATGGCCGAGTTGGCAATCACCACTTCGTTTTGGGCTTTTGTGCCTTCTCCTTTTAATATCTTCTCGAAAATCTTAGCCGACTCTTCTACCGTTTCGCCACCAAAAATGGCTTCGGGCTGAATTCTGGTAAGTCCTAAATCTTCGGGTTGAACAATTTCTTCCTGCAAGTGCGTGATTTTCTTAAAACCTCCTGTCAATGAAATTTCGTCATAACCATCGAGCGCATGCAAAATCACAAACTGCTTGTCGGTTTTTTGGTAAAGGTAGCCGTATAATCTGGCCAACTCTAGACTAAACACTCCGACCAATTGTTTTTTGGGAAAGGAAGGATTTACCATTGGCCCCAACATATTGAAGAAGGTTTTTACGCCCAAGTCTCTTCGAATGGGTGCTACGTTTTTCATGGCTGGGTGAAACAGTGGTGCATGCAAAAAGGCAATTCCGCTTTCATCCAAACTCTTTTTCAGCTTACCAATGTCGTTGGTGAATTCGTAACCGAAATGTGCCATCAGGTTAGAAGAACCAGAAACAGACGACACTCCATTATTTCCGTGCTTGGCTACGTTTTGCCCTGCACCAGCCACTATAAAAGAGCTTAGTGTGGAAATGTTAAAGGTGTTCTTTCCGTCTCCGCCCGTTCCGCACAGGTCGATGGCATCATATTCTGGAATATCTACCGGCACACAAAGTTCTAGCATGGCATCGCGAAAGCCTTCGAGTTCTTCTACCGTGATGCTTCGCATTAAGTACACCGTTAGAAATGCCGCCACCTGGCTTTGATTGTATTTCCCCAGCGTGAGGTTCATCAAAATCTCCTTTGCAGTGGTTTTATCCAGCGATTTATATTCTATAAGTTGGTTTAGTATGTCTTTCATCTTGTCTTGTTAGTTATCAGGAATCAGAAAATCAGTGGATCAGGGTTTAGTCAGTGAAGTGAATTCCTGTTTTCTGACCACCGTTTCACTTTTTACTGAATCATTGAGCCAATTCTCAAGCAATTTATGCCCATACTCTGTCATAATGGATTCTGGGTGAAACTGCACGCCTTTAACATCATATTCTTTATGGCTGATCGCCATGATTTCACCGAGTTCGTCATAAGCCGTTACTTCCAGTTCATTGCCTAAATCCTCCTTACTCACATTCCAGCTGTGGTAATGGCAAATTTCATATTCGCTCGGAATGCCATTAAATAGTCTGTCGTCTGGCTTCACCACTTTAATCTTGCTCGAAACACCATGCAGCACTTCAGCCATATTATAAAGTGAAGCTCCATAAGCTTCAGCAATGGCCTGATGCCCCAAACAAACCCCCAAAATACTTTTGGTTGGGCCATAACGCTTGATCAGTTCAGGCATAATCCCCGCTTCTTCTGGAATTCCTGGCCCAGGAGAAAGCAAAATCTTATCGTAAGCCTCCACTTCGTCTAGTGTAATTTGGTCGTTTCGTACCACGGTCATTTCAGCACCATCCGCCAACTCGCGCAGGTAATGCACCAAGTTATAGGTGAATGAATCGTAGTTATCTAGTATTAGTATCTTCATTTTGTTCAGTTATCGGTTATCAGTTATCGGTATATCAGGAATCAGTTTATCAGGGTTCATGGTTTCTCCTGTTTGCTCTTAACTAAGTAATTGATGTAACCGTTAATGATTCGAATGCATTCTTCCACTTGTTCATCGTATTTTTTTGCTAGTTCTTCATTAATGTATCCTTCATCATAAGCAACCGTTATGTGGTCTTGTATTTCAGTTAAAGAACCTCTTGAGACCCTACAAAACTGGATGTTCTCCTGATAATGAAACCTTCCGTAGCCTTCAGCTAAATTGGCAGTAACAGATCGCGAAGCCCTGATCAGTTGATCAACAAGTTTGAATTTCTCCTCGACAGGAAAAGTCTTTGTCAAAGCCGATATATCGCCCCTTAGCACTCTACCCTTTTTCCAAGCTTCTAAATCCTTAAAACTCTTCATTTGTGTATTCTTTAGTTATTCTACTTATCTAGAACCGAAAGGAATTTCAAAACTGCTATCGTCTACTTAAATCCTGATTCACTGATTTCTAATCCCTGATTCACTGCCTACCTAATCCCCTCCGCCATTTCAATCGCCTTCCGCAACGCTCCTAGTTTATTATTTACTTCTTGAAGTTCAGATGCCTTATCTGATTTAGCGACTACGCCAGCGCCTGCTTGAAAGTGTAGGTTGCTATTTTTGCTCAAGAAAGAACGGATCATAATGGCATGGTTAAAATTGCCATCGAAGCCCATAAAACCGATAGCTCCACCGTAATAACCTCGTCTGGTTTTTTCATATTCGTTGATTAGCTGCATGGCACGTACTTTCGGTGCTCCAGAAAGTGTTCCGGCTGGAAATGTTCCCGTTACCATGTCGGTTGAAAGTACATCGGGATTAAGCGTCCCCGTTACCTTCGATACCAAGTGAATGACATGCGAGTAATATTGAATTTCTTTGTAAGTATCCACTTTCACATTCGATCCAGCGCGACTCAAGTCGTTGCGAGCCAAATCCACCAACATGACGTGTTCCGAATTTTCCTTTGGATCGTTATGTAGTGCCTTGGCCAATTCCGCATCTGCTTCGTCATTCCCAGTACGTTTGAAAGTGCCTGCAATGGGGTGAATAGTGGCTTCACCATCTTTAATCACCAATTGTGCTTCAGGCGAAGATCCGAATATTTTGAAGCTACCGTAGTCAAAGTAGAAAAGGTAAGGCGAAGGGTTTACCGACCTTAGGGCACGATATACGTTGAACTCATCTCCCTTAAAGCCCTTCTGAAATCTTCTCGAAAGCACAATCTGGAATACATCTCCTCTGTGACAATGGTCAATTCCTTTTTGAATGATGTTTAAAAATTCATCATCTGTATAGTTAGAACTTTCTTCCGCTATGGTTTTGAATTCGTAAGACGGATAGTTCTTATTGTTCACCAAATTGATAATTGGCTCTAAACCTTTAGGTGCAGTTCCTTGTGGCGAATGTTCAAAAACATAGAGTTCGTTTTTGAAATGATCGATGGCAATTACATAGCGGTATACATGGTAAAGCACATCGGGAATACCATATTGATCTTCCTTCTTTTCGTTTACTGGAATGTTCTCGAAATACTTCACCGCATCGTAGCCAATGTAACCGAAAAGGCCATTATTGATGAATTTATAAGGATTATCATCAGATTCGAAGCTTTTTGAAAAAGCACTCAACTCATCTCCTACCTTACTGTTTTCTACTTGATATTGCGTTTCCGCTTGGCCGGGCAACTGCTTCGTCAATTGACCATCCTTCAACCTAAAACTGGCCAAAGGCTCGCAACAGATGTAAGAAAAGCTATTGTCATTCCCATGGTAATCAGAGCTTTCCAAAAGAATCGGATTCTCGTATTTATCGCGCAGCTTCAAGTAGATACTCACCGGAGTAACGGTATCTGCCAATAGTTTTTGCGAGGTAGTATTTAATTTAATCTTGTTCATTTTTCGGTTCTTCAATGGCCTAAAACAAAAAAAGCCTGCGTGAAGCAGGCTTTTGAATATCGTTATATTACATATAGCATGTGTTCACATCAACTGAGTTCAGTTAAATGCCACCACCATGCGCTATGTAAATTTGTGTTTCTCATTATGCCCCAAATCTAGGAAAGGATTTTTCTAAAGCAAACAGAAAATTAGAATTTTCCATTTGGGGCTACTTTTCTATCCAGAAACTGAAGTGAAAAGCCATTCAACCGACATTCTTGTTTTTATCATTGAGGAATACCTTAAATTGTGAGTTCAAAAAAACGATTAAGCCATGACCCGTAAATTGAATTTTTTAGTTGCTACAATTCTTCTTTTTTCTTTCAACTCGTTGGCCTTTCAGGGGCAAAAACTTCAAGAACAAGTAGACTTAACTTCTAAGCTTACTGGCCATACGGAAATCAAAGGCAATACAAAACTAAAGGATCGCCATGCACAAGAATCACGTGAAATAGTAGCTGATTTCTTGAAAACAGAACTCTCAAAGTTTATCGATCTAGTTGAAATTGAGAACTACAGCGCCACGGGAAATAATGTAGTAGGTACTATTATGGCCACTACAAAAACTGATGAATGGGTAGTTTTAGGTGCTCATTACGATTCTGTAAAAGATTGCCCTGGCGCAAATGATAATGCCTCAGGTGTGGCTTTGGTCTATTCCGTGGCCAAGCATATTGCAGGTTTAAATTCACGTAAATACAATGTGAAGATTGTTTTCTTCGATGAGGAAGAGCGCGGCCTAATAGGCAGTAAGGCTTATGCGAAGAAACTAAAGGATGAGAACTTCAATATAGTTTCGGTACATACCATTGACCAAATGGGTTGGGACAATGATGGCGACCGTGGTTTTGAGTTGGAAATGCCTACAGAAGCACTCAAAAATCATTACTTAAAAGTGGCGAAAGATTATGGTTATGAATTTCCTATCCATATGTCTACTGTAACTTCTACCGATCACCGCTCTTTCAGAAATGTGGGCTTTAATGCCATTGGATTGACCGAAGAATATGTAAACAAAGACACTACTCCACATTACCACAAACCCACTGACACTTTCGAAACCATCAACTTTGAATACTTGGGAACAATTACGGTATATGTTCAAAAGGTATTTGAGGAGTTACTTAAGTAGCTTGAAGTATTCACACATGATAGACATGTCAAGCTATTGAGAACATATTTAAAGCCATATTCTAAACATGACCATTTTTTTCGCCATTTTTAAATTAATAAAGGATAAATACAAAACAATTGCCCCTCAAAACAGCCAATAAACTGTCAAAATCTCAAATAAGGAAACTTGGGGATAGACTTAGGAAAAACATACAAATACCTGACGATAAAGATCTTATTCAGCTAGAAGAATACCGAACATCTTTTAAATCAGTAATACCTAATATATTCAAGAGAGTGTATGAACTGTCACGAAAAGTAAGACATGATGCAACAACGACCTATCGTATAAAAAGAATTGAATCCATTCTTTCCAAACTTCAAAGATTTGATGGCTCAAAATTGGAGAAAATTGAGTTAGATAGAATGTGGGACATTGTCGGGTGTCGTGTAATTCTTAATACAGAAGAAAAGGTCTACCAACTTTTCGAACTACTAAAGAAGGAATTTGAAATTCGCAGAGTTAAAGATTATTATAATGAATCAGACCCTCACGGATATACTTCATTACATGTGTATGTATCCTTCAAGGAAAACCCATCACAAGTAGTTGAAATTCAAATACGTACAAAAGACAGTCATAATTGGGCTACTCTAGTTGAAATTGTGGACCTTTTATTTGATAAAAACATAAAGGAGGGAGAAGAGGAGAAGGAATTTATAAAGTTTCACTTAAGGCTTTCTAAGCTTGAAAAAATAGAGCCCGAAATAAAAAGAGAGGTAATAGATTTTGTTCATGAACACAAAATTTTTTCTACCCTGATGGACACCTTTTCTAGCAATTACTTAAAACTTCGTTTAAAATGGCTCAAATCCGTAAAAAGTAATAAAGAGCATTTTTTCATCATTGAAGCAAGCAAAGACAAGACTCCTAATATACTTGCCTTTGAAGAGTTTAAAGAAGCCGAGCAAGTCTATTTCGATAAATTCTATACGAAAGAATATGAGAATACGGTCATGACGTTTTTACCGCAAGCCAATTTCGACAACTTAGAAAGAGCTTATTCTAATTACACATTAACTACCCATCAATTCACTGATACATATATACAATTATGCCAAGAGGTATTGTATTCTTACCTTTCAGATAGGCAGTTTTTAAAGTATCACAAACTTTACAACCTCTTTGCAAAGAACTTAATTAGGCATATCTATAACCTCAAGGAAGAGGTTAAAACAATTAATGAATATACTCCGGCTACATCCGAAGAAAAACGCAAGGTCAAATTTTGGAAGAAAGAGTTTTCCAAGAGAATAAAACTAAGGTTCAACTCTCTAGAGGAAAGTGACAAGGTGTTGAGGCAATTAGAGCCTGAAAACTTTGGCTCAAAATTATACCTTACTTTTCTAATGAGGATAACAATGGCAAAAACAAGGCGATTTTCAAGAAAACTAGAGCGCTCGAAACCTTAAAATCCTCAACAATTATTTATCTCCAAGACATAAACTTATTTTTGCCACTCTAAAACGAAAATTAATATGCTCGGTTTAAAACTCGCCACAGACCCACGTTGGGCACATTTAGCAGAAACTAATATTGAAGAAATTCTAACAGACCATGCTTGGTGCGAACAAAAAGCAGCTACCAATGCCATTACCATTATTGCGGGAAATTCGGAACATACTGAACTGGTTACTGAACTACTAATTTTGGCGCAAGAAGAGCTCGAGCATTTTAGAATGGTGCATGAAATCATAAAGAAACGTGGCTATACTTTAGGGCGAGAACGAAAAGACAGCTATGTCAATGAACTGTTTAAAGCGAGAATTAAAGGTGGCAGCAGACAACAAAGCTTGGTAAACCGACTGCTATTTTCGGCCATGATTGAAGCCAGAAGCTGCGAACGCTTTAAAGTACTTTCAGAAAATATTAAAGATGAAGAACTCTCGAAATTCTATTACCAGCTAATGGTCAGTGAAGCGGGGCACTATACCACATTTCTAGGTTTTGCCAGAAAGTACGGTGAAGGTTTAGATGTAGATAAGCAATGGAAAGAACTAATTGAAATTGAAGGCGAGATTATTCAACGCTACGGTAAATCAGAGTCCATTCATGGTTAATTTCAAGTTCTAGCTTAAAGCGTCTTACAATGGCTATAAAAAACAAAATCGCCTTTCAAGGAATTCTTGGAAGGGCGATTTCCTTAAAGGCACTGGTTTTAATTATTATTCAAACGAATCATTACAGGCCTGTGGTCGGAAACCTGCGATTCAAATGTACTTTGACAATTGTCGAGTTTCAATACTAGGGTTTCTGTTGCCTTTGTGAAAAGCTCATTAGTGATTAGAATTTGATCGATTTGGCTTGGCCAAGAAGGGTATGACCATTCACTTGAAGGCCCTTGGGCAATAGGCATGGTAGTGAACTTGTAGTTCGCATTGTCATCGATAAAATTCTGATAAACATTATCTGCTTGATCCACAATTTCATCATTAAAATCTCCGAGTAAAATCACATTCTCATTTGGCAAATTGGTGTCAATGTAGTCCTTCAGTAATACAGCACCACTTCTTCTTCTGTCTTCTGAACCATTACAACACTTCATATGAACATTGATAATGTTCACTGTCAACCCGTTTATGTGCTGAAATTTCATGTATAGTGGCCTTCTTACACTAGTAAAAGCAAAATTGTAATCGTTATTACTGCTTTCTGGAAATAGATTTTCAGGTTGTGTCAACACAGTGATTTCAGAAGTCTTATACATGTACCCCACCCATTGCGAACCTGCATAATCTTCTACGTGACCAGACCAATCTTCCAATTCCTCGACAAGAGCATTAAACTCTGATTTTGAGGTAATTTCCTGAAGTGCAATAACATCCACATCTGTATCTTCAATGATTGTTTTTACCGCAACCGCAGTATTGGTGTGCACCGGGAAATTTTCAACATTCCAAGTCACCACTTCTAAAGTACTCTCTCCAACTTCTGGCAAGCAAGCATCGTAACTTGGGGTTTCTATCACGGGAGTTGGGTCTGGAGTATCTCCTCCCCCACAGGCCGTCATCAAAAAACACACTACCACCGCTAATCTCCACAGCTTCATATCACTTTCTTTTTTTGTGCAAAATTAAGCGATATTTCATGCATTGCATGATTAATCTCTATCAATTCGTATTAAGCTAACATTACATTTTTTGCACTGAAAGTCCAACATCTACTCACAAATACGGCCATATAGTTTCCAGTTAGAAATCACTTTTACATAATCTCCATCGACTTGATAAACTTCACTGATCGGCTTCCATTTAGCATTTGAAGTATCAAAAGCTCCAGAAGCATTATAATCTGCAACCATTCCATTTACTATGGGCACTTGGATTTGAGCTACATCTTTCTTCTTCACCCAAACCTCTACCTCAAAGGCTTCCGCTTTAGGATTGATTAAGTAGGTAAACGTTTCGGCTTCCCAAGTTTTCAAGTCTACCTCGCCTTTCGATTTCTTTACTTTTACATCTTCAGTTTTGAATTCATCCAAAATCAGTGCGAACCTTATTTTAACGCCTTCGTGCATACAAAATGTGACAGCCTCTCTTCCAAAATCAAGTTCGGTAACCGTAAGTTTTGGAGTGTGTTTTAATTGATGAACATTTGGAAGTTGCACACTGAACAGTACTACCGAAACCAGTACCATGAACAGACCAAAAGAAATTCTTGAAACCATTTTTAGTAAAACTTTCTCTAGTTGAATAAGCTATAACAACCTCTCTTTCATTACTTTCCAGCCCGCCAAAAAAGTAACCAAAAGTGACAAAGCAAGAATAGCCATTTGATTTAAGCCCTGAAAAGCAAAACTACTTCCCACTGTAGCGTAACCCGCCTTGAAAACATTAATAAAACCCAAAACGCTGGCAACAAAAACCGTAATCAACATGGCTAAATTCATTCCAAACCCATTCCTATGTACTTTGAGGTAAGCTGAATTATTACAGATCAGCCAAAGAAAGATAGCGATCACGGGAAGGATCAACCCGTTGGCTGCTTGGGCTAAAATTATTACAGGAATGGGCTTCACGCCCGTTACACCAAAAACCAAGCCCGTGAGCATTACACTGCCCCAAGCCAATCTATATTTTAAGCCATTGCCATCCCAACCTTTTTCGCTTTTGGCCACACTCTTTAAAGTAATGGCTGCTGCTAATGGTGCTGTTATGCTGGAAGTAAATCCTGCTGCAAAAAGGCCAATTGCAAACGTATAGGACATCCAAACACCATTGTTATTGGTTAAGGTAGCGGCTAAATTTTCAAAGCTGAATTCCCCGACTACCGAAGCCCCCGCCAATAAAATGGCCGTAGAGATCAATCCGCCAATTAAAATGGCCAGTACCAAACCAAAACGCATAAAAGACAAGCTTTGCCCTTTCGCCAAGCCCGACCCCATAAAAATATTATAAGGCACAATGGTGGTTCCGACCAAGCCTAAAGTGATCAAAACAGAACCTTCGGGTAAAGAAGGAATGAAAGCTCCTTTCAATAAATCAGTTCCATTAATCGGAGTGCTTAGGCCCGAAATCAGAAAAGCGACTCCCATAATGGCCACCACAACACCCATAATATTGGCTACGGTTTGCGTTTTACCGCTCCACAATACAAGAGTGCTTACCCCTACAATAATCAAAGTGAAAACGGAAGGCTCTATACCAGTAAAAATGAGCGCGACTCCAGAAATAGCCCCTAGAATATTGCCCGCTTCATAAGCCGCACAACCTAAAAATATAGCAACTCCAATACTCAATGCTACCTTTTGCGACTTAAACCTATCCTTAATTGCTTCGCCCAAGCTGAGTTCAGAAGCAATCGTAATTCTAGCAGCAGATTCTTGTAAGATGATACAGGCAAAAACCGAAAACACCAATGCCCAAAGTAAGCTATAACCATAACCGGCACCAGCGGCAGCAGCTGTAGTTACGGTGCCAGGTCCAATAAAGGCCGCAGCAATCACCATCCAAAAAAGTAAGCTCCACAGTTTTGATTTCATCTCAGCAAGATAAAAAGTAAAAGCTAAAAACCCTTTTATCAAATATTTGCCCTAAACTCTTCAAAACCGTTATCTTGGCACCATAATAAAACTATGCAACGACTTTTAGTTACTCCATTCCTTCTTCTTTTATTTTCAGCTAATGCCTTCTCTCAAAAAACATGGGAGCACAAAGGTATTACCATGACTCAACTAGATACTTTAGGTGATGGATACGAGGCCCTAAGAGGTTCTTTTATTATTGAGAATTCTAGTATCTATGAGGTAATGAACCTCATTTTAGATGTAGATGGCTACGACTGGGTAGAAGGTGAAAGCAAATCGAAAATGCTATTGGTAGACAAACAAGACTCTTCATTTATTTTCGATTTTTTTGTAGATATTCCTTGGCTCTTTGTTAAGAAAACAGGTCGAGTAAAAGTAGATGTTCGGTTTGAAAATGAATCCTTTCATACAAAGTCTACTCAAATAAGAGAATATGATCGAAACGAAGACTACGATCTGGTCGATTTCTATTCCGCACAATGGAAGTTACAAAAGCATGGTAATAACGATGTAAAGGTCAACTATTTGGGTGTTTATCAAGATCAAAAAATGGTGATCAATATCAACAGTATTATCATTAGCCGAATCAGAAAGCGATTAAGCGCTACTCTCTACAATTTGAAGGTTAGAGCTTCAGAAAAAGTAAACCCAATTAATTCACTATCGTGGCCTGTTAATAAAAGGGACGTTCAGTTAAAGCCAGAAAATAACAAATAAGTAGATTTTATTTTTCCTGTCTACCCTGAAAAATTTCTTAAACAAATATGAATATTTAGTTCTCTTGGCGTTATTCACGTAAACATTTTTCAAACCATTTCGATGTCAAAAATTAGAGCTGCAGTTGTTTTCGGAGGCCGATCTACCGAACATGAAATCTCGCTTATTTCCGCTCAAGGAATTTTAAAAAATATCAATAGAGACTTGTATCAAGTTATTCCTCTAAAAATTGACATTGAAGGCCACTGGTTTTTACAGAACTCAGAAGATGTTCATTCCAATAATGGCACACCTATTACGCTAACACAAGGAAAAAACAGTGCCTCCATATTAGAAAACGGAACTGGAAAAATCTTACAAGAAATCGACATTGTTTTCCCTGTGCTTCATGGTGTTTTTGGTGAAGACGGAACCATACAAGGTTTGTTGAAAATGCTCAATGTAGCCTTTGTAGGCTGTGGCGTTTTAGCCTCTTCTACTTGCATGGATAAGGATGTGACCAAGCGTTTATTACGAGATGCCAGTATTCCGATAGCTCCTTACGTTTGCGCCACATGGACACACCAGCCCAACTTTGAGAAAGTAAAACAAGAACTGGGATTGCCGTTATTCATTAAACCTGCCAATCTAGGCTCTTCCGTAGGTGTCCATAAAGTCAATTCTAAAACAGAGTTTGAAACAGCCTTAAAAGATGCCCTTGCATATGACAGCAAAGTACTGATTGAGCAAAATATTAACGGGCGTGAAATCGAAGTAGCAGTAATGGGCAATGAAAAACCTCAAGCTTCATTACCCGGAGAAATTGTGAACACCGCTGGTTTTTATGATTTCGAATCGAAATATGTAAGCAAAGACGCTTCGAGCACACACATTCCAGCAAAACTAACCGATGAGCAAATTTTAGAAGTAAGAGAAACTGCTAAAAAAGCCTATGCTACACTGGGTTGTGAAGGCTTAGCGCGGGTTGATTTCTTTATCAGCACTGACGGCATAATTATGATCAATGAAATCAATACCCTTCCGGGCTTTACCCCAATCAGTATGTATCCTAAAATGTGGGAAGCTACAGGAGTGAGTTATTCTGAATTAATAGAACTGCTCATTCAGTTTGGTTTGGAAAGGTTTGAAAGAGAGCAACAGTTAAAAATTGTTGCTAGGCAGGTAAAATGAAATGGATAACTCCATTCAGAAGAATTGACATCTAGCACAATAGCCCAAAGTTTAAACCTTGGGCTGTGTTGCGTTAATACATTTCAAAAGCTGTCTGATCGACAAAATCCTACAGGCTATTGAACGAAGGCTGCTGGAGCAGAATGCCACATACCTACCACTAATGTTGTAAATCAATGTACAAACACGAGTATTCACGTTCAACAAGCATATATTCTCTTTTTATTTGCCCTACCCCTTGACTTTTTAACTTTTAAATAGAAATTGCCTTAAAATTGAATCAGAAATAAACTATGAGCGCTCCCAGTTCCAAGCCACGGGTAATTAAAGACTTTGACAAATTGGACATAGAAATCCAAGAGCAAATTAAGCTTGAGTATCCCGAAGGTTTTGAAGACCATCTTATTTACTTTACCAACAAAGAAGGTAAACGTGTATCTGCCTTACCATTTGAAACAGAGGAAAAATATTACCTCGTTCGAATGACCGTTGAAGAAGCTCAACAGATCATTGAAGATGATGATGACTACGATGATGACGGTAACCTTAAAGATGAAATCAAAGAGGAATATGAAGAAAAGCATGCTGACGATGAAGAAGATGAAAGCACTGGCTTCGACATTGCAGATGATGAGGACGAAGACGATGATGAAGACTAATCTTCCTTATCCTTTCAACTTTAAATACTGATCTTTTAATCTCACTACTTCCCTTACATTATGAAAATTGGCATTATTGGTGGCACAGGCATGTTGGGCCACCATTTGGCCATAGCCGCTCAGTTACGGCAATATGAAGTGGTGATCATCCATCGGAAAAACTCCAACCTATCCCATATCAAAGACCTCCAATTCGAAAGCCGAATTGCAGACCTCAATGACAGAGGCAGCATGATTCGAGCGATGGAGGGGCTCGATTACGTAGCTAATTGCGCTGGCTACTACCCTACAGTTCCCAAACCTTTGGCCCAAGAAATTAAAACTGCTCGTTTGCAAATGCAGTTTTTTATCGATGGTGTTCGAGAAGCAAAAGTAAACCGAGCACTCTATGCAGGAGGCTCTATTGTACTGCCTAAAAATCCACATGGATTGGGCAACGAAAGTCTCGATTACCCTCAAGAACCAGAAAGCACTAACGCCTATTTAAGAGTGAAGTGGTTGATGGACAATATGGCAAAAATGAACGCTGAACATGGCCTTCCGCTCGTTATTGGAATTCCGACCATGACTTTTGGCGAATATGATCACACCCCCACTACAGGCCAGTTGATTCGAGATGTAGCCAATGAAGAAATCCCTGCTTACGTTAATGGACTTCGAAATGCGGTTTATGCAGGCGATGCAGCCAGAGGTTTGTTATTGGCTTTAGAAAAAGGCCGTTTTGGAGAGCGGTACTTAATTACTGGTGAAAATACTTCTATTGAAGAAATCATTAAGATGACCAGTGAGATTGCTCAAGTTCCAATGATTAAAAAGACCATTCCTTTGAACATGGCCAAGTTCATTGCTAAATCGCAAGAAATAAAATATACGCTTTTTAGGGGTAATCCTCCTGCTGTTTCTTCAACAGCAATAGCCATTTTAGCTTATGGTCAGCATTTAGATGGAAGTAAAGCAAAAGAAGAATTGGGTTACGAACCTGATCTTACAGTAAAAGATGCCATTGGTAGAGCCTACAATTGGTTCAAGAAAGAAGGTTATATTGAGTAAAATTTAACCCCACTGTCTTATGTCGATACAAGAAAACCGAGCACTGATCGATAGATTTTATACTGCTTTTGCCCAAAAAAATGCCGAAGCCATGAATGCCTGCTATGCCAAGCAAGCAGTATTCGAAGATCCTGCTTTCGGTCGACTTAATGACTCAGAGATCACTTCCATGTGGTCGATGTTAATAGAAAGAGGTGGAAAAGACTTAACAGTGACCCATAAAATTCTCGATGTAACCAACGGAAAAGCCAAGGCGCAATGGACGGCTGTGTACCCTTTCAGCAAAACACAACGAGTAGTGCACAACAAGATTACGGCCGAATTTATCATCGAAGAGGGAAAGATTGTTTACCATAAAGACCATTTCAATATGTGGAAATGGTGTTCGATGGCACTGGGCTTGCCTGGAATGCTTTTAGGCTGGAGTGGTTTGATGAAAAACAAAGTCCAGAAAACGGCTTTATCATCGCTTCATAAGTACATGAAAAAATGAAACAAATAGACATCAATTGCGATATGGGAGAAAGCTACGGCAACTTTTCAGTTGGCAATGATAAGGCTATTTTCCCTCATATTACCTCTAGCAACATTGCCTGTGGCATGCATGCTGGCGACCCTTACCATATTCAGAAAACCATAGAAATGGCCATTGCTCAAGGTGTTCAAATCGGTGCACACCCTGGTTATCCAGATTTACAGGGCTTTGGTAGAAGGGTAATATCAATGTCTGTTGAAGAATTGTCTGCCTCTGTCAAATATCAGGTGTCTGCTTTAAAAGGAATGGTGGAAAGTGCTGGAGGGCAATTAAAATATGTAAAACCTCATGGTGCACTTTATAATGAAATGGCGAAGAATGAAACCGAGGCCGCAACCGTTGTAAAAGCCATTAAATCCATTGACCCAACCCTTATGATCATGGGTTTAGCGGGAAGTCATGTAAAACGAATTGTAGAAGCAGAAGGCATGACTTTCATTGCGGAAGCTTTTGCCGACAGAAGGTATGAAGCTGATGGAAAACTAATGAGCAGAGCAAAAGAAAACTCAGTAATTCATAGTGCAGAAGACGCTGTCAATCAAGTATTATCGGTTGTTAAGAATGGCTTTACCCAAACGCTGAATGGCGAAAAGGTTGAACTGAAAGCCCAGAGCTTTTGCATTCATGGCGACAATCCTCAAGCGGTGGAGATTCTAAAAGCCATTAAATTAGGTTTGGAAGAAAACGAAATAACTCAAAAAGCTTTTTCAACACCATGAAAATTGTGCGCTTTGGCGATTCTGCTTTGCTCGTGAATTTTGAGCAGAAAATTGATGAGGCCATCAACAATCAAGTGCTTTCACTGTATAAACAACTTAAAGAGATCAAAGAAGTTACTTTTCTCATTCCGGCTTACTGCTCATTAACAGTGGGTTTTAGAGATAGCACCTCGTTCAAAACTCTCTCTAAACAAATTGAAGACCTCAACTCAAAAAGCGAATCGACCGACCTAGAGTTAAACTCAAAAATCATTGAAATTCCTGTTTGCTATGAAACTCCTTATGCCTTAGATATGGGCGAGGTTAAAGAAAAAACGGGGTTGAATGCGCAAGAAATCATTAAAATACATTCTCAAGAAAACTATAAGGTATACATGCTCGGTTTTGTAGCGGGTTTCGCCTATTTGGGCAGTTTGCCCGAGCAATTACTCTGCCCAAGAAAAACTGAACCGAGAAAAGAAGTCCTTGCGGGCTCAGTAGGTCTAGCTGGTTTGCAAACTGGAATTTACCCAGCCAATGCACCGGGCGGATGGCAAATTATAGGTCGCACTCCCATCCCCACCTTCAACCCAAAAGCCGATAATCCTACACTTTTTAAAGCCGGTGATGCTGTCAAATTCAAGTCCATTTCCGCTTCAGAATTTGAAGAGATAGAGACACAAATCTTCAGTGGTAAATTCAACTTAGAAGAATATTATGGCTAGGCTACATTTTCTAAAAGCGGGTTTACAAACTACCATACAAGATTTGGGTAGACAAGGTGTGCAAGATTTAGGCATCCCCATTAACGGAGCCATGGACAAAGCTTCGGCTCAACTTGCCAATCAATTAGTGGGGAATTCAACTGATTCTCCAGTTTTAGAAATCACTTTATTAGGCCCCAAAATTCAGTTCGAAGGCCCATGTCAAATTGCAATTACCGGAGCTAGCCTTTCTGTAGAAATTAACGGAAATACAATACCGCTATTCCGAACAATAAACATTGATCATGGGGATGTATTAAGCTTTGGCAAACCAGTTACGGGTTGCAGGGCGTATCTGGCCATCAATGGAAAGTGGGACATTCAAAGTTGGCTAGGGAGTTATAGTGCTTCGGCCACAAGCACAGCCCAAACTACACCTGACAGTATAATCGTCAAAGATCAAATCTTAGAGATTATCCGTGGCAAAGAGCAACCTATTATTGCCATTTCTGAAAGTGAAAGACCAAGTTTATCCATTGAAGCACCAATAAAAGTGTATCCTGGACCTGAGTTCGAAGCTTTTTCTAACATTGAAAAACAAAGCTTTTTTGGTGACCGCTTCACCATTGGCCAAGATTCAAATAGAATGGGTTATAGACTAAAGGAAGCACTTAGCGGCTATACCAAAAAGGAAGAAGTGATTTCGTCAGGGGTGATTCCCGGAACTATACAAATCACAAACTCGGGTCAACCAATCGTTTTAATGGCCGATGCCCAAACCACAGGCGGCTACCCAAGAATTGCCAATGTAAGTTCAACTGATTTAGACCAATTAGCTCAATTTAAGCCTGGAGATACAGTAAGGTTTGAGTTGATAGGTTTTAAATAACCTCCCATAAAAATAGACAAGGCGATCTCCGTCTGAAATCGCCTTAATCAACCTTAAACTAAACTACTAGCTATACTATTATTTCAATCGATAGTATTTCGTGTTATACAAAGACGACAAATAATCTGCCTGTCTGTAAATTCTCAAACCTTCTTCACTTAATTCAGAAACCATACCTTGTAAAACCAAGTTGCCTTCTGCATCGAAAACTTTTACTGTTTGAGGGTCTTCTTCGAACACCATTGGACTTGGTTCCATGTATGCATCAACATACTCTTGAACATCCTCTAAATAGGATAAGTCCTCTTCAATTACTGGGGTGTTGGAATCATTGGATTTAGCATCAACCGAAGTAACGATTGTAATTGCTAAGAAAAGAGCGATAAACGCTGAGATATTTTTTTGACCTAAATTTTTCATGTTGTTGCTGTTGATATTTTGAGTTACCGCCCGACCAAAGGCGGTTAATTTTAACCTTATTGTTTTTAACCTTGCCAACTTCTTTCCAATAGATGTGCCAAAAGATCAAACTATTTGATTATCAATTAATTAAACAAAACAGAGGAGATCAACCACTCAAAAAGTGTACGGAAACGACCGATCATGTGAACACTTTCGAATACCCAAAAACAGTGAGGTCGGTATAAATACCGACCTCACATAAATTTGTCCAATTGATTAGCGCTTAATTCAGCGCTTTGTTTTTGGTTTTGGACTTACGATTTTACTCGCTTTCCGAGGACGGTTAACGCCAAAACTTCCGTTGGCGATTTTGCCTTTCTTGGTTTTTATGTCTCCTTTTCCCATAATATTGATTGTTTAAGATTTACTCATTTTACTAATCAGATGGAAAAAAGTTTCAATCTATCTCCGTTTACGGTTGTGCCTTAATTAAATTGCACTGCAAATGATGAATACAGAGAAAGAGATTAACCTGAGCGATTACACCTACTGGCTACCTGATGAACGAATTGCTAAATATCCGTTAGCCAAAAGAGATCAGTCTAAGCTTCTGCATTATCATAATGGCTCAATTGAGCATAAGAATTTTAAAGACATTGAAGCACTCATTCCTGATCAATCCACGCTTTTTTTTAATAACACTAAAGTAATTCCAGCCCGATTGATTTTTCATAAATCGACCGGTGCTCAAATAGAGATTTTTCTACTCAAGCCCATTTCGCCTTCACCCATCTTAAGTATTGTAATGGAAGAGCGTGAAACCGTGATTTGGGAATGCATGATTGGCAATGTCAAAAAATGGAAGGAAGACATTCCTTTGGTGAGAGAGTTGAATATTGACGACAATAAAATCACACTTCAGGCCAATATTCACGATCGAGAAAAGCGACAAATTCAATTCAGTTGGAATGATGACTCTATTTCGTTTTCAGAAATAGTTGAAGCTTCTGGTAAGGTGCCACTTCCACCCTACTTAAACCGACAGCCAGAAGAAGATGACAAACCACGTTATCAAACCGTTTACTCAGCGCATGACGGGGCTGTAGCCGCTCCCACAGCGGGTCTGCATTTCACCCCAGAAATTCTAAAGTCTTTGACTGACCGTGGTATCAAAGAGAGCTTTCTTACGCTCCACGTAAGTGCTGGTACTTTTCAGCCTATTAAAACCGAAAATATATTGGAGCACCCCATGCATTCGGAACAAATGGTGGTGGATAGACAAAGTATTCAAAGTGTTGTTGAGGCCGAAGGAAATATCATTGCCATTGGTACAACTTCAATGCGAACTTTAGAAAGCCTTTATTGGTTTGGGGTTCGACTAATAAATGGGAATGAAGATTTCTCCATTCAGAAATTAGAGCCTTATCAATCTAAACATGAAGCCAGCCGTTCAGAAGCCTTTTCTGCCATTCTGAAATGGATGGACAAAAACGAATTAAGTCAAGTAATTGGCACAACTGAAATTTTTATTTTCCCTGGCTATCAATTCAGGGTTTGTGATGGTTTGATTACTAATTTCCACCAGCCTGGAAGCACCCTTATTTTACTTGTAGCAGCCTTTATTGGAGAAGATTGGCGAAAAGTTTATCAAGAAGCACACACCAATGATTATCGTTTTTTAAGCTATGGTGATTCATCTTTTTTACTACCCAAGTAAAGAAATATGTTATATTGGTAACCACTTATGCAAGCTAACTTAGAAGAGGTACTATCTAACTACGATAGGTTAATCTCTTACATTAACAAAAACATCCCGCTAATCAGCGAACCCATTACTCTTTTAGGGCTCGAATTTACGATTAGTGAAGTCGTTCTGCCTATAGTTTTCTTGATATTAATTAATCTAATAGGTAATCTGGTTAGGTCCTTACTCATTAATAAAATCTTAGGGAAGTACATTGAAGACAGAAAAACAGTTCTCTCAATTGGTAATACCACCAAGTATGTTATTCTGTTTTTCGGTCTGTTAATAGCACTGACTGCTATAGGAATTGACAAAGACTCTAGTTTGAATTTTGCATTACTAAATAAGAATGGACCAGATCCATTAATGCTTTTCGAATTACTTAGAGTTTTATTCTTTCTAATACTTCTAGTTTTTTTAAGTGGAAAGCTCAAGGCCATTTTTGTAAAACAGGTCATGAGCCGCTATTCCGATGACCTTGGAGTTAACCAATCCATTGGTACTATTTTTCAATATGTTGCTGTTTTAATTGGTGGACTTATCATTGTTCAGAATACTATTGAATTAGGCTCCCTGAATGTATTGGCAGGCGCTCTTGGTGTAGGTATTGGTTTTGGCCTTCAGAATATTGCTAACAATTTCATTTCGGGTCTGATTATCCTTTTTGAACGCCCTATCAAAGTGGGTGACAGAATTGAAGTAGGGCAAGTGACAGGTGATATCGTCAGGATTTCTTCCAGAGCTACTACTGTCAGTACCAATGATAATATTTCCATTATCATCCCCAATGCCGAATTTATTAGTAAACCAGTAATCAACTGGAGCCATAGTGGAAGAAATATCCGTTTCCATGTTCCTGTGGGAGTCGCTTATAAAGAAGACCCTGCCCATATTAAATCTATACTGTTAAGTATAGCTAAAAGTCATCCTGATGTGTTGCAAACCCCAGCGCCTGATGTACTCTTTACCGAATATGGAGATAACTCTTTGAATTTTGATTTGATGGTATGGACGAGTACTTACATTAACCGACCAACGATACTCAAAAGTCAGCTTTACTATCTGATTTTTGAGAAGTTTAAAGAGCACAATGTAGAGATCCCTTTCCCTCAAAGGGACATTCATATAAAGTCAGGGAGTATAGTTCCTCAAAAATGATAGAAATCCTTTTTGGCATATCCTTAAAAGCATTTACTTGCACAGCTAGTATTATGATTAACTTTGAAGGTTTTTAATTGAAACAATGAGAGTAATAATCGCAGGTGTTGGAAATGTGGGGTTTCATTTGGCTAAACTCCTTTGTGCTGAAGGTCAGACGATTGTATTGATTGATCAAGTAGCGGACAGGTTAAAATCTGCATCAAATTCTGTAGATGCTTCAACCATTAAAGGAAATTCAACCTCGTACAGTGTACTGGAAGAAGCAGGAGTTTCAGAAGCAGATTTACTTATAGCAGTTACATCTTCAGAAGACGCCAATATTGCTACGGCCATAATTGCCAAACACCTTGGTGCTAAAAGAACGATTGCAAGAATCACAAATACAGAATTCCTTTATCAAAAAGATAAGCTTAACCTTAAGCACTTAGGAATTGACGATATCATTTCTCCTGAGTCTCTTGCCGCCAAAGAAATTAAAAGGTTGTTGAAAGAAGTAGCCTTAACCGACAGCTTTGAATTTGAAAAAGGCCTTCTTTCCTTAATTGGGGTAAACATTGAAGAAAACAGCCCTCTGAATGGCAAAACCATGATGGAGGTAGCTAAGTTAAACCCAGATCAGAAGTTTATGACGGTAGCGATATTGCGCCACGATGAAACTTTGATTCCCTACGGAAACACTAAATTTCAGGTAAACGATCACGCCTATTTTGTGGCACAACCTGATGGTGTCGAGAAATTACTCTTCTTAGCTGCTAAGAAAAAAGAGCCTGTTAAAAGTGTAATGATTTTGGGAGGCTCAAGAGTTGGGTTCCATGCCGCCAAAATACTGAGCAACCGCTACAATGTAAAAATCATTGAGCGCGACCCTCAGAAATGTTTCGAGCTTGCTGACCAACTTCCAGATGCGATGGTGATTAATGGAGATGGAAGGAATGTAGACTTGCTTCACGAAGAAGGAATTAGCGACATTGATGCCTTTATTGCTGTAACAGGAAATTCAGAAACCAATATAATATCCTGCTTAGTAGCCAAAAACAATGGCGTAAAGAAAACCATCGCAATGGTGGAGAACATGGACTATATTCACCTTTCTCAGAGTATTGGAGTAGATACCATGATCAACAAAAAGTTAATTGCGGCTAACTTTATCTTCCGCCATATTAGACAAGGCGATATTGTTTCCATTACCAGTATTCATGGTGTAGACGCTGAAATTCTAGAGTTTGAAGTAAAAGAAGGTTCTAAAATCACACATCACCAGTTAAGAAACCTTCAATTTCCTAAAACCGCCATTATTGGTGGGGTTATTCGAGATGGCAAGGGCTTTACCACTCCTGGTGATTTTAGATTTCAACCAAAAGACAGGGTGGTAGTTCTCTCAAAACCAGAAAGTATCAACAAAGTGGAATCCTACTTTATTTGATAATTTTAAAGACAGATGAGGTTCAACATTAAAGTCATTTCAAAAGTCCTCGGTATTCTTCTTCTGATGAATGCTGGCTTTATGGCGCTTTGTCTGCCTGTATCTATCTATTATGGCGAACATGACCTTATAGCCATTGCTACATCTGCAGCCATTACGGCATTGGTGGGGTTTTCAATGAAGTTCTTCACCAGAAAACTTCCAGATAAAGAACTCAAAAAACGCGATGGATATATTGTGGTTACGGCCGGATGGATTTTCATGTCCATTTTTGGTGCTCTGCCCTTTGTGTTGAGCAATAGTATTCCTGATTTTACGAATGCCTTTTTTGAAACCATGTCGGGGTATACCACTACAGGCGCCTCTATTCTTAATGACATTGAGTCTCTTCCAAAAGGTATTTTGTTTTGGCGAAGCCTTACCCAGTGGATCGGTGGAATGGGAATTATTGTATTGGCGGTTGCTATTCTTCCCTTCTTGGGCATTGGTGGTATGCAGCTTTTTGTGGCAGAAGCACCTGGCATTACGCCAGACAAACTTCAGCCAAGAATTCAAGACACAGCCAAACGCCTTTGGCTCATTTATGTGGGGTTAACACTTGCAGAGGCAATTCTTCTCTACTTTGGTGGAATGACCATCTATGATGCCGTTAATCATTCATTGACTACAATGGCTACGGGTGGGTTTTCTACAAAGAATGCCAGTGCAGCTCATTATGATTCTCCCTTTATTCAGTATGTATTGATTGTGTTTATGTTTTTAGCAGGCACCAGCTTTACACTTACCTACTATGCACTAAAAAGAAATTTCAAGAAAGTATTCAAAAACGAAGAGTTTATCGTTTACAGCATCTTTACAATTGTAATCGCAGTAATTGTTACTATAGCGGTGTTTATTGCTACTGAAAACGGAATTGAAAAATCATTCAGAGATTCTCTTTTTCAAGTGGTTTCAATTATTACTACTACTGGTTTTGTATCAGCAGATTACACGGCTTGGGCTCCTTTTCTTACCACTCTGTTTTTTATTCTTTTGTTAGTGGGCGGTTCTGCTGGATCTACAGCTGGTGGCGTTAAAGTTATCCGTCATGTAGTATTGTTCAAAAACTCCTTTTTAGAATTAAAGCGCCAACTTCACCCTTCAGCAGTAATTCCGGTTAGAATAAGCGGAAAAGCCATTGAACAAGGAGTTGTATCGAATGTACTGGCTTTTATTATGATTTATATTCTGGTTATTATTTTGGGGGTGATTTTACTTTCCACCATGAATGTAGACTTCGACACGGCCTTTGGGGCAGTGGCCACTACACTTGGAAACGTAGGGCCAGGGATTGGAAACGTAGGACCTTTAGACAACTTCTACAACATACCAACGCCAGGAAAATGGCTACTCTCTTTCTTAATGCTTTTAGGTAGATTAGAGTTATTTACTGTACTTATGTTGCTTTCTCCTTATTTCTGGAAGAAAAATTAAAATAACTTACCAAGTACCGATTTCTTTTTTTCTGCCTTAAAACCAGCTTGTTCTACGGCCTTAACAACAAGGTCAGAATTGATATTTTCGGCCTTTACCGTTAATAGCCTATCTTTACTAGCCAGATCAACCGACCATTCAGACACTTCTTTTAAATCATTCAAAAAGGGAGTAACAGTGGAAAGGCAGTTCCCACAATTAATATTGGTTTTATATACCGCTTTTTTCATTTAATTTTCAATCTAAATTGTAACAGGCTCGGGCAATTCCCTAAGTCTCATAAAGATAAATCACACTTGACATTTAAAGAACTTAATCTCCACGAAAGTGTATTGGAAGGTTTGGATGCTATGGGTTTTGAAAACCCAACCCCTATCCAAGAACAAGCTATCCCAGTAATTATTGAAAACAAAGATTTAATTGCTGTTGCCCAAACCGGTACAGGAAAAACTGCTGCTTTCTTACTTCCAATCCTACACAAAATCTGTTCGAACGAAATTCCTGACGGCCAAATCAATACCCTGATCATTTGCCCCACCAGAGAACTTGCCGTACAAATTGATCAGCAACTAGAAGGACTTGGTTACTTCACCCCTGCTACTTCGCTCCCTATTTATGGCGGTGGCGATGGCGATGGATTCTCAAGAGAAAAAAAGGCATTGACCACAGGAGCTCATATTATCGTGGGCACACCGGGAAAACTCATTTCGCACCTGAACTTGGGCTATGCTAAAATTGACCATTTAGAGCACCTTATTCTAGATGAAGCCGATCGAATGCTCGACATGGGTTTTTACGAAGACCTAATGCGCATCATTGGTTTCTTACCCAAGAACAGGCAAAACCTTATGTTTTCGGCTACTATGCCTCCAAAGATTAGGAAGCTGGCCAAAGACATTTTGCAAGACCCGCATGAAATCAGTATTGCGATTTCTAAACCAGCCGAAAAGGTGGTTCAAGTGGCATTCAACACTTACAATAGCCAGAAAATCGGACTAGTAAAGCACTTGCTACGCTTTAATGATATTCCGAGTTTGGTGATTTTCGCGTCTACAAAATTGAAAGTTAAAGAGCTTACAAGAGAGCTGCAACGTGAAAAGATGAACGCCAAACCCATTTCTTCTGATTTAGAACAGAAAGACAGAGAAGATATTCTTCGAGAATTTAAAAGCCGAAAGCTTCAAATTTTAGTAGCCACCGATGTAATTTCAAGAGGTATCGATATCGACAATATTGACATGGTGATTAACTACGATGTACCGAATGATGCGGAAGATTACATCCATCGTATTGGCCGTACGGCTAGGGCATCCTCTGAAGGTGAGGCGGTAACTTTTATAAATGAAGAAGACCAATTCAAGTTTTCTAAAATTGAAGAGTTAATTGGTAAGCCTGTTCGTAAAATAGCTTTGCCAGAATTTTTAGGAGAAGGCCCTGCTTATGATCCTGTCAAGAATAAGAGTAAAGGAAAACGCTCATTCGGCAATAAAAAAGGTTTTAAAAGAAGGTAGAAAACCACCTTCTTCCAATCTCTCTTATTCATATCGAAGTGAATCGACTGGGTTAAGCCTTGCGGATTTGATCGTCTGAAAACTGACTGTAATCAGTGCTATTCCAATAATTAGTACTGTGGCTAAAACAAATACCAACAGGTTTATATCCGTATGGTATTCAAAGCCTTGAAGCCAGCCATCCATTGCTAAATAGATCAATGGCCATGCGATTACGCTCGAAACTAGAATAAGTACGATAAACTCTTTAGATAAAAGGAAAAACAAGCCCGGCACAGTAGCACCAAGCACTTTTCTTACACCAACTTCTTTTGTTCTCTTCATGGCAGTAAAAGCTGAGAGCCCAAAAAGGCCCATACAGCCAATAAAAATGGCTAAAACTGCAAAAACAGAGAAGAGCGATTGAAATTGATCTTCAGACTTATATTGTTGATTAAAGAATTCGTCAAGAAAGAAATATTCGAATGGATTTCCAGGGAAAATGCTTTCCCACTGACTTTCAATTGCCGTTAAGGCTGGTGAGATATTGCTTTCTTGAACTTTAATTAAGAAGTATTCAGCCCAAAATGGGTTTAGAATAAACACTGAAGGAATTGCTTTCTCTCGTAACGATTCATGGTTATAATCTTCAACCACTCCTATTACCACAGCCGTTGCTCCAAAATTTTCGGCCACAATTGCTTGACCAATAATATCTTCAGGATTTTCATAACCTAGTTGCCTCAAGGCAGATCTTGTTACTAAAGCAGCGGTATCTAAATCATTAGGAAAATCACGAGAAAAGTCCCTTCCTGCTATTACGTGCATCCCCATGGTCTTAATGAACTCATAATCGGCCCCTACATAATTAAGTGGATATGTTTGTCCTACTGGTTGATTATAGGCGCGAACGTCTGCTTTAAACCTAATTTTCTTCCCAGGAACAATGCCGCTACTTGTTACCTCTTTTATGTTTGAATTTGACCTTAATCCATCACCAAAATTGGTGATTTGTTGGTTTCTTCCTTCTGGATCAGCGTTTGAGATCGCTGGACGCTCCACCACAACAATCTGGTCCATTTCAAAACCCAGTTCTGCATTTTTCACAAACTGCATTTGTTTGTACACTGTAAAAGTGCCAATAATCAAAGCGGTTGAAGCTGTAAACTGAAAAATCACTAACGCCTTTCTAAGCACAACACCAGTTCCTGAATTCCTGAACTTTCCTTTCAAAGTACTGACGGGCTTAAATGATGACAACACCAAAGCAGGATAAATGCCTGATACAAATGAGCCTATAAGAAAGGCTGCCAATAGTGACCAAAGCAACAAGTCATTCTCCCAAATTTTAACTTCTCTGGGAATTCCACTTATGCTGTGGAAGCCTGGTAATACCAAGGCAATAATAATGATGGCTAGTACCACAGCCAGAAGGTTAATCACCAGAGATTCGAACATAAACTGACGAATTAACTGACTTCGAAGTGATCCTAAAACCTTTCTTATTCCAACTTCTTTGGCCCTATCCAATGACCTAGATGTAGCCAAATTGATGTAATTGACCCAAGCGATTAAAACAATAAAAACGGCAATTATGGAGAGGTAAACGATTGGCTCTCCACTGCCATTCAGTTCTGCTTCATCACCTAAATGCGAGTCTAAATGAATTCTTTGGAGCGGCTGTAAAGCGAACGTATTCGCTCCCCCATTCCCTTTCAATTCAGGCTTATACTTGTCTATCATTTGTGGAAACTTGGCCTCTAAAGCTTTGATGTTTGTGCCATCTGCCACCTTGATATATGTATAAAAATCTTTTCTTCCCCAGCCTGTTTTATACCTTGTTACCGCTCCATCAAAGCGACCATAAAGGGTAGCAGTAGAAATCAAGACATCATATTTTAAGTGGGTATTTGGTGGCAAATCTTTATAAACGCCAGTAACAACACAGTTCTCATCATTATAGTCATCATCCTTTAGTCTTAGGTGCTTACCCATTGGGTCTTCATTTCCAAAGTATTTTTTGGCCGTACTTTCAGAAATTACAATTGAAAAGGGTTCAACAAGTGCGGTTTCCGCATCGCCCAAAATCATTTGAGTTGAAAAAAGTGATAAGAAATTAGGGCTGGCATAAAGGAATTTTCTCTGTTTGAATTTAATAGGCTGACCTTGTCCTTCTTCGTAAGTAATTACCACATTATTCTTATACCCCATATTATAGAGGTGTGCCCAATCTTCCACCTCTGGAAACTCTTGCACCATGGCTGGCCCTACTCCTGGATAGTTTTCGGCACTGTTAAATACTTCCTCGTTGTTTTGAAAAATATTGAGGCTTACCCTGTAAATATTCTCTGAACCTTTTTGAAAGTTGTCGTAGCTAAGTTCAAAAGTAACGTAGTGGAGAATTAGCAGTGCCCCAGCCATACCTATGGCCAAGCCCGACACATTGATAAAAGAATAAGCTCTATTTTTCAGAAGTGACCTAAGTGTAATTTTGAAGTAGTTTTTAAACATAGTTTCGACCGTTTGGTAAGAAAGACTCACATAAAACAAAATCGTTACACCGTATTTAAAAATGGCCTAAAATTGTACGAATACGTTCATAATTAAGTGCGTATGTGAACATCAAACATCTAAACCACCACTCACCTTTATCACAATCCTTTGATTAACAAAGCCTTATAAACACAAAAAGGCTTTGGCATCTTTAGTGGTAGAAACACTATGTTAATCAGCTTTAAACCAACCCTATGAAGAATTTTTCCTACGCCCTCAGAGTATTACTCCGAAATAAATTCTATTCCTTTCTAAATATTTTTGGCTTAGCTATTGGTTTGGCAGTGGCTATTATCATCCTTCTATATGTTCAAAGCGACATGAGCTTTGATAAGCACCATGAGAAATATGATCAGATTTACAGAGTAGAATCCAAATTCAGAATCCCTCCCAAAGACGATGAATACGCTTTAAGCTCTTTTGTGATTGCCGAAATGCTTAAAGAGGAGTATCCTGAAATTCAAAACTTTGCAAGGTTTATGAATGCTGGAAGGCAGTTATTTAGAATTGGTGACAAGAACATTTATCAAGACAATTTATACTTCGCTGACTCTTCCACATTCAGTATGTTCACTCATGATTTTATTGAGGGAAACCCGAAGACTGCTTTAAGTGAGCCTAAAAGCATTATTTTAACAGAAACTGCTGCCAAGCGCATTTTTGGTAATAGCGATGCAATGGGGCAAGTTTTAGAAACCGATAGAAATAATTTAAAGGTTACTGGTATCATTAAAGATTTGCCCGACAACCTTCACCTTACTTTTGAAGGGTTAATTTCAATGTCTACGATTACTTCTGGTCAGCCTATTCTTACTAGTCAAGAGAAAGCAAATCAACTGTGGAATGTTTCGCTGTATTCTTATATAATGCTTCCTAAGAACTATGACGTTAACAATATCTATAACAAGTTTCCAGACTTTTTTGAAAAGTACATGAAGCCTTTGGTGTTACAAGCAGGCTTAGGCGATGCTGGTTTTAGCCCTCGTTTAACACCTCTTGCCGACATCCATTTTAATTCAAAAGTTCAGTATGATCTACCGACAGGCAACTTAAACTATACTAGAGCTTTTACCGCTATAGGTATTTTTATTCTTCTTTTGGCCAGTATCAACTATATGAATTTGGCAACAGCAAGAGCCACTAACAGGTCTAAAGAAGTGGGTGTTCGAAAAGTATTGGGTTCGAGTAGAGGGAAATTACGTGGTCAGTTCTTAAGTGAATCGGTTATTATAACATTCCTTTCATTAATGCTTGCCATACTCATTGTTAATGTTTTAATCCATGGCACGAACTTAAACGCGTTATTGGGTAAAGATCTTCAACTTAATTTCTTAGATAACCCATTGCTTCTATTTGGGTCAATTGGTGTTGCTGTGGTTATTGGCCTCTTTTCTGGTATTTACCCTGCATTTTATTTATCGGCTATCTCTGTACTGGTAGCCATGAAGGGCAGTGTTAAAACTGGCCCTAAAAGCGTTTTTCTAAGAAAGGTACTGGTAGCGTTTCAGTTCTTTATCTCAATTGCTGTAGTGATTACTACCTTATTAATGAACAGCCAAATTGACTTTTTAAGGACTAAAGATTTGGGCTTCAATAAAGACAATGTGGTATTGATTCCATTACAAGACACTACGGTTCGCAATAGAATGGAATTCATAAAAGCTGAATTAAACCAGAACCCTAACATTAAGGGCATTACAGATGCTTTTGGTGTTGGTCGTGGTGGCGGAAATGTTGGAAATAATCTACTCGGAGCCAGCAGAAACCTACTAAGTATTAGTGATAATGAATCTAAGCTTACCCAAGACACTTACAATGTTTTAAGAGTAGGGAAAGATTACTTTAAAACGATGAACATTGAAATTGTTCAGGGTAGAGATTTTGATGAAAAAATGACTACTGATATTACGCAAGGAGTTATTGTAAATCAGGCGGTTGTAGATGCAATGGGCTGGACAGACCCTATTGGCCAAACGGTATCACCCGTTGGCTCACCAACACCTAATAAGGTAATTGGCGTAGTTAAAGATTTTAACGCGTTTTCACTTCATGTTAAAGTAGAACCTACAGCAATTTTCAGATATCAATTGCAAAACGGTAGTGCACAGGGATTACCTACTTTAATGGTTCATATTAATGATGGTGCGGTTGGCCCAACAATGAAGTTCCTAGAAAACAAGTTTACGGAATTAGACCCTAACCATCCTTTTGAGTATGAATTTCTTGATCAACAAGCGGAAGAGCTTTACCGTGGAGATCAAAGGCAGAGCAAACTTACAGGAATACTTTCATACATCTGTATTTTAATCTCTTGTTTAGGTTTGTTGGGCTTATCTTCCTTTACAACAGCTACCCGAATAAAAGAAATTGGTGTGAGAAAAGTATTGGGTGCCACAGTTCCGCAATTGGTTTTCATGATTTTCAAAGACATTATGATTTTAGTGCTCATTGGCTTTGTTTTGGCAGCCCCAGCGGCTTATTGGCTAGTCAACGATTGGTTAAACGTGTTCGCATATAGAATGAATTTACAGGAGGTCATACTATTGGCTGCGGGGCTTTCGGGAGTACTCGCCCTAATCATCTCCTTCTTAACTGTAAGTTTCCATTCACTAAAAGCTGCACAACAAAACCCAGTGAAGGCTCTACGATACGAATAGAATTTCAATCTCAATTCAAAATAAAAGGCAACCTCGAATGGGGTTGCCTTTTTGCTTTAGAATCGCGGCTATTTTAGCCCAACCTCTTGAAAACGGATTCTTTATAAAATTCACCGATTGGGATTTCATATGACCCAATTTCAATATCCTTTTTTGTGAAAGCTGTAACTCGATTTAGGTTAACTACAAACGACCGGTGTACTCTCAAAAAGTTAGACCCGAGCTTTTCTTCAAATGCTGAAAGTGTACTTTTAAATGTGATGGAATCCTTTTCAAGATAAATCTTCACCTGATCTTTCAGACTTTCTACATAGAGAATCTCACCCAAAGTCACCTTTACACTCTTTCTTTGGTGTTGGACAAAAATATGATCGTCAGACTCATTCGAACCTACTCTCTTTTCGGCAATCCGAATGAACTTTTCGATGGCTTTGAAGAAGCGTGCAAAAACAATGGGCTTTAGTAAATAGTCAATCACATTAAGTTCGTAACCTTCTAATGCATAGTGCCTATGGGCTGTGGTTAAAATCACATGAGGTTTATCATCTAGGCTTTTTAGAAAATCATTGCCCTTTAACCCCGGCATCTCAATATCAAGAAAGACCAAGTCGATGTGCCCTTGCTGAAGAAAAGTATAGGCTTCAAGTGCCGAAGGGCAAGCAGCCACCAACTCGAAATTATCGAGCTGTGCCAAGTGTGTTGACATTAGCTCTCGGGCTAGCGCTTCATCATCAACGATCAGGCATCTATACTTCATTGGTGTACTTCAAGTGTTAATGTTGCTACAAACTTATATTCATCCTCTTTTATGGCCAGCTTGTAGTGATCAGAATACAGAATTTCAAGTTGCTTTCGAATATTTACCAAGCCTATTGGCTGCCTTTCTTCCATTGATGTATTTGCAGAAATTTGAGGTTTAGAGTTTTCGATTCTATAAACGATCCGCTCTTTGATGGCCTTCAATTCAATATGAATATGCGCTTCTTTTACCTCTTCTGCCACACCATGCTTAAAAGCATTTTCCAAAAAAGTAAGCAATAGCAAAGGTGCAATTTTAGCGTTACTCTGAATATCGTGATCAAATTGAATCGACAGCCTCGATCCATAGCGAAGTTTTTCAAGGGCGATGTAATTATCCAACAGCGCCACTTCATTTTTGATGGGTACAAAATCATCATTACACCGATAAAGTATATAATCTAGAATTTCAGAAAGCTTAGCAATCACTTCTGGTGTTTGATCCGACTTTTTAATGGCCAGCGCATACAAATTATTGAGCGTATTGAACAAAAAGTGCGGATTCAGTTGATTCTTCAGGGCTTCCAACTCACTAGTTCTTTTATGTTCCTTTAAACTAATCAGTTCTTTTTGATGCCTATAGTATTCAAAAACCATTAGGATGATTGTCGGTAAAATCACTCCCGTGAGGTTATTCAAAAAGGTAAAAACATTGGTGATCCGCTCTTCAAAATCTAACGGAGGCCTCATTCCGAAAACCTCTGGATACCTTGGAACGAGGTAAAAGCAACGAATTGCCTGATAAGCGACATATGCCAAATACACAGACCCTATGCTGTATAAAGTGAATTGCACCCAACGTTTTCTATTCAGATACACAGGCACAAGAAGAAAGATAACAAAGTATGTCAAGGCCATGTCCACGAGCACTTTCGTGAACATTTTCTCGAATAAAAAGAGCTTATCACTTTCTAAAGGCCAGAAAGAGCTGATATAATAGAGCAACAAAATAAGCCAGAACAAGGAATGTCCTAATATTTTTCTATTGGTGAAGATACGTAGGCTGCTATTTCTCATTTAGTCAAAAGTAAAAGACCAATCGCTATGCTAATGGCCTTTCAGGAGTCTAATTTACAAAACATCTATACTCTTCTATTTATTCCCCTTTAAATCGGAGCCATTTGCAGTGACTATTTCTTTGATTTAAAGTCATTCAAGTTTTTCTCGTATTCAGCCAAATCTCTATCTTTTTGTTCTGTTGCAAGCATCACTGCCTTCTGATAATGAATCAAAGCCTCCTCTTTAAACCCTTGTTTTGCTAAAATCTCAGCATAACTATCATGGACATTGGGGGATTTAGGAAAAAGCTGTGTAGACGACTTCATCAAAGATAAGGCTCCAGCAGAGTAGCCTCCTTCTTGAAAATCATAACCTAAACCATTGACCATGAAGTTTTCAATGTGACCTCTTTCCAACAATGTTTGCAATAAGTTAAGTACTCTATTTTGATCAGCAGAGCTATGTTTCTCTTTCTTCAATAATCCCTCTAACTCGTTAAAAGGTGCTTCTCTATATTTCTTAGCTCCTTGCTTTGCCAACACCAAGGCGGTATCGAGCGCAATTTCTGATGCTACCTTGACATCTGGTTGAACACCTACCCCTTCCCAATTCGTTTTGGTGATTGGGTTAATTGATCTAGCAATGGGAACAACCAGCGCAAAGTCCTTTGGTAAACGCATGAAATTAACCGGATGTGCTCCTCCGCCAGTTACCTCACCAATAACGGTAACACGCTTTCGGGCTTGTAAATCATAAGTGAAACCTTCGGCTGCAGAGAAAGTACGGCTGTTGGTTAGAATGTATAATGGAACATCGAGTCTTTGTTTTCCTTTCACTGGAATCGTAAAATATGCATCAGTATGATCTTTTCTTCTTTCATACACTGAGGTGAGTGGAATATTGGTAGGTAAAAAATAACTACTCAACCAAGTACCTACAGGACCATTCCCTCCTCCGTTTCCTCTTAAATCCACAATAATGGCATCGGCAGTTGAAATAAACTCCATGAGCGGATCTACTTTAACTGTGTCTTCCACCCTAAAGCCTTTTAACTGAAGATAGGCTACATTTCCTTCAAAGAAATTCACTCCTCCAAAACCTCCATCTCTAAACCTCACCAAATTTTGCAGATGCCAGTCAAATGATGTACGCTCAGGGCGAGGCCCTGTATTTCTAGGACGTGGCGGGGCTACATTCAGATGTCTGTCTTTTGTGATTTTCTGCATTTCCTGCCCCAAGGCTTTGGCAAATTCCTCTTCTGTTTCAAATACATCGAAGAACTTTTCAGCCATAAGCTTATCTAAATGTGAACTCACTTCGTGAGCCTTATCTAAAAACACATAGTTCTCGACCATGAGTTTTTGAATCTGTTTTATGACCTCATTGTTCGTTTGGGCAAAAATTACAAGAGGTGTAAAAAGTAGTATGAGAATTAATTGGTAGCGTTTATTCATTTGGATTTGAGTTCTTGTTTATGGCTCAACTTACTACCAAAAAGTAAATGAAATTTAGAACAGCGACATACAGGGAGTTTAGGCCTACAGACGGGCTGCAATGTCTATAAAAAGAAATAGCACCGAAGAAAACCTCGGTGCTATTTGACTAACATTTAACAATAAGTAAGCTATATTCTACCCCCCTATTGGAGAAAAGTCTACTGTTTTAACGGCTGCTAGATAGGCACTCCAGTTGGCGGCATACCATGCGTCTACTTTAGATTGTAATGATTTGAATTCGTTATTGAAGTCAGTCAAATCCTTACGATCTGCAGCACCTGGAGCATCAAATGATCCTGAGATTGTACGAGATAAACCAGTCACTTTTGAGTTTAAGGGAACAACGTCAGAGTCACTGCCTCCTCCAAAACGGAAACCACCTCCGCTACCTACAGCATCAGAAAGTTCTTTCATCTCCTTCTTCACTTCTTCACTCTTGGTTCTAAGGGCATTTACTTCTGGCCCACGCTTGCCTTTTAAAGCTTCTATCACTTTATCTACAGACTCCATGTCTTTCGATATTTTAGAAGATAAGGCAGATACATCTGCAGAAAGCACATTTACTTCTCTGAGTAAATCTCTTCTTGCAATTAAATTATTCATATCATACGTATCTCTAGGATCCATTTGAATTTCAATCTTACCTTCATCAGATTGATCACCAATTGTTACTTTAAAAGTATATGCTCCAGGCAAAGCAGGGGCTCCACCTCTTCGGAAGAAACTAGCAAACTGCGCTGGAACACCTGGAGGAAGTTCTGGTTGCACTGTGTTTTCAGGAGGATCTTCATCATATCTCCATGAAACACTATTCAAACCCTCATTAATTGAAGAGCTTAAAGTTCTTACTAGATTTCCACTCAAATCAAAGATTTCGATCTTGGCTTGAGGCCCTCTTGGGGCATTGCCTCCGCCAGCACCACCTCGGCCTCCACGGCCTCCGCCACCACCTTGACCGCCAGCTCTGGCTTGTGGTTGTGGTGCAGCACCAGCAGCTCCTCTACCACCGGCTGGAGTATCTGGCTTTTTAGCAAAGAACTTAATAACCGCAGCACCAGACTCTCTGTTTTCTCCTTCAAAAGTAGCATTACCCGGATTTGCAGGGCCACTTGCTGCTCTGGTACTCACCATATAAGAAGTACTGGCATCAATAGCAGTCACAGCTGATTCTGTAACGGACTTTTGTCCTTTAGCTGCCAAAACACGTAGGGGCTTAATATCATCAAGTACATAAATTGCTCTACCGAATGTTCCAATAACCAAATCACTTTCGCGCTCTTGAATTACCAAATCCATAGTAGAAACACTTGGATAACCGTTTTCAAATTTGGTCCAAGTTTTAGCTTCATCAATACTGATATACAAACCGTGTTCTGTTCCGAAGAACATCAATTTTGGCTCAACTGGGTCTTGAATGAAAGACAATGCATAACCGAAAATATCATTTTCAGAAGCCATCGATGTCCATGTTTTTCCGTAATCTTTGGTTCTCATTAAATAAGGTTTGAAATCGAACCTTCTATAATTGTTGATTACCGCTACAGCTTCTCCTTTATTATATCTTGAAGCTTTGATTTGGTTTACCCACGATCCGGCTGGAACTCCCTTTATATTCTTAGCTACGTTGGTCCAAGTAGTACCTCCGTCTCTAGTAACATGAATGTAACCATCGTCAGATCCAGCCCAAATCACTCCTTTTTCTAAAGCACTCGGCTCTATTACCAAAAGTGTGGTGTGATTTTCCGCGCCAGTGGCATCTATGGTTAATCCACCACTTTTATCTTGATTTTGTTTAGTGGTATCGTTAGTTGTTAAGTCTGGAGAAATGATCGTCCAGCTATTACCTTTGTTTGTACTCTTGTGAACAAACTGACTTCCAAAATAAATAGTGTTGCTATCAAATGGATCTTGTGCCATGGCCGAGTTCCAGTTGAAACGTAATTTCACTTTGGGGTCATCGCTAGTAGGTTTAATCCTCTTGCTACTTCCAGTAAGCTTATCATATCTACTTACGTTTCCTTGCTGAGACTGAGAGTACCCGTAACGGGAATCGTCAGGATCGGCCATTACATCAAAACCATCACCTCCGCCAATTGTGAAAAAGTAATCATTTCTGATTCCATCGCTTTTCCAAGTATAAGCAGGGCCAGTATAGGTTCCGTTATCTTGTAATCCACCATAAACATTGTAAGGCATTTCGTTATCTACATTAATATGGTAGAACTGACCAAGCGGTAAATTCTCCACAAACTGCCAAGCTTTGCCCATGTCTCTAGTAATCGCCATACCTCCATCATTACCCAAGATCATGTATTTTGGGTCGTCTGGGTTAATATATAAAGCGTGATTATCTACGTGAATAAGGTTTCTGGCAATGATGTTTTCAAATGATTTACCTCCATCCTCACTTCTGTGTACGTTCGTAAAAATACTATACACCCTGTTTTCGTTTTTAGGGTCTACATAAATATCAAAGTAGTAGAAAGGTCGGTTACCAATGTCATTACCATTGTTAATCATTTCCCATTTAAACCCGCCATCGTCTGAACGATAAAGCGCATTTTCTTTGGCTTCAATAAGGGCATAAACTCTATTCGGATTGTTTGTAGCAAAGGCTAACCCCATACGGCCTAAATCGCCTTCAGGAATGCCATTATCTTTAGCTGATTGTTTCGTCCAGTTTTTACCACCATCTACGGTCATATACAAACCAGAGCTTGGGCCACCTGAAGTAAAGAACCAAGGCTCTCTTCTATGCTGCCACATGTTTACTAAAATTTTATTTGGGTTTGAAGGGTCCATCACCATGTCACCAACTCCAGTCATCTCGTCTACATAAAGAATGTGATTCCAAGTTTCGCCACCATCTGTTGTTTTGTAAACACCTCTTTCTTTGTGGTCGCCCCAAGGAGAGCCAATAGCACCGATGTAAACAATATTTGGGTCATTCGGATCGATGATAATACGGTGAACATTTCGGGTTTTCTCAAGCCCCATCAGCTTCCAAGTTTTTCCCGCATCCAAACTGCGGTAAACACCATAACCACCAGTTAAACTGTTTCGTGGGTTGCCTTCACCTGTTCCTACCCAAACAATGTTTGGGTTTTTCTGAGAAACGGCTACCGCGCCAATGGACAGTGCCAGTTCGTTATCAAAAATAGGCTCCCAAGCAATACCTCCACTTTCAGACTTCCAAAGGCCACCTGAGGCAGATCCAGCGTAAATAATTTCGGGATTACTTCTAACCGCGTCAATTGAGGTAACCCTTCCACTCATGTTGGCCGGGCCAATACTACGAGGTTTCATTGCTTCTAGCTTACTAAAGTCAATTTTCTGTCCAAAGGATAGAGAACTGATCAGCAAAGCGCAAAACACAAGCATTCCAGTACGGAAGCTCATGGCATTCATACATTTTGGTTGATACATAGTTTAGTTGTGTTGATTTTCGATTTAGACAGCCATAGTAAGCCACCGTTTAATGAATAGACTCAATTTTAATGAGTTATGAAAATGGATTTATATTGGTGGTAATTTTTCTAAAATACGCTTGGTGAAGTCTGATCTAATCACCTATATTTGCACTCCTCTTAAACGAGGGCAATATATCAGCTAAATACACGGAGAGATGGGTGAGTGGCTGAAACCACATGTTTGCTAAACATGCGTGCGGGAAACCGTACCGGGGGTTCGAATCCCCCTCTCTCCGCAAAAGGCCTTAGAATATATCTAAGGCTTTTTTTATGCTTCTGCCACAGTTAAAGTGAACCAGCTCCTTACTTACACTCTCCATTAACTATCTTTACAATTCATAGCTTAAAAACAATAAGCAACCTTATACAATTGAAAACTCCACTTTATGAAAAACAAATTCAACCCTTGGCATGATGTTTCTCCTGGTGATAACCTTCCAGATATTGTAAATGGCATCATTGAAATTCCGAAAGGAACAAGGGCAAAATATGAGCTTGACAAAGACAGTGGGCTTTTAATTCTTGACAGAGTGTTATACTCTTCGGTTTATTACCCAGCGAACTACGGCTTTATTCCTCAGAGCTATTGTGAGGATAGAGATCCACTAGATATTCTTATTCTATCGCAAATCGACATTGTTCCTATGTGTATTGTTCCTGCCAAAGTTATTGGTGTAATGCGCATGCTCGATAATGGCGAAGCAGATGATAAAATCATTGCTGTGGCCGCAGGCGACCCGAGTATTAGCCATATCAACGACATCTCTGAACTTCCTTCGCATTTCATTTCAGAAATGAGAAACTTCTTTGAAGACTATAAAAAACTCGAGAAAAAAACTGTTGTAGTGGAAGAGTTTCTAGATAAGCAAACGGCTATTAAAATTCTCAAAGAGAGTTTTGAAATGTATAACGAGAAGTTCAATAAAAAATAACGCTATACAGTCAATGCAAAGTGGGGCTAAAGCAGCCCCACCCTTAAACAGGCCTATTCGTTAACTCAAAAATGGTGATCTCGGGAAGAATACCGATTCGGCCGGGGAAGCCTAAGAAGCCAAAGCCTCTGTTCACATAGAGGTGATGTTTTCCTTCGGTATATAAATCGGCCCACTGCGGATACATCCATTTTGAAGGACTCCATCTAAAGTTACCTATCTCTACTCCTAACTGCATACCGTGGGTATGGCCTGCAAACATTAAATCAATATCGTTGAAATTGGGTCTTACTTGGGCGTCCCAATGGCTTGGATCGTGAGAAAGTAGAATTTTGACATCGCCTTCCGAGTTCTTGTGGGCTAGGTTCAAATCGCCATACTTAGCAAATCTTCCTGCTCCCCAATTTTCTACACCAATCAATGAAATCTGATCCCCTCCTATTTTTAATGATTTGTTTTCATTCATCATCAAATTCCACCCCATCTTTTCATGCGCCAATATCATATTTTGGAGGTTCTGCTGTTTAGCTTGCGCAGAAGTCCAGTGCATGTAATCTCCGTAATCGTGGTTACCTAAAGTAGAATAAACTCCGAGGTCTGCTTTTACTTTAGAAAAAATACCGAAGTATTCGTTTACTTCTTTGGTTTGATTATTTACTAAATCACCGGTGAAGAAAACTACATCGGGTTTTTCGGCCATCAATAGATTAACGCCTCCCTCTACAGCTTTTTTATCAAAAAAACTCCCGCTGTGAATATCTGACAGTTGAGCCATTTTGATTCCATTAAAACCACTAGGAAGATTAGGGAGGTATAATTTTTTTCTTCTAACTCTATAATCATAAGCACCTGACACTATGCCAAAACTCATGGTTACAACTGGCAAAGTGGCTGCTGCAACGGCTGTTTTGGCAAGAAATTCGGATCTGGGTATTTTCTTTCCTGAAGCTATCTTTCTATCCTTTCTCTTTTTTCTTCCGGCAAAAAACAATGCAATAGCTCTTCTCATATCATCAATAAATACAAAGACCAAGCCCAGAAGTTTGGCTGCATAGGACATGAAAATAATGGAAATAATAAAACTAAAGGAAATGGTTCCTGCTTGAGAAAGGCGAAGGTAAACCACTAAGGCCATCATTACCACGGCTTGTAGCAGATAAACCCTCTTTATCCATTTGGCTCTATTTGCCTTTACATTCTTTAAAAGTGTTTTTGTGGCTTGATATGCATACAGTTCTATCCAGCTTAAGAATAGAACGATTAGAATAAAAGAGAAGCCATTAAATTTCATACGTTTTGCTAACTAACTGAACTTAATTTGAGTTCAAAAAAAGAGCTCTCGGGAACCACCCCGAGAGCCACCAAATCAACCTTAACTATGAATGGTGCCCGAATTAATGGGCTCCAAAATCACCACATAGTATTTTAAACAAACATCAAGCCAAAGCTCGGTTTGCATTGTTCTTTAACTTAATGCATTGGCTTTTCTTGCTTCTTTCTTACCTGCTATTCTATACATGAATTTATCGGCTAATAAGTACATGGTAGGAACAATAATTAGGGTTAAGAAAGTTGCAAAAGTGAGTCCGAAAATAATGGTCCAAGACATTGGTCCCCAGAACACTACGTTATCACCTCCTACATAGAAATCGGCATTGTAATTTGTAAACCAACCTATAAAGTCAATATTCAAACCAACGGCCAAAGGCACGAGACCAAGAATGGTAGTAATGGCTGTTAAAATTACAGGACGAAGTCTCGTTTTACCTGCAATAATAATTGAGTTCAAAACTTCTTCCATTGGTAAACGAGCATCGTCATCCAAACCTAGTTCTCTTCTTCTTCTCCTTCTGGTTAATTCAATATAATCAATCAATACAATGGCGTTGTTTACCACAATACCTGCTAGGGCAATAATCCCTACCATGGTCATGATTACCACAAATTCCATATTGAAGATTACCAAGCCTAAGAATACACCAATGGTACTCAAGAACACTGACACCATGATAATGAATGGAGCTGTGATTTTATTGAACTGTGAAACGATGATCAAGAAGATGGTAAACACTGCAATAAGCAATGCTTTGGCCAAGAAAGCCATGTTTTCAGCTTGCTCTTCTTGCTCTCCTGTAAAGGCATAGCTATATCCTGTTGGCATATCGTAATCAGCCATTAACACTTTTAGCTGGTCTGTGATTTCGGTAGCATTGGCTCCTGCAAGAACGTTTGAACTTAGAGTAACTACTCTATCCAAATCTTTTCTTTTAATTGAACCATAGGTTGAACCGTATCGAACATGGGCAACAGAAGAAATAGGTACTTGTACCAATTTACCAGAATTTTGATCTCTGAAAGTAATGTTCTTGTTCAACAAAGCATCGATATCATAACGATAGTCTTGATTTAAACGAACATTGATTTCGTAGTCATCTTCACCTTCTTTGTACTTAGAAACTTCTTTACCAAAAAGGGCAGTTCTGATTTCATTCGCAATAGAATAGGTAGACAGGCCGAAACGTCTGGCATTGTCTCTATCAATTTCTACAATCAATTCAGGCTTACCTAGCTCTAAAGAGCTTTTCAACTCTTCTATACCACGAATTCCAGATTCATCAATTTTCTGTTGAATGTCTTCACTTACGTGAATCAAAGTTTCAAGGTCTTCGCCTATTACTTCGAGGTTAATTGGCTTACCAGTTGGTGGACCAGCAGCATCTTTATCGATGGTTAAAGTAACGCCAGGCTCAGGTTTGATTTGAGCACGAAGTTCGTTCATAACGTCTTTCGTGTTAATATCTCCCCTTAACTTACTCTCAATAAAGTTGACAGTAATACGTGCCTTATGCGGCTCCTCTGACTGTCCAACTGCTGTTGGATCATTAGGGTCGGCAGCACCTTGACTAACGTTGGTAGAAACCGACTCTACAACAGAATCATAAGGTTTAATAATTTCAAGTACTTGTGCTTCAATCCCTTTGGCAAAGTCATTGGTTACTTCAATGTCTGTCCCTACAGGAAATTCAACAAACACGTTTACATATTTTGGCTCATTTTCTGGGAAGAAAAGTACTTTAGGCTGAAACGCTCCAAAGATTGCCAATGAAATAAACAAGGCCACAAATGCTCCTCCCAAATAAAGGCCAGGGTGTTTCACCGCGCTCTTCAATACTTTTTCATAACGTCCTTCCAAGGAAGGCAAAAAGCCAGCTTGAAATCTTCTTGAAGCAGGTTCTAAAACATATACATTGAGAAGTGTAATACCTCCAATAAGCATTAACAAGTTACCTAATGCCGTAATTCCTGCACCAAACGCAATTAAAAGCCCTAAAACAATAGCGATAGAAGAACGAATAATGATACGCTTATGATTGAACTGCTTCTTGCCTTCAACTTTCATGTAAGTTGAAATGAAAACAGGGTTGATAACCAAGGCTACAAATAAGGATGATCCTAGCGTAATAATAAGGGTTACAGGCAAATAGAGCATAAACTCCCCTATAATTCCAGGCCAAAAAGCCAACGGCATAAAGGCTGCCAAAGTAGTGGCTGTGGACGATATAATTGGCAAAGCCACTTCACCCACCCCTTTTCGGGTAGCTGCCATTGGGCTCAATCCTTCTTCCATTAAACGATAAACGTTTTCAACAACCACAATTCCATTATCTACCAACATACCCAAAGCCATAATAAGCCCGAAGAGTGTCATGGTGTTAATAGAAATGCCCAATAAGCCTAGAATCATTAAAGCCATAAACATTGACAAAGGAATGGCCATACCCACAAAAAGTGAATTTCTAGTTCCTAAGAAAAACAGAAGCACCATTACTACGAGGATCACACCAAAAATAATGTTGTTACCCAAGCTGCTTACTTGTTCTTTTGTGTCTTTAGATTGATCGTTGGTGATGGTTACTTTTGTAGATGATGGAATTTGACCACCTGCATAACTATCATCAATCAGTTTGGTGATTTTGTCCGTAGCGATCAAAAGGTTTTCACCACTTCGTTTCATTACGTCCAACTTCACTACGGGATCTAAATCCAAACGGGCGTAGTTCTGTTTGTCTTTGTAACCAAATGTAACTGTGGCTACATCCTTTAAGTAAACGATATGCCCTTCTTCATTACTAATGATTATTTCTTCGATCTGCGCTGGGTCGTCAAACTCACCAATTACCCTTACGTTTCTTCTCAGTCCATCTGCTACTACATTACCCCCAGAAAGAGTAAGATTCTCTGCTGAAATAGCGTTTTCAATGTCAGTAAAAGTTACTTTTCTGGCTTCGAGCTTGAAAGGGTCTACTTTTACTTCTACTTCTTTTTCATCAACTCCAACAATATTTACCTTCGATATTTCCTTAAACTCTTCTATCTCATCTTCAAGATATTCTGCAATATCATTGAGTTCATCCAAAGATTTTGAAGGGTCTGTTAGGTTAAGGTTAAGTATTGGAAAGTTCTCTGAAAAGCTAAACTTGATTACACTTGGGTCAGACTTTAAATCTGTAGGAAGTTCTGATTTAGCTCTATCCACAGCATCTTTCACATCGATTACTGCTTTGTCTACATCAATTCCTACCTGAAATTCTACCACAATGGCAGAGAAATCTTGTACCGAAGTTGATTGAATATTATCTACACCTTCAATGGTATTGATTTCTTTTTCCAACTCACGAGTAATCAAACTCTCGATATCCTCTGGTGAGTTACCTGGGTGCGCTGTACTCACATAAACCGTTGGTTGCTCCACTTCAGGGAAACTTTCCTTTGGCAAAGTGATGTACGAGTATACACCTGCTGCTACAATAATTAGCGTAAGAACGTATACCGTAATTTTATTGCGAATCGACAGGGAGGTTAATCCAAACTCCTTATCAATCACATTTTGTTGATTATTTTCAGCCATAATGCTCTAGTTCAGGGGTTAAGATTAATTCTGCACTTTTACTGTTGTACCATCTGCAATTGTTCGATTTCCTTTATCAACAATTATTTCTCCACCACTAAGCCCTGAAAGTACTTCTGTTTCGTGTTCGTGAGAAAGACCTAGTTTTACATGAACCTTAGAGGCTTTTTGAGCAGCATCTAAAACATATACAAAGTTACCTTGAAGGTCTTCTTGAATAATTCTTGAAGGAATTGTAATGGCTTCGTCATTAGCATAATCAGTAAGGCTAACAATACTTACAATGTTCACTTTTGCATCTGAAGCTTGGCTTGGTAATTTCACTTCGATAGTGAAAGTTCGGCTTGCAGGATTGATTACATTACCAACACTTACCACTTTTGAGGTAAAGGTTTCACTCATTGAAGGCACTTCAATATCTACCATATCACCTACATTAACTTTACCTAAATAGGCTTCTGAAACTTCAGCGTTAATGTACATGTCGTTATTGCTCACCAAAAACACAATAGGAGAACCTGGCTGAACTACCTCTCCTGCTTTTACAGGTACCTCTTCAATGCTTCCAGAAAAAGGAGCTACAATATTTGTTTTGCTCAACTGAGTATTCAGGGTTGAAAGTTGCTTCTCAAGCGACTCCTTATTGTTTTTTGCAGTAAGGTAATCTACTTCAGTACCAATATTCTTCTTCCAAAGTCTTTCTCTTTTCTCGAAAATGGTAGTGGCATACTCCAATTGGTTTTTCACTTCATCAATTGTTTTTTCTAATTGCTCAGAATCAATTGTGGCTAGAAGTTGACCTTTATTTACAGACTGACCTTCAATTACTTTTAAAGAAGTTAAAAGTCCTGCACTCTCTGCACTCACATACACATTTGTACGTGACATTACTGTTCCTCTTACTTCAATTTTATGCTCAAATTTTTTCTTTTGAGTTGTAATTGTGGTTACCAAAGTAGCTGCTCCCGAACCGTTGAAAAAAGTAGGATCCGCTTCAGCTATTTCTGCCTCAATGGTTTCTATTTTATTTCTGATTTCCTGAAGTTGAACTCTAGCTTCTGTGAGTTCTTGTTTCTTTGCGTCAAGACCTTCACCCTCAGATTTAGGCCCACATGCTGCTACCGTAAGCACAGCAAGAAAAATTGTGGCGATTGATTTAGCTTTCATGTGATTGATGTATTTTGAGTTATTAGTTGTCATTGTTTTGTAGTTTTCCGAGTGCCTTGTCTAAGTCTACTTTTGCTATAATAGCATTGTATAAGGCATTCAAATAGTTGGTTTCTGCTTCTTTATAGTCTTTTTCGGCATTGGTTACTTCTAAGTTAGAACCAACCCCTTCTTTGTACTTTTCTTTTGTAATGCTACTTACATCTTGGGCCAGCTCCATATTAGATTTTTGAACTTCTAACTGCTCTAGGCTTACATCTAGATTTCTCTTAGCATTCTCAAACTCTTGGGTCAAGTTATTGGCCAGCAAACTGTACTGATTATTCAGGGTTTCTAACTCGATTTTATTGCGTTGAATGGTGTACTTCTTTCTTAAACCATCAAAAATCGGAATATTGATATTGAGTCCAATTTGAGAGTTAGAGAACCATTTTTTGCCGTTGGTTAAATCACTAAAATCATTAGACCCTGTGTTTCTACCCCAGCCTGCATTAAAAGTAACCTTAGGAATGTATTGAGATGTAGTGTTCTTTATTTGAAGACCAGCTAGTTCTTTCAAATAATCTAACTGCTGTACCTCTACTCTATTGGCCAAGCTAAAGCCATTCAATTCTGCAAGATCATAATTGAAATCAAGGGCCTCTAATTGGTCGGTAAGGGTTATTTCTTCTTCCACAGACATACCCATGCTTAATTTGAGTAAATCCTTACTGGTTGTTACTGCCTGCTCAACACCGCTTTTTTCAGCCAATAGGTTATTGGTTTGTACCTGAAGTCTGCTTACATCAATTCTTTCTGCAAAACCATTTTCATACAATGTTCTGGTTTCTTCCAAAGTTGTATTCAAGGTTATCAAATTAGCATTAATCAAATCAACACGAGTTTGATTCACCAAAACCAGATAATAGGCTTTAGTTACCTGTTCGATTACATCTACTTCAGCTTTTACTTTGTCTACGATCACCTTTTCTCTTAGTACTTTGGCGGCTTTTAGGCCTATAAAAAATGATCCATCCCAAAGCATTTGTTCCAAACCTACATTTAAGTTACCAATGTGCTGAGCACCAAAGCCTACCAAGGTTACACCTTCTGCATTTGGGTCGCCTGTAAAAAATGAATTTGGAATTGGGCTTTTGGCTATAAACAGGTTGTTGGTGTAGTTAAAACTACCGTTAATCTGTGGCAAACCATCCGCACGAGTTTCAAACACCTGTGCTTCGGCATCGAGTGTAGAAAGTTGCGCATTCTTCACATTCTCGTTATTCAACAAAGCATATTCTAATGCCTTATTGAGAGAATATTCCGTTTGAGCTTTTACCGCAATAGCAGGCAGCAAAAGCGCGAGCATAAGCGTGTATTTGTTAATTCTGCTCTTCATTGTTTTTTGAGTTTGTTGTGTATTGGTTAAAAAGTTGATGTCCTTCTATGGTAAAAAGACCATGCATAAAATGATCGAATAATTGCATTTGTATTTGCTCTAATGTGTATTGGTTGCGAGGAACAAGGTTTCCGATAAGAAATGTCTGAACCTGTTCTATTCGCATAATAGCAATGAGCTCAGCATCTATTTCGGGTCTAAAAAGCCCTTCGTTCTTTCCGCGCTCAATTACTTTCATAATAGAGTCCTTCATCACATTGCCTTTAAATTCTTCATACATCTTCCACGCCTTAGGGTAGAATTTCTGAAGCTCATAAAGCAAGTTCATTTTGGTTTCTTTGATGGAGTCCCTAAGACATACAGAAAGCAGCACAAGCTCGTGTACTCCGTTCTTACTCTCTTCGGTTAAACCACAGAATCGCTTACTCTCTATATCAAAGTGAAGCTTGGTAATTGTATTCACAAGCTCACTTTTATCTTTATAGTATTGGTAAATCGTTTTCTTAGAAATACCCAACTCCTTGGCGATGTCATCCATTGTTACAGCTCTGATACCAAACTGGGTATATAGCTCTGTTGCCTTCTCTAAAATATTCTCTCTAACATCCATTTCGATCGCAAAACTATGGAAACTTAAATATTTTCCAAAGTTTCCTTCGGCTTTCAGACGTTTATTTTCGACCTTTTGTTCGGTGAAAATTGAAAATCAAAGAAAAATGCAAGCAAAAAAAGACGATAGCGCCAAAGATTATTTTCTACAACTTCTTGCGTTACAATTATGATTCTTCAATTTTACAAAACACATTCCAACAGAATTGATGTTAAGCGAAACACATAGAAATATTACAATTAATCACCACTCTTTAAATTATACCATTTGGGGTGGTGGAGAAAATGTAATGCTTTGCTTTCATGGATTTGGCTTAGATCACGCTTCTTTTAAGATCGTTTGGGAAAGCCTAAAAGAGACACATACTATCTTTAGTTTTGATTTGCCCTACCATGGCAAAAGTCAGTTTCCCAAAAATGAACAGACCCTTAAACCCAAAGATTGGTTGGAGCTGATGAAAGCATTTTTTGATAAAGAAGAGATTTATCAATTTGAAGTGATGGGCTACTCTATGGGAGGCAAATACGCTATGATTACGGCCGAACTTTTCCCTGATCTAATTAAACACCTCCACTTAATTGCGCCCGATGGCATTACTACTCACTTCTCGTATCGTTTTTCTACCTACCCCTTCTTTTTCAGAAAGCTGTTTAAAACTCAGATTAAGAACCCTTGGTTCTTTAAAGCTTTGGTAAAAACCTTGCGAAGCTTGAAAATCATGAACAATTACAGCTTGAGATTTGCTGAAAGCCAAATGGATACTGAGTTTAAGCGTTCTCAAGTGTATCATTCTTGGGTCAACTTAAGGCATTTTTTACCTAACCTTAAAGAACTTGCCAACCAAATCAATAAACGAAATACTCCTACTACTTTCTATTTAGGCAAGCACGATAAAGTAATCAATGCCAAAGAAATCAAACCCTTACATCAACTTTTACCTAAAAGTGAGTTGGTAATACTAGAGTGTGGGCACAGTACCTTATTGAATTCGGTAGCCAAACACCTTGAATTCGCAAACAAACCTTAATCAACCAAACCAATATGAAAAGCTATACTTTACTAGCACTCACTTTATTTTTAACCAGTTGTAGTTTTTCTACCGAAACTACCTTGAAAGAGAAAGAGCTTGAACATTATCAGTCAGAGTCGATGAAAACCTTAGGCCTCCCCTTTTCTGATGCCGTAATTGTAGATGATATCATTTACCTATCGGGCCAAGTAGGAAATCTTCCTGGTACATTAGACTTAGCTCCGGGTGGTTTACAAGCAGAAGCAAAACAAGCCATAGAAAACATGAAGCTGATTTTAGAAGCCAATGGTTCTTCAATTGACGATGTAATCAAGGTAACGGTGATGATGGCGGATATTGATGAATGGGGAGAGTTTAATAAAGAATACATCAAGTACTTTACTGCTGAAAAGAAACCCGCCAGAAGCGCTTTTGGAACTAGCGGCTTGGCACTTGGCGCAAGGCTTGAAATAGAGTGCATTGCCTTGAAAAGAAAATAAGCCATTAATTACTTGCACTCAATAACTTATCGAAAATCACTTCGTTATTTTCCTGTAATTTTTCGATACATGAACTCAACCCTTCGCTCAGTCTTTACTATCAGTCTTTGCCTGTTCAGCCATTTTTATTCTTTTGGTCAAAAAAAGGAAGCGACCGACAGAGAAATTTATGAATACCTCGATAAGTATTCTCCCGAAAACTCCGAAATGCTTCGCTTGCTGTATAGCTTACCTTCAAAGTATCAACTAAATGGAATCACAATAAACCTTACAAAAGAACAGGCGCCATCATTCTGGGTTTCTGATCATTCTGAAAAAGGAATTCTTAAAAGGCTCAATACCGTTGTGCATGAATCAATGCATGGACTGACCTCGCGATTACCTTACACTTTACTAAAAGAGCGAGACGATAGTTATTATAGTTTTAAGGATAGCTACTCTGCTTTTTATGTAAACAGAGACTCTTCGTTTCTAGTAAAGCACAGTCCGGTTTTTAGCAGTAATAGAATCAGTGATGAAATTCCCAAGGCCTTAAGAACTTTTAGGTTCAAGCCTTATATTGCTCCAAGAAGTAAAATATTGGGTAGTCAAGCCAATGGAATTTACGGACTAGCGGATGAGTGGAATGCTTATTATTTTGGCACAAAAACCGCCCTTGACCTATTTGATTATTATAAATCAAAGTCCAGTCAAAACCATGAAGTCTACCTCGAATATGTGAGTAACATAGCAAGCACTTACTACGCCTATTACGAGTTCAAGTACTTTATTCTTAAATACTTAGAATACGCCAAACTGAACGAAAAAGAAGTGTATGACGGCATAATGGCCAATTTCGAATTTAGAAAAGCTTTCACTTCCATTGATAATCGATTTACTGACTTGCTCCACCAATTCGAAGAACGCTTGGATGAAATAGCGGAAAGCCCAAAAAGCACTACCGAAACGAGTGTGTACATAGAGGATGGTTATTATTTTATTAATGGAAATGGCGTTGGGCTTTTTACTGAGGAAGTAGAAATGCTTAAGGCAGAATTGGAAAAGCCTAATTTAAAGGCTTTAGAGTTGGCATTGAGGCTTGGGTAGCTTTTCCATTCAGGAACATCGACCAAATAATTACTCACCCGAGAATTGATCAATCACACATGTAGGGGTTTATCGGTAGTTATATTGTTTAAGAGGTAAGGACGGCCGTCCACTTTATTTTTTTGAGTGTCCCTTTATGGAATCCCTCAAAGTTGAGCATCATTGAGTCAATGAAGTTCAAATACCTTAAACTAAACGCTATAATTATGAAACTCTCGGCATTACTTTTAGTAATGTTCATGGCCGTTCAATTCAGTCATGGACAATCCACCATCGAATCAAAAATTAAGTCAGTAGAAGTTTACACCAAGGGAGCAGAGGTGAGAAGAACCGCAAAACTGCCGCTTAAAAACGGCAAGAATGAATTCAAGATTTCTAACCTTTCTTTCAACTTAGATCCCAAAACAATTCAAATCTCTGGTGAAGGCTTTACCATCCTATCCGTTCGACATGAGCTTGATTATTTAGAAAAGGAAAACAAGCCAGACCTCATAAATCAACTACTGAATCAATCAGATGCCATTTCAGATTCCATAAAATACATTGAACTTGAAATTAACATTTTACAAAAGGAAATGACCTTATTGAACCAGAACCAAAAGATTATTGGAGACCAAGGCATTCAAAATCAAGATTTTAAAAATGCAGTAGGCTATTTCACCGAAAGATTCAAAACCATTTCAAAACAAGAATTCAACCTTAACCTAAGAAAAGGAAAGCTCAACGAGAAGTTAATGCAAATAGGCTTACAACTTGATTCGTATTCTGGCCAACAAAAAAAGCCCTCATCCAATATTTTCCTTACAATCAGTTCAGAGAAGAGTCAAACCATTCCAATAGAAATTAGCTATGCGGTAAGCGAAGCGGGTTGGTTTCCTGCTTATGATGTTAGGGCCAAAGACAGTTCTCAACCTTTGTCCATTACTTATAAAGCACGAGTTTACCAGAACACAGGAATAGACTGGAAGGATGTAAAACTAAGAATTGCCTCTGGTGATTTAGAGTCGAGCGGTACAGCACCGGAGCTTTCTCCCTACTATTTGGGAGGAACAAACTTTTACCCCAATAGAAATTCGGGGATTAGACAAGTGCATGGTTATGTTATTAGTTCAGAAGATGGACTACCCTTGCCCGGAACAAATGTTACCGTAAAAGGAACTACCCTTGGTGTTTCTGCGGACAACAATGGTTTTTATAGTCTTCAGGTACCTAATGACAACTCTATATTAACTTTTAGATTTCTGGGGTTTGTTACACAAGAAAAGCCTGTCACTCAAGAAAACATCAACGTTCAAATGATGTCAGATATAACTGAATTAAGTGAAGTAGTGGTATCTGCTTACAATTCGAAAAGATCTAACGAAGCATCCAATACACTTGCTGGCAGGGTGCCTGGAATACAAATCAGAGGAATTGGCTCAATTAAAGATGAGAAAAGGTCTAACCCCATTCCAATCAATTACATTAATTACCAAACCAATTTTGTATACGATATTGAATTGCCTTATAGCATTCCATCCACAGGGAAACCAGAGGTGGTAGACATGCTTACTAAAGAAGTAGAAGCTGAGTATATCTATTCTACAAGCCCAAAAGTAAAACAGACGGCTTATTTGGTGGCCATGATTAAAGACTGGACAGATTTGAAATTGCTAGATGGAGAATCGAACCTTTACTTTGAGAACCGTTTTGTTGGTAAATCAATCATCGATACCAATGTGGGCTCTGACACCTTGAATATTTCATTGGGCAAGGATGAGGGCATAGTAATCAACAGAGAAAGGCTCAAAGACTTTGAAGAACGGAAGTTCTTTAGCAATAAGAAAAAAGAAGAAAGACATTTCAGAATTACGGTAATGAATACCAAATCAAGCGAAGTGAGTATTTCGATTTATGATCAAATTCCAATCACTGCCAGAGACAATGTGAAAGTAAATGTCATAGAAATTTCGGGTGCCGAAATGAACAAAGAGACAGGCTTACTGACATGGAAAACACAATTAAAACCAGGAGAAAAGAGGGAGCTAATTTTAAAGTACTCCGTTGAATATCCAAAAGAAATGGATTTGGAAATTAACTGATCATATAAAACCAACTTTAACTCTTCATGAAATTGATTATTTTGGAAGGACTGAAAACCAACAGCTTCCAAAATAATCAACCATGAAAAGACCATTTACTAGTAAATCACTCCTGTGCATTGCGCTACTTTTTACGAGCAGTTTTGCCTTTGCACAAAAGAAGTATTCCGAAAAACAGATCTCCAAACTCAAAACTGAAGTTGCCCAAATTGTGGAAGATAACCACAAGCAAACGCAGGTGATGATCGATAAGATTTTCAGCTTTGCCGAGCTTGGATTTCAAGAATATGAGTCTTCAAAATACCTTACAGGCATTTTAAAGTCCAACGGCTTCGATATAGTTGAAGGTGTTTCTGGAATCCCAACCGCATGGTTTGCCACTTGGAAACAAGGCGATGGCCCTACAATTGCCTTGGGAAGCGATGTAGATAATATACCTAAAGCATCACAATATCCGGGAGTTGCTTATCACAAACCGATGGTAGAAGGCGCACCGGGTCATGGCGAAGGACACAATGCTGGGATTCCATTAAATATTACGGCCGCTCTTGCTGTAAAGCAGATCATGGAACGTGAAGGCATTCAAGGCACGCTAATTTTGTGGCCGGGTATTGCCGAGGAATTGGTAGCCGCCAAAGCTTGGTACACTCGTGATGGCCTTTTTGACGATGTAGATATTTCAATCTTCACCCATGTAAGCAGCAATCTTTCCGTCTCTTATGGCCAAGCTTCCGGCACTGGCCTTATTTCAGTTGAATATACTTTTGATGGTGAAGCCGCCCACTCTGCAGGTTCGCCTTGGCGAGGAAGAAGTGCTTTGGACGCTGTAGAATTAATGAGTGTGGGCTGGAATTACAAACGCGAGCACCTCACTACTCTAAAACGTTCTCACTCCATAATTACCGATGGTGGCGATCAGCCCAATGTAGTCCCTTCAAAAGCTTCGATCTGGTATTATTTCCGTGATGTAACCTATGAAGGTATTATGGAGATGTATGCTGATGCGAACAATATTGCCAAGGGTGCGGCTTTAATGACAGACACAGAAATGAGCTCTCGCATTTTAGGTACTGCTTGGCCGCGTCATTTTAACAAAACCATAGCCGAAACCATGTATGAGAACATCAAGCAAGTGGGGCTACCCACTTGGAGCGAGGAAGATCAGGCTTTGGCCAAAGCTACTCAAGAAGAAGTAGGCTCTAACCCAAGAGGTTTAAGTACCAAACTTTCCGATTTAGGAATGCCAGTGACAAACCCAGTAAGTGGTGGTTCTGACGACATTGGGGATGTATCTTGGAAAGTACCTACCGTAACCATGCGTTTTCCTTCAAACATTCCAGGTTTGCAGGGTCACCATTGGAGCAATGCCATTGCCATGGCCACCCCTATTGCCCACAAAGGTGCCACTGCTGGTGCCAAAGCCGAAGCGATGACCATTATGGATTTCCTTTTAAAGCCAGAATTGGTGGCTCAAGCTTGGGATTACTTTAACAATGTACAGAGCAAAGAAACGCAGTATAAGCCAATGATTTCGGCCAGTGATGCGCCACCTATTTACCTGAACAAGAAAATCATGGATGAATTCCGTCCGCAGTTGGAGAAATTCTACTATGACGAAACAAAATACGGCAGCTATCTAGAGCAATTGGGTGTTACTTATCCTACAATTAAGAAGGGGAATTAAAACTCGAAGAATTCCATCACAATGCATAAAGATAAAATAAATCAGCTATTAGAGGTCTTGAATGAATCATTTCAAGACCTCCCTTGGCATGGAGAGTCCTTAATGGATAAACTAAGTCGTATTGACTACCGAATTGTAAACATCGCTCCTGTTCCAACAACTAATTCTGTAGCCAGACTGGTTCATCACATCATCAATTGGCGGATTTTTGTCATTGAAAAAATCAAAGGGAATGATGCATTCGACATTGAAATGAATTCGCAAAACGACTGGACGGATCTTCATATTGAAACGGAAAAAGACTGGGCTGACTTGATTCAAAAATTAGTTGATACCCAAAACGAGATTTTTGATCTACTTAATACTAAAACTGATAATTTTCTAGAGACTCCAGTTTATGGCAGAGAGTACAATATTCAGAGACTTATTAAAGGAATTACCCAGCATGACATTTATCATCAGGGCCAAATTGCGGTGGTAGCCAAACAAGCAGCACTAAAGGGTTGAGTACGGTTACAACCAAGAATTGTACGGCTGTGTCTAAGAAGCTAGGCAAACCAAAAGTTCTCCCTTATGAAATCTACAATAATCAATCTATTGGGCTTGATTCTCATATGCGCTCTCGGTTCTTGTGACCTAAAAGACACAAAGGCTGACAATATCATTGAAAACCCGCTTTTGGGTAATTGGACAAATACCGACACCAATAGCAACAGCGCTTTCGCTTATACATTTTTCGCCAATGGAACATTCGGATCTGCCCGCGTTATTACCAACCCATCCACCAACGAGGTAGTTGATTACCTATATTAAGCGACAGGTGTATTCACTTTAGAAGGCAATCAGCTAAGCCTTTTCTTTCAAGAAATCTATGAACATGACGACAGTCAAGTGCAATACCCTGACCCAACAGACTTAACCTTGACCGGACAAACCAGTGAAGAGTTACTCACTATTTCTTTCGGTAATAGCAATCAGGAACTCACTTTCAATTTTCAGCCATGTGCTCCAAATGAAAACTGCGCTAGGGAAATTTCTTTTGAGAGAGTGCCAGTTGAATGGTGCGGAACCCCGAGTCCGAGTTAAGATAGGTCAGAAAGTTCGCCTAGTTTAATTTCAAAAGCTGAAGCATTGAACCAATTTTGTACTTCGGCTTCTTCCAATATTTTATTCAGCCGCTCCCAATAAATTCCTTTTAACCCATTCCTTAAAACAAATTCAGAAGCTTCCACAAACGAATTGTAAACACTCTTGAAAAAAGCTTCCTGTCGCACTTCCTTTCGGGCATTAAAACGCATGGCGGTTTCAATATTAAACAGCATAAAACCCGCCAACAGCGAAGGATCTAATTCCAATGTTGAAAAGTGCTTTATCGCTTTTTGGGCCACCGATCTACGCGCTTTGGGCTTTCTTTTGGTTTGAGGAAAATACTCTTTGAGCACCTTCTGTTTTGCTTCATCTATCAGTTTGTCTTCTTTGGGGTTGAACACAAAATTATAGTAGGTACGAACAGGCATAAACTTATCATAAAGCTCCAACACCTGTGTTTCAAGCTCATCCTTCTTTAAAGACTGCAAATACTTAACAAGTGCGCGTTTACTCATTTCCTCTCAATCGATTTCTTAGATTTTGCTAAGGTATTAATTATTCAAAAAGCAGCTTCACTAAATACCTCATTCAACCCACAGCTTAACTATTTCCTTCAACAGTTCAGCCTAATTCTTCGACAACCCAACAAAAGCCGTATTTCAATATTTATATGAATGCTTAAATATGCATAAAAACACTCCCTATTATGAAAAGAATTATACCATTATTCGTCATACTCCTTTTTGTAGGTTTAGTAAACCTAAGTGCTCAGAATTTGGAAAAACCAAGGTCTGGAAATGAAATCCGTTTAAAGGATTATACTGTAACAGTAGCTCAAGGTGAAGAAATTGATCTTCAAATGTGGGTAGTAAAAGCAAAGAAATATAACCTCGTTGTTGAAGAACCAAAAGCTTCTGCCAAAGAAGGCATCCACTTCACCTTCGAACAACAAACCGAAGTAGAAGATCCTTTGACCTACGACATGAAAGTAAAAGTAGACGCATCGACTCCAGTGGGCGATTACCTGTGCATTCTGAAAGTTCCGGGCAAAGGAAGAAGTGCTGTAACAGGCTCAACCATCAAGATTAAAGTCGTTCAAAACGACTAAAAAATTCAGAATTCAATGAAGCCCTTTAGTTTACACTTAAGGGCTTTTCTTATATTGAGCCATGTCTAAAGGAAAGGTGTATGGATTAAGAATAGCAATAGGGCTTTTGGTCTTTATGTTCTTCAAAATTACCTCGTACAAACTTTCTGAATGGGGTACATCTACCTTTGTATCAATGGCCAGTACTGTACTCACAGTACTCGTTGTTTTTGAGATTATTGGTTACACTGGTAAATACCTGATTAAACACTACAAGTGTAGCCTTACTTCGTACCGTACGCTCACAAAGTTTTACATTGGAAATTGTATTGTAACAGCCCCGTTTGTGATTGGCGCTGCGGCATTCCATACCGAAATACTAATTCCCGCTTTTCCTTGTACTACTTGCACTGTCGAAATTTCATTGGCCACCACCATTGCACAAAGCTTGGTGCTTTCTTGGTTAATTATTTCAGCAAAATCATTTATGATTTATGTAGAATACACCAAGCGCTCGGAACATGAAAAAGACATTCTGCAAAAAGAGCTTGCGCTTTCTAAATATGAGAGCCTAAAAGACCAAATAGAACCTCATTTTCTCTTCAACAGCTTTAGTGTACTGACCGCAGTAATTGAGGAAGACCCAAAACTGGCGGTAGATTTCGTATCAAGGCTTTCTAAGATTTACAGGTACCTAATGGAAAACACCTCTCAATTGGTGTTGCTCAGTACCGAACTGGAATATTTGGAACACTACGTTTTTGTTTTGAAAACGAGACACGGTCAAAGTATTATTGTCAATTACGATTTGGATGCTGGAACTAATCAAATCCCCATCCTCTCACTTCAAATGTTGGTGGAGAATGCCCTAAAGCACAATTACTTTTCCAAAGAAAACCCACTTACCATCAACATCTATACGGAAGGAAGTGACTTTTTGGTAGTGAGCAATAACTTGAACAAGCGCCCCAACTTAGAAAAAACCACACATTTGGGTTTAGAAAACATCAATAAGCGATATGAATTGCTGCTCAATAAAAGCATTGTAATTCAAGAAAGCGCAGATAGCTTTACAGTTAAATTACCACTGGTACCTCAATGAAAAGCCTTGGAATGAAACTGATCATTATTGAAGACGAAGTACTTTCAGCCAAGCGTTTGGCCAAAATGATTACTGAAATCGTTCCGAACGCTCAGATTTTAGCCAAGCTAGAATCCGTTAGTGAATCGCTGGTTTGGTTCAAAGAAAACCCCAAGCCTGATCTTATTTTTTTAGATATTCAACTGAACGATGGCAGCGGTTTCGACATTCTCAAAGCCCTTAGCGATTACCCTAAAATCATCTTCACTACAGCTTATGAACAATATGCGCTTGACGCTTTTAAACACAACAGTATTGATTATTTATTAAAACCGATTGATGCTACAGAATTAAAAAAATCATTTGAAAAGCTTGAGAACATTAAGGCTGCGGAAGCCACACAATACAAAGAGAATCTAGACAACCTAAAGTCTCAATTCTCTACTGGAGTTCGCGAAAGGTTTTTAGTGAAAATCGGCCCACAATTTAAGAGCATTCCTACCAACGCAATTAAATATTTCTTCTATTCAGATGGCCTTACTTACCTTCAAACCGAAGAAAGTGCTTTGCCGATTGATTACACCTTAGATCAACTGAAAGACGAATTAGACCCTAAGCTCTTCTTTAGAATCAACCGTCAATTCATTATCAAAATCTCAAGCATCAAGGAAATTCACAGCTATTTTAATAGCCGATTGTTACTTACCCTCACTCCTGCTTTTAAAGAAGAAGTAATTGTAAGCCGCGAAAGGGTATTAAATTTTAAGGTTTGGGCTGGAATGTAAATGCTCTGTACCCTATTTTTGTCTAGCAAGTTTTTTATCTAATCAATTTCAAAATACTATACCTTTAGGCTATGGCTGATCAACACAAAGCATTACTCGAAGGGAACAAGCAGTTCATTAAGAACATCACTAAAGTCGATCCCGATTTCTTTTCAAAGCTGTCGCATCAGCAAAAGCCAGAGTTCCTCTGGATTGGCTGTTCGGATAGCCGGGTACCCGCAACTGAAATCACCAACACTACTCCAGGTTCAATTTTCGTAGGCAGAAACATTGCCAACGTGGTCGTAAATACCGACCTCAATTTATTGAGCGTGGTATACTATGCGGTCAAAGTATTGAAGGTGAAACACATCATCGTTTGTGGCCATTATGGCTGCGGAGGTGTTAAAGCGGCCATGTCGAATGAAAGCTTTGGCTTTTTAGACAATTGGTTGCTGAACTTGAAAGACATTTATAAAAACCACAGCAAAGAACTGAACGGCATACTAGATGAGACAGAAAGGTTCGATCGCTTTGTGGAATTAAACGTTATTGAACAGGCAAAGAACTTGGCAAAAATATCCTTTGTTCAAGAGGAATGGCAGCAAGGTGAACTTCCGTTTATCCACAGCTGGGTGTATAGCTTAAAAGATGGCAACATTAAAGATTTAGAGTGCTCCTTTAACTCAGCCGAAGCAGTCAATTCCATTTACGGATACAATCAAGAGTAGCTTCTAAATTGGCATTGGTTAACGAAAAAGACCGCCTGGCAGCGGTCTTGATCTGTATTTTTACAAATACCCCCAAAAACAAAAGCGGGGGACGAAGATTCGCCCCCACTTGCCATGAAAAAGCCGTGGCCCTTTCACAACATCAAGTTACTGTTCAAGCCTTTGTTCTTCATTTATTGGCCCAAGCTATAAACAAAAAACGCTGTCTTCTTCAGCTTCGTCCGTTGTTCGCACATAGTGCTAAAACAGTTTAACGCAGCTTTGCAGTCTTTTTATAAGGTTCAATCTAAGAAAGAACCAAGCCGAAAAGATAAAGGTGAGCCTATTATCTTTTCCAATTTCTGCTAACACACCCAAATGCGCTCGCTTCTGAATTGGACTTTGGTTTGTGCTCACGCACTTGCCATCAGTAAGCCTTGACTGTTTCAGATCATCTTTTTCAAGAATAACCCTTTCGCGTACATTTTTTCCGGGCTTCCCCCGAAGAGAGACTGAAAACTAGTTTCTGACTTTTATCCCTCACTTGATATATCTAAGATACTCTCCCTAATTTTACGCTCAAACTTTGTAACCCATTAGTTTCCAACAACTTTCCCACTGCGATATCCACAGGGTTATACACCGGCTTATCCACGATTTTCAAGCCAATCTCCTGTAAGTCAGAGACTCACGCTAAATAAGAGAACCCTCCAAAAGTTGAGGTATCTATTGTATCAGGAGTTATTGAATTCATCTGAACAATGAATGAGAACTTTTGGAGGGTTTTTTAAGAAAGGATAAGCTGATTTTTCAATCCCTTCTGAATGCTTTTTACTAAACTTGCACTCTAAACTTTTGAATACAGGAAAAATGAGTGAAAAGGACCCAAAAGAGTCGCTCAACTTTATTGAGCAAATGATTGAGAATGATTTGAAATCAGGAAAAAACTCATTCGTCCAGACGCGTTTTCCTCCTGAGCCTAATGGTTACCTCCACATTGGTCACGCCAAATCGATTGTATTGAATTTTGGCCTTGCCGAAAAATACAATGGCAGCTGTAATCTTCGATTTGACGATACGAACCCCGAAAAGGAAAGTGAAGAATACGTCAACTCAATTAAAGAAGATATTAAATGGTTGGGCTACACTTGGTCGGACGAGGCGCGTTATACTTCAAATTACTTCGATACGCTTTATGAATATGCCGTAAAGTTGATCAAAAAAGGAAAAGCCTATATAGACGATCAGTCGGCTGAAGAAATTGCAACGGGTAAAACCAACCCGACTATTCCCGGCATAAAAAGCCCATTCCGTGATCGTTCGGTAGAAGAAAACCTTGATTTATTCGAGCGCATGAAAAATGGTGAGTTCGATGCAGGAAGCCATGTATTACGTGCTAAAATCGATATGGATTCGCCCAACATGCACATGCGCGACCCTATCATTTATAGAATTAAAAAAGTAACCCACCACAATACGGGTGATGCTTGGTGCATTTACCCGAATTACGATTTCGCCCACGGCCAATCCGATTCGATTGAACATGTTACCTATAGTCTTTGCACCTTAGAGTTCAGAGACCACAAGCCTTTGTACGACTGGTTGATTAATGAATTAGAAATTTTCCCTTCTAACCAAACAGAGTTTGCAAGGTTGAACCTAAGCTATACCATCGTAAGCAAGCGCAAGCTCTTACAATTGGTAGAAGAAAAGCATGTTACGGGTTGGAATGACCCAAGAATGCCGACCATTTCTGGTTTTAGAAGAAGAGGTTATACGCCTGATTCGATCAAAAATTTCGTGAAAAAAGTGGGCGTAGCCCGAAGAGATGGCATTACCGATGTTGCGCTTTTAGAACACAGCATCCGCGAAGATTTGAACAAAAAAGCCAACCGTGTTTTTGGAATTCAGAAGCCGCTAAAAATGGTGATTACCAACTGGCCAGCAGACAAAGCGGAAATGATGCAAGCCATTAATAATCCTGAAGACGAAACGGCTGGAACACGTGAAATGCCTTTTACACGCGAGATTTATATTGAAAGTAAAGACTTTATGGAGGAGCCGCCTTCACCTAAGAAGTTCTTTGGTTTAGGTCCCGACAGAGAGGTGCGTTTGAAATACGGTTACATTGTAAAATGCACAGGCTTTGAAAAAGATGCTGATGGCAACATTATCGAAATTCATTGTACTTACGATCCTGAAACCCGCAGCGGCCAAGACACCAGCGGTAAAAAGGTAAAAGGAACATTGGGTTGGGTTTCTGTACCTCACGCTGTACCAGCGACCTTGCGTTTGTACGATAGACTTTTCCGTACCGAAAACCTGAACAGCATTGACGATGATTTCTTGAATCACTTGAATCCTGATTCGCTGACCGTAGTTGAAAATGCCATGCTAGAGCCTTCTATTAAAGACGCACAAGCAGGCGATATCTTCCAGTTCGAGAGACAAGGCTACTTTGTGGTAGACAGAGATTCTACTCCAGAGAAGAAGGTCTTTAACCTAACAATTACGCTAAGGGATAATTGGGCGAAGTAGTCATTAGTGTTTAGTGTTTAGTGTTTAGTGTTTAGTGTTTAGTGTTTA
>TARA_R110000796_G_scaffold8843_42_pt1 | contig 59520 bp, 60 predicted proteins | sample TARA_R110000796 | Tara Oceans TARA_R110000796 (sample SAMEA4397815) | marine metagenome | biome: Polar Biome; feature: [SRF] surface water layer (ENVO:00010504); material: water (ENVO:00002006), including particulate matter (ENVO:01000060) such as... | depth 5 m
GCCGCCCTGTCGGGGGAGCTGGGCGTCTAGACGCCGAACGATATCGGGCAGCATCATGATGGTGCCCAGGTCGTCATTGATCCGGTCGGCAATCGCTGCTTCCGGACCGAGCTCGCCGCGGATCCACTGTTTTACATAAGGTCCGCTGGCATCCCACATATTGATCGTCGGATTGAGGTCGGTGGCAATGCCTTCGACCATCACCATCGTCTTTTGCAGCAGCAGCAGATGCGGCTGGGTTTCCATGTCGAAATCGCGGGTGATGGCGAACAGTCCGTCGAGCATATCACCGACCGACAATTCGCTGACCGGTTTGCCGCGCATTGGCTCGCCGACCGCGCGTAGAGCCGTGGCGAAATCCTCCATGCTGTGGTGATCGGGCACATATTGCGCTTCAAAATGGATTTCCGCGACGCGTTTGTAATTGCCCGTGGTCAGGCCGTAGAGAATCTCCGCCAGCCAGACGCGGGCTTTCTTGTTGATCCGGCCCATGATGCCGAAATCAATGGCGACAATCGTGCCGTCAGCCTTCACGAACAGATTGCCCTGATGCATGTCGGCGTGGAAATAGCCTGCTTCGATAGCCTGCTTGAGGAACGTGTGAACGAGGCGGCTGGCGATCGAATCAAGATCATGGCCCGCTGCGATCAGCTCATCCCGGTTCGAGATTTTGATGCCATCGACCCAGTCGAGGGTCAGGACTCGGCCCGAGGTCCGGTCCCAGTCGATCGCCGGAATTTCATATTGATCGACCTGGGCCATATGTTCGGCCAGCTCCGAAGCGCTGGCGGCCTCGCGGCGCAGGTCCAGTTCGCGCATCGTCCAGCGACGAAAGTTGGCGATGACCAGTTGCGGGCGGAGGCGCCTGGCTTCGCCGCCCAGAGCCTCGAGATGCGCTGCAGCCCACTCGTAGGTTTCGATATCCTGGTTGAATTTCTTGATGATGCCGGGACGCAGGACCTTTACCGCAACATCCTTGCCATCCAGCGTGGTCGCGCGATGAACCTGGGCGATAGAGGCGGCGCCTACCGGAACGGGATCGATATAGCTGTACAGCTCGTCCAGAGGCTTGCCGAGGCTCAGTTCAATCTCGTCGCGGATCAAATCGAACGACACGGGCGGCAGGCTGTCCTGCAATTGCAGCAGATCGCGCGCGGCCGCTTCGCCGATTACATCGGGGCGGGTTGCCAGCGTCTGCCCGAGCTTGATTGCCGCCGGGCCAATGGCCTGCAGCGCAGCCGAATAATTGGGCTCCTTCGGCTGGAATGTACCGATGCGCGCGATGCGGAACAGCCGGCGAACTTGCGGCGGTGTCGCCTTGTGCTTCTCCAGATTGCGCAGCGCACCATGTTTGGCGAGCGTGCGGCCCCATTTGAGCAGGCGGAATATATGGGTGCGGGAACTGGTCATCGGATATGTGCTCAGGCTTTCCAGCCGCTATGGATCGCGACCAGTCCGCCCATCATCGGCTCCACTTTGGTCTGGCTGAATCCGGCGGCCTGAATCATCGCCCGGAATTCTTCCATCGGCGGAAATTTCGCGATCGATTCGGCCAGATAGCGATAGCTGGCCTCGTCATTCGCTACTGCCTTGCCAACCTTGGGCAGGATCTTGTGGGAATAGGTTTCGTAGACTTTGTCAAAGCCGGGCCATTTGGTTTGCGAAAATTCCATGCAATAGAAACGCCCGCCATATTTCAGCACGCGATGCGCCTCGGCCAGGGCTTTGTCGATATGGGTGACATTACGGATGCCAAAGACAATCGTATAGGCATCAAAATGTGCGTCGGGAAAGTTGAGCTGCTCCGCATTCTGCTGACTCCAGACCATGCGCGTTTCGTCTTTGTCGAGCGCCCGTTTCACGCCCTCGGCCAGCATCTCCGCGTTGATATCGGCAACCGTGATATCGGCGCCGCTGTCGACCATGCGAAAAGCAATGTCGCCGGTACCGCCGGCCATATCCAATATGGTCTCGCCAGCGCGCGGCTTGACGCGGCGCACGAAGCGGTCTTTCCACAAGCGGTGGGTTCCGGCGCTCATCGCGTCGTTCATCACATCATATTTGGAAGCAACGCTGGAGAAAACCGCACCAACCTTGCCGACCTTTTCGCTCTCTTCGACCTCTTCATAGCCGAAGGAGACGGTTTTGCTTTCGATAGCCATTTTTTGCCCGCGCTGATTTTTCGTTGAAATCCCGAGTAGACGAGCCTTGGCAGCACTGCAATCACTCTATAGCTGCCTTTTGGACCGTAACGAATAAGGAACCCCATGCCAGAGCTGCCCGAAGTGGAAACAACCGTCGCCGGTTTGAGCCCTGTGCTCGAGGGGCAGCGGCTCACTCTGGTGGAGCCGCGCCGCGCCGATTTGCGCTGGCCGATTCCGGTTGATTTGCGGCAGAGGATGACCGGTGCGGTGGTGACCTCGCTCGGCCGGCGGGCAAAATACGGACTTATCGAAACCGACCGCGGCGACGTGATGATCTTTCATCTCGGCATGTCGGGACGGTGGCGGATTGATCCCGAAGAAATCGAGAAACATGACCATCTGCTGCTCGAGACCGAATCGGGGCACCGGCTGGCGCTCAACGATCCGCGTCGATTCGGCTCGCTGGATATTGTGCGCGCCGAGCTTCTCGGTAGCTATAAGCCTTTTGTGTTGATGGGGCCGGAGCCGCTGGGGGACGATTTTACCGCCGCCTATCTGAAAGCCGCAACCAAAGATCGCAAGGCCCCGATCAAGCAATTGCTGCTCGACCAGCGCACGGTCGCTGGACTCGGGAATATCTATGTATGCGAGGCGCTGCACATGGCGGGTATCTCTCCGGGCCTGAAGGGCGGTGCCATCTCCAAACCGCGCTACGAACGGCTCGTTTTGGCGATTAAGCAGGTCCTGACCGCTGCCATCGCAGCCGGTGGCTCGTCTCTGCGCGACTTCGTCAAGCCGGACGGGGAGCTGGGATATTTTGCCAAGGACTGGCTGGTATATGGGCGGGAAGGCGAGGCCTGTCACTGCGGTGCGCCGGTGCTGCGCCGAGTCGATAGTGGCCGGTCGACCTTTTACTGTTCACAATGCCAGAAATAAGCGGTTCACTAAGCTATTGACGGGAATCGGCTCTCACGCTATTGCCCGCCATCTTGAGCCGGAAGCCATACGCAGCGCCCCGGCATTTAATTTCAGATTTTGAGGGTTTTTCATGGCTAATACGCCGCAAGCAAAAAAACGTATCCGTCGCAACACGCGCCGCACCGTGATTAATAAAAATCGCCTGAGCCAGATCCGCACCAAGATCAAGGCCGTGGACGCAGCTGTTGAAGCTGGCGATAAAACCATAGCTGCTGCGGCACTCAAGGCCGTACAGCCTGAGCTGGCACGCGGTGTGAGCAAAGGTCTGTATCACAAGAATACGGCTTCGCGGAAGTTCAGCCGTCTGACAAAACGGGTCGCCGCGCTTCAAACAGCGTAATCAGGCTACCCGGTTTAAAAAGAATAACCCGCCCGATTGTGGCGGGTTTTCTTTTGCGCGATCGCCATTCGATTCGGCCCTGAGAAATGATCGAAGCTGGATGATCGAAGTTTCGATTAGTCGGACTATCGGTCCCCGCGCCTGTGGGTGACCCTGTTTTTTCCTTGTGCAGTTGATCCGAAAGGGTTCAAGTCGGGGGCAGGGCTTCAATCTGCCATCGTTCAACACCGGTTCAGCCCGGCTTTTCTATCGTAGGGCTCGTGATCGTGGGCAATCTAAAGGGAAAAATATGACTATTTTCGTCAAACAGGTCTCCAATCGGAAAGCGCTGTCGCTGCTTGCGCCGCTCGCCCTTCTTGCTCTTGGGGCTTGTACAACACCCTTCCGCGCCGACGTTCAGCGTTTTGTCGCGCTGCCTGACACTACGGGCCAGAGCTTTGCGGTTGTCGCCGCTGATCCGGATCTTTCCGGCGGTCTCGAGTTCGGGCAATATGCCATGCTGGTCGAACAGCGGATGCTCGACCTCGGCTATCGTCGCAGCGATGATCCTGCGGCGGCCGAATTAATCGTCAGTATGGATTATGACATCGACAAGGGTCGGGACAAAGTCGTGGCCGACTATGATCCGTTTCCCCCCTCCGCCCGATTCGGTGGATATTACGGGCGTCACCGGTATCGCTATGGTTTCTACGACCCCTTCCTTTTCGGTGGCTCGGGTTTCTCCGGCTATAACGGTGTCCGCAGCTTTACCGTCTACACATCGGAACTGGATCTGAAGATTGATCGTGCGGTCGATGGCCAGCGCCTGTTCGAAGGCAAGGCCGAGGCTTTGTCGCGGTCGAAAAACCTGACCTATCTCGTGCCCAATCTGGTCGAAGCGATGTTTACCAATTTTCCTGGAAACAGCGGCGAGCGGGTGCGGATTTCAGTCGCTCCCGAATAAGAACAGGCCCCGCGACTTGCAGGGCCTGCTTCTAGCTCTCTAGCTGGCGGAGCAGCATCCGGACATCATTGTCCATTTCGCTGTCTTCGCCACGCAAGTGCTCGACCAGCTTGACCGCGTGGATCACCGTGCTGTGATCGCGGCCACCGAATTTCCGGCCGATTTCCGGATAGCTGCGCGGCGTCATCACCTTTGCCAGATACATCGCAACCTGCCGTGGACGGGCAACGGCGCGCGCACGACGTTTCGATGACATCTCGTTGCGGTCGAGCCGGTAATACTCGCAAACCGTGCGCTGGATCTCGTCGATCGTGATCCGGCGGCGACAGGCGCTCAGAATGTCGGACAATTGTTCTTCGGCCAGTTCGCGGCTGATTTCGCGGCCGGTTAGTTGCGCATAAGCGAGCAGCTTGTTGAGACCGCCTTCCAGCTCGCGTAAATTGCGGCTGATCGTGCGGGCCAGAAAATCTACCACTTCTTCCGACACGTGCTGGTGCGGCATGGTGGCGAGGCGATGCTTGAGAATGTCACGGCGCAGCTCAAGTCCGGCAGACTGGATATCGGCAACCAGACCCATCGACAGGCGCGACAACAGGCGCTGGTCGACACCATCCAGCGCTTGCGGAGGACGGTCTGCTGCGACGACAACGCGTTTGCCCTGGCTGATCAACGTATCGATCGTGTGCAGAAATTCTTCCTGAGTGGAATTTTTGCCGACAATGAACTGAATGTCATCGACCATCAGCAGATCGGCTTCGCGCAGTGATGCCTTGAATTCCATTCCCTCGTTGCGGCGCATGGCCGAAACGAATTCAATCATGAACCGTTCGGCGGACATATAAATGATCTTTGAAGACGGGAATTCCGCGCGAAAGGCGTGGCCAATGGCGTGCATCAAATGCGTCTTGCCCTGACCAGTCGAGGACTGGAGATAAAGCGGGCTGAAAAGTGGCTTCTCTGTTGCCGCCGTCCGCTGTGCGGCATTGAGCGCGAGAACGTTCGAATTGCCAGGGATAAACTGGTCAAAAGTCATCCGCGGATCGAGATCCAGGCGAAACTTGCTTTCCGGAACCACATTATACTGGTTATTTGCGGCCGCCCCTTGGGCAATATTCGAATTCGAAATCTGGGCGATTTTCGCAGCCCCGGACTGGGCTTCAATAACAAGACCGCAGACCGCCGGATGATGCGCTTTCCACGCCATCAACAAACGCTCTGAATAGCGATCCCGAACCCAGTTTGCGGCAAATTCCGATGGGAGCAGCATGAGTATGCTGCCGGTGTCGGAATCAAAAACCGATAATTTGATCGGCTTGATCCATTGGCCAAAAATCTGCGCTCCCATATCGCGCCGCAGGCCCGCACAGATTTTTTGCCATATAGTTTCCAGCTCGGCTGAAATAACCTTCTCGGGTGCCACAGTTTGACTTTCAGGCAGGTCGCTAACCCGCGCAGATTTGATTTCGTTCACGAACATCCCCCGATACTATCCCACTGGCCCGCACGATAGCGGCGCCAACATTCGACTGCAGCTTTCAAACGTCCGACCATCAACTACCCCCAGCCATGGGAATCGATCAGACGCAAAGAACCTATGCTAAAAACACATTTTCAGCGATTAATTTCATTTTCATTTGAGGCCTGGAAATTGCATCCGGAGCCACCAGCCAAGAATTGTTATTAAGCCCGTCCGTCCGAGTCGATCAATAGCGGCATCGTAAAAAAAGTGAAATATATCGATTGACAGCGGCGAGCCGTGGTTTTTGCCAAATAACCATTTAAGCCATTGATTGGTAACGATAATATGCTGTGGATAAGAAGGGATAACAAGCGAATCGCGGAGTCAGCTTAGGTTCCTGCCAATGGGTAAATGAAGCTGTCTGATTGGCGTCAAAAACCTCTCAGGGGAAATCTTGTTGGCGAACCGGTGCAAATAGGCTTGCCAAAGGCGCAATGTTTTGGCAGTGGCGCTCGCCTGACCCCAGCGATGCAATATGCATCTTGTCATTGGGGGCGATTAGCTCAGTTGGTAGAGCGCTTCGTTTACACCGAAGATGTCGGCGGTTCGAGCCCGTCATCGCCCACCATATCCTTTCGAAGCATATCTGCTTCGACTTGCTTCAGCCAAAACCTGCTATTGCGACTACACAGATCAGTGATAGCGCTGCTGCGACTATCATCGCAATCAGACGAGGCCGGTTTTCGGGTAGCTCTGCGCTGGAAAAATCAGCGCGGGGACGACGGCCGGTTATCATCGGTCGGACGAGTCTGTCTTTCACCACAAAATGATAGATAGCGATTGCCACGATATGCAGCCCGATTAACGCTGCCAGCAGGTTGAAGTTGAATTCGTGAATCTCCGCGAACTGTCTGCCGGTATCGAACGACACCAGCACAGCAAGCGGCCCTGATTCGAGACCGTCGACATCCACGGAGAATAATCCTGTCGTGACCTGGGTCGCCAGCGCCAACAGCAAGGCGAATACGCTCAGGACTGCAAGAGGACTATGGCCGAAGGTCGGGCCATATTGGCGGTTCCGTAATTTCCCGACATAGGATGGCAGCAAACCGATTCGCTGCACCATCGGAAGGAAGCGCGCCGTCCATGATCCGATAAATCCCCATATCAGCCGGAAGAGCACGAGGCCGAACATGGTCAGGCCGAGCCTTCGGTGCCAGTCCATAAGTCCCTCTTCCGCGGTCCACCACAGAAGAGGGACAAGAATCACCATCAGCCAGTGCACGATCCGGATAGCAACATCCCAGACCAATATGCGTGGCGAATCGGAAGGCATGGTCAGTTAGTCGTCCAGCCGATATTTGTCATGACAGGCTTTGCACGTGCCACCCGCATTTTGGAAAGCGCTGGCAATTTGTGTCAGATTGCCGCCCTGTGCAGCCGTATCGAGCTTGGCCGCTGCGTCCTGCAGTGCCGCAACTTTTTCGTTAAAATCTGCTTTGCTCTCCCAGATGATCGGCAGTGCTTCGGTTTTGACACCTGCATCGGGGCCGGTTCCTTCCGGAAACCAGTCGGCCATGCCAGCCGTTTCTTTGGGAACAACCGCCGCAGCGGCCTGAATCTGCGCCAGATCGGGGGTGCCGGCTTTCAATTGATCGTTGATCGTCTTGAAGGCCTTGCCAATTTTCTTGAGTTGCGCCTGCCGCGCCTCGATCTGTTCCTTGACGCTCATTCCATTAGGAAGCTCGACGCTGGCTGCTTCTGAAACCTGGGCTGTTTCACTATTCTGTCCGCAGGCGGAAAGCAGGGTCAATCCGGCAATCACCGGTAGTATGATTTGTATTTTGCAGCGTTTCATCAAATTCTCCAATAAGCCAAGGAGCCCCGAGGATAGCGAAACGTGGTATAAATACAATCGGTTCTGCCGAGACGGCTACCCTTCCGCCAGCGTTTCTTCCAGCAAGGTAGCTGCCTTTGCGCCATCCCAATCCATGGCACCGATCACCCGCCAGACTTCCTTGCCGTGCGCATCATAGAGCACAGTTGTGGGCATCAGGCCGGAGCCGAAGCCGAAGCTCAAACCATTTTCAGGATCAACATAGGGTTCCAGCGCCTCAAAATCGCCGCGTGCGAAAAACGGGACAACCTTTTCAGCACCCTGAATATCCTGCGATACGACGAGCACTTTGAGCCGCTCTTTCTCACGCATTGCCAGTGTATCCAGCATTGGCATTTCGACAATGCAAGGCGCGCACCATGTCGCCCAGATGTTTACCAGTAGCGGCTTGCCGATGAAATCGCTCAATCGCACCGTGCTGCCGTCGGGCGCCTGAAAAGGCGTGTCCACCATCGCTGTGCCGCGCAGGGAAATATCCAGCTTGCCTACCAGGCCTTGGCCGCTCTCGATGGTCTCGCCCTCTTCTTGGGCTTTGTTGCCAGCAAATTCTTGCTCCGCTTCGCTCGAGCCTCTATCGCAAGCCGATACGCTAATCAGCAAGACCAAGAACAGGACATTACGCATCACAACAGGCACGAAAAATTCCAATAAAATGTGGGGCGGCAGGTTTGCCGATGGCCCTTCGTCAATCATGCGCGAGATAAACGCGTCGATCCCGTTCGACAAGAAGTTATGGCGGCACGATATTCGTGCGAGCCTGGCTCATGTCGCGATGTTGGCGGATCAGGGCATTGTCGAGGCGGAAGATGCAACGCAAATCATCAACGGCCTGAACCAGATCGCCCAGGAATATGAAACCGACGGCGTTCCCGAAGATCTCGATCTCGAAGATATCCACATGCACGTGGAATCGCGGCTGGCCGAGATTATCGGCCCGGTAGCAGGCCGCCTGCACACGGCGCGCTCCCGCAATGATCAGGTGGCGACCGATTTCCGGCTCTGGGTGCGCGATGCGATGGACATGGTCGACGGCGCGCTGGGTGCTTTGCAAAAGGCACTCGTGGATCGCGCCGAAGAACATGCCGGAACGATCATGCCGGGATTTACCCATTTGCAATCGGCCCAGCCGGTGAGCCTCGGTCACCATATGATGGCTTATTATGAAATGATCCGGCGGGATCGCTCGCGTTTCACCGATGCGCGGAAGCGGATGAACGAATCGCCGCTGGGTGCAGCGGCGCTTGCGGGCACCGGTTTTCCGATTGATCGCGAAAAAACAGCGACGATGCTGGGCTTTGATGCCCCTACGGGCAATAGTCTCGATTCGGTTTCCGACCGGGATTTTGCGCTCGATTATCTGATGGCGGCGACCCAGTGCAGTCTGCACCTCTCCCGGCTGGCAGAAGAATTCGTGATCTGGGCCAGCCAGCCGTTCGGTTTTATCAAGCTTCCGGACAGTTTCTCAACCGGCTCGTCGATCATGCCGCAGAAGCGCAATCCCGATGCTGCCGAACTGGTGCGCGGTCATTGTGGCCGGATTGCCGGTGCAATGAACGCACTTGTGATCACGATGAAGGGGCTACCGCTCGCTTATTCGAAGGACATGCAGGACGACAAGCCGCCGGTGTTTGAAGCACATGACCTGCTCGGCCTGTCGATCGCAGCGATGACCGGTATGGTTGCCGAAGTCGAATTTAGCGGAAGCCGGATGCGGGCGCTCGCCGAATCGGGTTTTTCAACCGCGACCGATTTTGCCGACTGGCTGGTGCGGGAAGCCAAGCTGCCGTTTCGCGAAGCGCATCATGTTACCGGAGCAGTGGTATCGCTCGCCGAAGAGCAAAGCTGTGGTTTGGCTGATCTTACGCTCGAACAGTTTCAAGCGATCGACAGCCGGATTGACGATCGCGTTTTCGACGTGCTGAGCGTCGACGCTTCGGTTGCCAGCCGGTCCAGCTATGGCGGGACGGCACCGGATCAGGTAATGGTTCAGGTTGCAAAGGCTAAACAGGCACTGGGGCTGGAGAGTTAAAATGAACATGATCCATTCGATTTTTCTGCTGACCGGCGCCACGCTTATATTGGCCGCCTGCGGCAATCGCGGTGTCTTGCAGCCAGCTAAGGGCGAGACTCTGCCCCCTGCCATTTACGGCGAAGCGAAAGCACCGACTGGCGAAGAACTGCTGATCCCGTCGACCCAGGCCATGCCGGAGCGCAGCGATGAACTGCTCCGCCGGTCTGAAGAACGGCAAGATGACGCATTCGACCTGCCGCCACCTGGCTAATCCCGTTCCACAAGTTTGAAAGTATAAGATATTGGACCATTTCCAGCTTAAAAATGGTGTTCTGCACGCGGAAGATATTCCGCTGTCGAAGATTGCGGAAGAAGTCGGGACTCCGGTCTACGTCTATTCGCGGGCGACCCTAGAGCGTCACGCGCGGGTATTTCGCGAAGGCCTGAAAGATGCCGGAAAAATTCATCTCGCCTTCGCCGTGAAAGCGAATCCCAATCTCGCCGTTCTCAGGATATTGGCGAATCAGGGCTATGGCGGGGACGTGGTGTCTGGCGGTGAATTGCAGCGCGCTCTGGCGGCCGGGATGAAAGCGGAAGACATTGTCTTTTCCGGAGTCGGCAAGAGCCGCGAGGAACTGACGCTTGGTCTCGACAAGGGAATTGGCCAGTTCAATCTGGAGTCGGAAGAAGAAGGCGTGATGCTGGCGGCGATAGCCGCTTCGCGTGGCGAAAAGGCATCGGCGACCCTGCGCGTCAATCCCGATGTTGACGCGGGAACCCATGCCAAGATTTCGACCGGCAAGAAGGAAAATAAATTTGGCGTCGGGATTGATGTCGCGCCGGATATTTACGCGCGGCTTTCCAGGCTTGAAGGTCTCAACCTGCGCGGCGTTGCCGTGCATATCGGCAGCCAGTTGCAGAGTCTTGATCCGCTTGAACAATGCTATGCTAGGATGGGCGCTCTGCTTACGCAACTGCGCGGTGCCGGTCATGTCATCACCCATGTTGACCTCGGCGGCGGACTGGGCGTGCCTTACAAGTCGGATGACAATCCACCCAGTCCGGCAGAATATGGTGCCATGGTGGCGCGGGTGACCCGGGATTGGGATGTCACGCTGATGTTCGAACCCGGACGGGTCATTGCAGGGAATAGCGGTGTCATGATCACCAAGGTGATCCGGATCAAGCCGGGTGTGAACAGCGATTTCGTCATTGTCGACGCGGCGATGAACGATCTGATGCGACCGGCTATTTATGACGCCTGGCACGATTTCGAAGCGGTCGAGCCGAGCGGCGAGACGATGGTCGCTTCGATCGTCGGCCCGATCTGCGAAAGCAGCGATATTTTTGCCAAGGAACGCGTTGTTGATCGCGTCGAGACCGACGATCTGGGGATTTTCCGGACAGCTGGCGCCTATGGCGCGACGATGGCCAATACCTATAACAGTCGGCCGCTGGTGCCGGAAGTGCTGGTTGATGGCGATCGCTATGCGGTGGTTGCCGAACGAATCGAGCCGGCAACTATCATGGCTGCGGAACATGTGCCTGACTGGTTGAAATAATGCATCATTCCCGCCAAGATGGAATTGACCAACTTTATTGGCGGACGCGATGAACCAATTGCCCATTTTCCTGAATTTGCAGGACCGGAAGGTTCTTCTTCTGGGAAGTGGTGAAATGGCCGACGCCAAACGGAGGCTTTACGAGCGGGCCGGAGCGATCATCACCGATGACGAAAATGCCCGTGAGCTTACGCTGGCCGTGGTTGCACTGGAAGACGACGAGGAAGCGATAGCGGCGGTAGCACGCCTGAAAGCGCGGGGCCTGCTGGTCAATGCCGTCGACCGGTCGGCGTTGTGTGATTATACCACGCCCGCGATTATCGACCGGGATCCGGTGCTGATTGCCATCGGTACCGGCGGCGCCTCGGCAGGGCTGGCCAAGGCGCTACGGCAAAGGCTCGAGCGTTTGCTGCCCGCCGGTCTGGGAGTGTTGGCCGCCGCATTGCTGGATGCGCGAGAACGAATCCAGCAGGTCTGGCCAGAGGGAGCCGCCCGCCGAAAAGCAATCGATGCAGTGCTCGACCCGGGCGGCCCACTGGACGTACTGGTCGATCATGAATTGGAAGATTTGGAGGCATGGCTTGACCAGCCGCATGGGCAGGCCCGGTCACAAGTCATTGATCTGGAGCTTGCGAGCACTGATCCGGATGACCTGACCCTTCGTCAGGCGCGCTGGCTGGGGCAAGCGGATCAGGTCTTTGCGAGTGACGATGTGCCCGAAGAGGTGCTAGACCGTGCCCGCGCAGACGCGCAGCGTTTCTCGCTGTCGCTTTGGGACGAGCAGCCGACTGAGGGACTGACCTTGCGGATCAGGATGAAAATATGAGCGGATTTTCTGAAATCGACGGCGCCGATATTGTCACCGTGTTGCAAATCGCGATGGCACCGGCGTTCCTGCTGGTCGGTATCGGGGCGATGCTGAACCTGTTTGCGGGACGTCTGGCAAGGATCATCGACCGGTCGCGTGATCTTCAGGCGCTCTACAAGACCACTACCGGGATGGATCATGATCTTGTGGTTGCGGAACTCGGAGATTTGCAGGTGCGCCTCAGGGTCGTTAACAGCGCCATCTTCCTGAGCGTTGTCAGTGCCATCATCGCCTGCATGCTGATCGGCATGTTGTTCATCATGGGTCTGGCCAGCGTGGATCTTTCCTTGGGCGTTGCCGGCGCGTTCGTTGTCGCCATCAGTCTGCTGTCGCTCGCTCTTGTCCAGTTCCTGCGGGAGGTTCGGATCGGCGTCCGCGATTTCATGATCCGCGAGGAATATCTGGAAGCATCGGATAGAGCGAAATGAAAAGAGGCTGCCGGTCCGTTAGGACCAACAGCCTCTGAACATGGGTCAGCGGTAGGAAGTGCCGCTGCCGGGTTGCCTGATCTTTAGATCAGATTTGCCCCCCGAACGGATTTTTCCGACCCCTGTGCTGAACCATGAGACATCGGACCACCTCCTTTCGCTTGTGAATATAATACGAACTGTTGCATTGAATCATTCTCCGCTGTTCGACGATCCAAATGTGAATCAGAACCAGCGTGCGAACAAGTCTTGAATTTTTTTATTTTGCTGTCACAATTGCGCGTTCCGGCCTGAGACCCAACGGGTCAGGCCCGGCAATCTTCCACCACACGACTGAACTCGGGCCAGACCGGAATGGCGAGCGATTGCAGGCCAGTGGTTTCGACGGCAAAGCGACCGCGGCTATAGGCAATGCGGTCCATCATGATGTCGCCCGACGCTACCGAAATCGCGGCATAATGCGGCGTTCCACCACTATTGCTTGCCGGATAGGATTGCAGGCCAGCGCTGGTGCGGAGAACCATTTTGGCGCCTTTGCCAACCGAACCGGATCGCGACAGGAACAATTGCCGGCGCGATTTATCGCAGCGGATGATGAAAACCGCATCTCTACCGGTCTCGCCGAATAGCGCGAGTGATCCGCGATTATCGCTCCGATATACCCAGCTACCGGGGGTAATCGGCCAGTCGATCCATTCGCCCTTCGGTTGTGTTAACACCGGAGGGGCTGCTGCGACCGGCTTGGTCGGCTGCGGAGCGGGTGCCGGTTCGGGCGGCGCGGTCGAGCAAGACGCAAGTGCAAGCAAGAGCAGCGGAATGGACAGCGGTGCAGGAATGATTCTCATAGTAAAGGAATATGGCCAAAAGCGCGGCGCTAGGCTAGTCCTGATTTGCAATGACCCAGTCTGAACCCAAAGTCGTGAAACAACGCGTTGACCAGATCCTTGCTGACCGCGGCCTCGCTGACAGCCGGGCCAAGGCGCAAGCCTATATCATGGCCGGTCTTGTGACGGTGGCGGGCAAGAAAATCGACAAGCCGGGCCACAAGATAGCAAGCGATGCAGCGATTGAACTCAAGGGTAAAGACCATCCCTGGGTGTCGCGCGGCGGCATCAAGCTTGATCATGGCCTGCAACATTTTGCGATCGATGTAACCGGCATGACCGCGATGGATGTGGGGAGCAGTACCGGCGGCTTTACCGATGTGCTGCTGACCGGCGGCGCTGAAAAAGTCTATGCCGTCGATAGCGGGACCAACCAGCTGGCCTGGAAGCTGCGTCAGGATGAACGGGTCATTGTGCATGAACAAACCAGTGCCCGGATCCTCACTGATCAGCACGTGCCGGAAAAAGTCGATATCATCGTTTGCGATGCGAGTTTCATTTCACTGGTCAAAGTGCTGGAACGACCGCTCGAATTTGCCAAGGAAAAGGCGATACTGGTTGCGCTCGTCAAACCGCAATTCGAGGCCGAGCGCGCCGATGTCGGCAAGGGCGGCGTTGTTCGTGACGAAGCGGTCCGCCAGGCGGCGTGCGAAAAAGTGAGAGACTGGCTGATCGCGTCCGGCTGGGATATTATGGGAATTACCGAAAGTCCGATCACCGGCCCGAAGGGTAATGTGGAGTTTCTCATCGGCGCTCACAAACCCTGAAAACGGCACGCTTTAGCTTGTCGCTTTCTATCACACGGGTTGTTATTTTCGGTGGTTCTGCCTAGCTGGAGGCTTATGACAAAAACAACAGAGACCGCCCTCATGCCAACCGTGCCGGATATGGGCGCGTCCATACAAAGGCTGGCCGTAGAGGGCTCCCGCTGGCTGACTGAGCATTATGTGGAACTGATTTTCGCTGTCGTCATCGGCACTGCCATTTTCTTCCTGCTCGGTGCGGTCAAGCGGCTTGGTTCGCGCTATGTCCGTAACAACAGCGGACTGACCGGATATCGAACGATCATCGGTACGGCGATTTCCCGTACCAGCAAGTTTTTCATGTTGATGGTCTCGGCCGAACTGGTCGTGAGTTTTGGCAGCGCGCCCCCCAGCTTCGAGCGTGTAGTGCACGTCTTGTTCACGATAGCCATGGTTTTACAGGTTGCCATCTGGCTCCGCGAAATCATTCTCGGGTTAATCGTTCGCAAGACCTCGCAAGACCCCGACCAGCATGAGACGCTGGAAAACGCGATGACCCTGATCCGTTTGCTGGTGACCTTTGTGGTCTTCGCAATCGCTGCGATCATGATCCTCGACAATCTGGGAGTGAATGTAACCGGCCTGATCGCGGGTCTGGGCGTCGGCGGCATCGCCATCGGTCTCGCCGCCCAGGGCATTTTTTCCGACCTGTTTGCAGCCTTGTCGATCATTTTCGACAAGCCTTTTCGCCGAGGAGATACAATCACCTATGATACTACCATCGGAACCATCGAGAAAATCGGACTGAAAAGTACGCGGCTAAGGGCTACTACCGGCGAAGAAATCATCATTTCCAACACCAATTTGCTGGACAAGGAAATCGTCAACATGACCCGCCTGGCGAGACGGCGAACGCGCTATGGCATTGGTGTAATCTACCAGACCAATCCGGACGAGGCGCGCCGGATTCCGGGTCTTCTCAAAAAGATAGTCGAAGCCAATGATGCGGTGTTCGTCCGGTCGGGTTTTGTCGGCTTTGGCGACAGCTCGATCAATTTCGAACTCGATTTCGATATCATGAGCAGCGAATATGACGTGGTCTATGAAGGTCGCCATAAAATCGGGCTGGCGATATTGCAGGCATTCAATGAAGAGGGCCTCGAATTTGCCTATCCGACTCAAACCACCTTCACCGCTGCGCCGGATGGCGAGATGATTATGCCCTATCCCGAAGGTGGCTATCCCGTCCCGGTCGGCAACGACTAGGGTTCCGTAACGGCAGAGCGCCGCAGAAAAAATCCCTTGTTAATTGGCCGATTAACGAGGACAATGCGCCTCAAAATCGACTCCGATATCAATCAAAAGGAATATCAATATGCGTGACGCAGTCATCGTTTCCACCGCCCGCACACCCATAGGCCGGGCCTATAAAGGTGCTTTCAACACCACAACCGGTGCCACGCTGGGCCATTATTCCGCAAAAGCGGCGGTTGAAAGAGCCGGCATTGATCCGGGCACGATCGATGATGTCGTCTGGGGCAGCGCGTTGCAGCAGGGATCGCAGGGCGGCAATCTGGCCCGTCAGGTTGCGCTGCGTGCAGGCTTCCCGATCGAAGTGCCCGGCATGACAATCGACCGTCAATGTTCCTCTGGTCTGATGGCGATTGCCACCGCGTCCAAACAGGTGACGCTGGACATGATGGATGTGGTTGTCGGCGGCGGACAGGATTCGATCTCGACCGTGCAGACACCGGAAATGCGGGTGCAGCCGGACCGCGAGCTGCTGAAAATGCATGCCGATATCTACATGCCGATGCTCCAGACTGCCGAAGTGGTTGCCGATCGTTACGGCATCAGTCGCGAAGCATGTGACGAATATGCCCTGCAGTCGCAAATGCGCACGGCAGCCGCTCAAGACGCTGGCTATTTTGATGCTGAAATCATCGAAGTAACGACCAGCATGGGTGTGCAGGACAAGGAAACCAAAGAGATTTCCCATGTCGAAGTCACAATCAGCAAGGATGAAGGCAACCGCCCTTCGACCACGCTCGAAGGTCTGCAGTCCCTGAAACCGGTGCTTGGTCCTGACAATATCGTTACCGCGGGTAACGCATCGCAGCTTTCCGATGGTTCATCTGCCAGCGTTGTTATGGAAGCGAAAGCGGCTGAAAAGGCCGGCCTCAATCCGCTGGGCCGTTATGTCGGCATGGCCGTTGCCGGAACCAAACCAGATGAAATGGGCATTGGCCCGGTTTTCGCGATCCCCAAATTGCTTGAACGCTTTGGCCTGAAGATGGACGATATCGGTCTTTGGGAGCTTAATGAAGCTTTCGCCGTACAGGTACTTTATTGCCAACAGAAACTGGGCATTCCTGGCGAGCTTCTGAACGTCAACGGCGGAGCGATCTCGATCGGCCACCCTTATGGAATGACCGGCGCACGTTGCACCGGCCATGCCCTGATCGAAGGCAAGCGTCGCGGCGCGAAATATGCCGTGGTCACCATGTGCATCGGCGGCGGACAAGGCGCAGCCGGATTGTTCGAGATTTTCTAGAAATCAAAATTCATGGGCTGGCGGGAAATCGCCGGCCCTTTTTTTATCAGGGAGAGACTATCATGGCAGCAGTAGGCGTCGTCGCAACATTAACCGTGGCCGAAGGCAAGAATGCCGATTTTGAAGCAGCGTTTTCCGAGCTGATGGCAGCTGTTAGCGCGAATGAACCGGGTAATGAATTTTATGCGGTTTTTCAGTGCAAGGACAATCCGCAGCAATATAAAGTACTCGAACGCTATGTCGATCAGGCATCGCTGGATGCGCACGGCAAGTCGGATCATTTCCGGGCGAGCGGTCCGAAGCTGGCGCCATGTATGGCAGCCGCTCCGGTGATCGAATATCTGGACGGAATCTAGCTCGGGCTTTCCGAGGGCAATATTCTGCCGAATTCGAATTGAAAGGCATCGACGCGGTCCTTTGCGAGCAGCAGGGGCCCGTCGAGGTCAACCCAGTGCGCGAGCTGCGCCAGAGCGAAGGCCGGCCGGATTCCCAGCGATGTCGAGAGCATGCAACCGACCATGATTTTCATCCCCATGGCCTGCGCTGCATGGGCCATGGCTATCGCTTCGGTCAGACCGCCGGCCTTGTCGAGTTTGATATTCACCACATCGTAAAAGGGCGCAAGACGTTCCACATCGGCGCTGGTGTGGCAGCTTTCGTCGGCACAGAGCGGAACCGGTGACCGGACCCCGCTGAGCAGATGATCCTGCCCGGCGCTGACCGGCTGTTCGATCAGTTCGACAGAATATTGCGCGAGCTGTGCGGCTTCGGCGGCAATGTCGAGATCGTTCCAGCTTTCGTTGGCATCGACGATCAGGCGAGCATCGGGCGCGCCGCGGTGGACGGCGGCAACCCGTTCGCGGTCGTCCTTGCCCGACAGTTTCAGTTTCAGCAGTCGCTGGCCGCTAAAAGAGGCCTGGCGGGCCTGAGCCTCCATGGTTTCCGGTTCACCCAGGGATATGGTAAAGGCCGAGGTCAGGGGTAAAGGTTCGGGCAATCCGGCCAAGTGCGCGAGGGACATTCTTCGCTTGCGGCATTCCAGATCCCAGAGCGCGCAATCAAGCGCGTTGCGGGCGGCACCACGGGGCATGTTCTGCAGCAGGACTGCTCGGTCCAGTTCCGGATATTTGGCGACAAATCGCGTAATCTCTTCCGCGCAGCTTTCAGCGCTTTCGCCTTCGTAATAAATCGGCGTTGCTTCCGCCGTGCCTATATGCGTGCCGTCTGAGACTTTGCACAGCACGACATCGACGTGGCTCTTGGCGCCGCGGCTGATGATGAAATATCCGGCAACAGGCCATCGTTCGACGGCGACAGAAACAGTGAGTGTCATCTCTCGCTTCTACCGGAGACCATCACAAGCGCCATTTAATTTGTGAACGACCGACCCGGGTGCGGCAGTGGCTCCGGTTTCACCGCCCCGGTCGTTCGTTTGATGATCGGCTGCCGCCGGGCTTCTGCCGAACGGCGAGACATATAGGTGTCGAGACCAATTTGCAGCGCAACCAGCATATAGATGAATGGCTGGTAGGCGATGCCGACGAACAATGCGCCGACGAGGAAAATGATGTGGCCGTGCTGCAAGGCAATGGCGAGGGGAGCCACCCACTGTTCGCCTTGTTTTTCGGATTTCGCATATTTCCGTCGCAGCATTTCCATGCGCCATATGCCGCCGACATGAATGAGCAACCACAGGATCAGGCCGGGATAGCCCTGTTCGCCCAGCATTTCAAAATAGCTGCTGTGGAATGCGCGCGATTCATCTTCGATAAGCCGGGCGTCGACATCGTCGGGATCAATGCCCCATTGCTCATATTGCTCGACATCCACTTCCGACAATTCATAGGTCAGCTTGTTGATCCGGTAGACATCAAAGCCCCCTCCGAACGGATGCTGGTTTGCATATTCAATCGTCCACCGCCAGACCGCGAGCCGGGTCGACGCAGACTGGTCTGCTTCATAATTTTCGATCGTCGCCATCCGCTCGGTGAAGCTTTGCGGTAAAAATGGAATCGCAACGAGACCTAGTGCCATTGCAAGTCCCCCGTAGATCAAGCGGTGGCGGGCGAAGCGCAATTGCAGCACTGCCAAAACACCGATGCATACCAGACCGGTGCGCGCCTGTGTGCCAATGGGGATCAGCAGAGCGGCGAAGATCAGGCAATAAGCGAAGATTTTCACTCGCCAGTCGGGCGGGAAAATCGTTCCGTAATTGGCGAGCCAGAGGATCAGCGGTATGATGCAAATGGCGACGGTCGAGATGATCGATCCTTCGTAGAGGCCGCTATTATTGTCGACCAGCAGCACAAGAACGCCGTAGCCGCCGCCGGAGGCCAATGTCTTGATCCCGCCGGTGATGATCAGGGTGCCGGCGCACAACACCATGAACAGCGCCAGTGCTTCAAGCCGCAATTTGGTTCTAAGGGTGAGCGGCAGGAATATTGCGAAGACCAGTGCTTTCCAGACCCAGTCCCATTTCTCCATCGCCGCATCGGGAACTTCCGCCTGGATTGTCGTATATCCGCAATAGATGAGCAACAGGATCATCATCCCCTGACGCACGGAAAAGCGACTGTCCTGCTTGTTGTCTGCAAGCATATAGCCAAGGAAAGCGAGAGCGAAGACGACCAGCGACAGGGGGATCGAGTTGAGCATGAAATAGCTCAACCGCTGCGGTGCCACGATATCGACATAGGCATAGATCAGGGTAAACAGAAATGGCCGTTTGAAGGCTATGAATAGCAAAGCCACGAGATATCCGACGAAGACAAGGTCACGCATCGGGGCGTGATCCGTTGCTGGCCGGTCGTTTCAGAAAACCCGCTGGTTCCTTGTCGCGTTCCGGCGGGTCTTCGACATCGAGATCGTCGCGATGGATCAGCCGCCATGCTGCGATCAGCAGCAAGCCATGCGTCAAAGCGATAGAGAAATTGTCTATCATTTACCCAATTCATCCCGACACGAGCGGTGATATCACGCTCTTCCACATTGGCGCGATACAGACATTGGGTTGACGGGACGTTAATCCTTTTTTGGCAAGGATCCGGGTCATGAAGCGTATTCTGCACATTCTCGATCACAGCCTGCCTCTGCACAGCGGATATTGTTTCCGGACCCGTGCGATCATGAAGGCGCAAATTGCTGCCGGTCTGACCGTCGCCGGGGTCACCGGCGTGCGCCAGAACCAGCACGGTTATGTTGCAAAGCAGCCACTGGAAGAGGAAGATGGTCTCCAGTTCTTCCGTACCCTGGCTCAGGTGCATGGACCATCGCCGGTACGTGAATGGCGGGAAGTCGCGGTGCTGTCCGATCGGATCGATCAAGTCATCCGCGACTGGCAGCCGGATATATTGCACGCCCATTCGCCGGCACTCAACGGATTGGCGGCCTTGCGGGCTGCGGAAAAATCAGGGTTGCCGCTGGTATACGAAATACGGGCTTTTTGGGAAGACGCCGCAGTGGGCAATGGCACCGGCAAGGAAAACAGTCCCCGCTACTGGTTGACCCGGCAGCTCGAGAATCATGTGATCAATGGCGCCGACGCGGTCGCGGTGATCTGCGAAGGCCTGCGGTCCGATCTTATGGCGCGCGGGGTGCAGCCGGAAAAAATAACCATCTCGCCCAATGGTGTCGATCTGGACCTGTTCGGCAAGCCACCGGCGCGCGATGAGAAATTTTTGGCCGAACTGGGTCTGACCGGGAAGCGGGTTTTGGGATTCATCGGCAGCTTTTATGATTATGAGGGGCTCGACGATCTGATCGCAGCCCTGCCGATGCTGCAGCGCTTGCATCCGGGCGTGCATCTGCTGCTCGTCGGCGGCGGTCCGATGGAGGAGGCGCTGAAGGCGCAGGTGGATCGATTGGGAGTCGGTTCTGCGGTGACCTTTACCGGTCGTGTGCCCCATGCGGAAGTAGAGCGCTTTTATGGTCTGATGGATATCATGGTCTATCCGCGCAAGGCGATGCGACTCACCGATCTGGTGACTCCGCTCAAACCGCTCGAAGCGATGGCGCAGGGTCGGCTGGTGGCAGCGTCTGACGTCGGCGGTCACCGGGAACTGATTACAGATGGGGTTACAGGCACGCTTTTTCCTGCCGGTGATCCGGAAAAAATCGCGGAAAAACTGGCCAGATTGCTGGATAACAGCGAGTCCTGGCCTCAAACCATTGAAACGGCAAGAAAATTTGTTGAGGCAGATCGTAACTGGTCGTCAAACATTTTGCGTTACACTCCTGTTTACCAAAGGTTGATCGCGCGTAAATCCTACGAGCGCGCGGCCTGATACGGTGGAGAATCATGTGGACCAGACAGAACAGGATATGAATCGGTTTAAACAGCCTGTGATGGCCGTTGCCGGGGGAATTGCAGCCGCGCTGGTGATTGCCACCTTGCCGCATGTCTATCTTGAAAACATCATTGGCGCGACCGGGCTGTCCGAATTCATTCCGGCTGCCGCGCCGCCGCTGGGGAATACAGCGCGCGGCCTGGTCGCCGTCATGACGGGGATGATATCCACTTCGGCAATCTATCTATTCTTGAACCATAAACCGAAATTTCTTGGGGGAGGCTCCGATATGAGCTTGGCAATTCGCAAAAATTTGACGACCAATGCAATCGACGATGTGCGGGGAGGTAAATCACGCTTTACCATGCCGAAATTGAACCTGTCGGCAAAAACACTGACAAAATTTCTGAAAAAGCCGAAAAAGGTCGCTGGTCAGGTTACCGACCTGAGAGACCTGCCGGACATCAAGCCAGCGGATCGTCATCCGGATGCTCCCGCGCGCCATCCGATCTTTGCATCCTCTGACCTAGGCGCTCCGCTTGCCGAAAAAATCAAAAAATTCGATGACGTAGCAGTCGAACAGAATCTAGCGGAGCCGGTCGAAGAATTCGCACCGTCGATTTCATCGGGCGCTCCCTTTGTGGCCGAAAAGATGATGGATTCGCCTTCCGAAAAAGAGATGACATTCGATCGGCCGGAAGATGTTTCTCCACAAGAGAAGCCTTCTGCTCCCCGTGAAGACCTGACCACGCTCTCCCTTGCCCAGCTTGCCGATCGTCTGGAGGCGGGACTCCGTCGTCTGGAAGTGCTGGAAAAGCGCGAGCAGGTTGCACCACCTCCGCCGATAGCTGAGCCGGCTCCAACGGTGGAAAAGACAGTTACACTGGCCGAAGTTTCTCAGGCACCCGCTCCGCTAGCGATGCCTCCGCTGCGGTCGGTCGACTCCGATGAACCCGTCGCTCAGGACAACCGCCAGGCCGATATGGATGCGGCGTTGAAGGCCGCGCTTGGCACCTTGGAAAAAATGACGGTCCAGCGCTAATCGCGCGCTAGTCCCGGCAGCTTGTGACGGGATCAATGATCGAGAGGGCTTCGACGAGCAATCGGGACTGCGACTGGTTCGTCACCAATATATCCGCGAGGAAATAGGCCCGCATTGCAAATTCATGTTCCGGCAGCGCCCTTGCGAGATTTTCCATATCGTCCGGGGCGGTCGCATCCGTCCGCTCAATCACGAAACTATGCCGCGTTCCGGTGAAGGTAATGCTCGCCCAGGGACGTTCGCGTTCCAGGGTGACGCGGACCCGGCCACCGGCCAGCGCCTGGATTTGCTCGGCAATCGACGAACCGGGGTCCCGTTGCCGGGCCCTGAGAGAAACGGCATCAACCGGCATGATCTGTCCGCCATAGATTCATGAAATATTCTACGCGTTCCGACACGCTCTTTCCAGGCTCTCTACCGTTGCGCAAATCCTGAACAAAGCGCGGATCGGATACGGAAAGTCGTCCGAATTTTGTCCACGCCATGTCCGTTTCACGCAGGAATATCTCGATTTTTCGCAACAATGACACCCGTAATCTCCTTCTCGCTGCCCGTCGCCCGGTTCGGCGACTCCATGAATAGGGAAATTCCTATTTGAAATGTGATTTCCTACATGTCTAGGAAAAATCCTATTGCCAATTCCGGCCAACGTGAATATGATGCAGCTATTGTGACCGATGATCCGCGCGCCAATCTGGAAGAACTGATTCGTGAAAACGGACATGATTTTGCTGCGATATCGAAAATGCTCGGCAAAAATGCCGCCTATATCCAGCAATATATTCGTCGTGGTTCACCAAGAAAGCTGGATGAGGAAGACCGGCGGAGGCTGGCGGAATTTTATGGCGTGGAGGAGCATCTTCTCGGTGCGCCTGCGGTTCGCGAATCCCGTCGGTCCAGCCCCGCCAGATCCGATGGCTTGCTCCGGATCAAGCAATTGCAGGTTGGTGCTTCGGCCGGCCCGGGATCTCTGGCGGATGACGAATATGCTGAATCCATGGGCTTTGGTCCGAAATGGCTGAGGCGGCTCGGCATCGATCCCGCCAATCTTTCGCTGATTGCTGTTGATGGCGATTCGATGGATCCCACATTGGGCGATGGCGATGATATCATGGTCGACCACAGCGCTGCTTCCCGGCCCTTGCGCGACGGCATATATGTGCTGCGCATGGATGACGTGCTGCTGGTCAAGCGCGTCGCCATGGGTCCCTCGGGAAAACTGTCGATCCGCAGCGACAATCCGCAATATCCCGACTGGGATGATGTCAGCGTGGAAAGCGTGAATATCATCGGCAAAGTCGTCTGGACCGGACGGCGGCTATAGCGCCTCGCCATTTTGGGGCCTTGCAACTTGCGCATCGCGCCGCCAAATAGCCTGACATGACAGATGCACCCCTCAAGGCCGTGATTATTCCGGTCACTCCGCTCCAGCAAAATTGTACCCTCCTGTGGTGCACCAAAACCAACAAGGCGGCGCTCAGCGACCCCGGCGGCGATTTGAACCGGTTGAAGGCAGCGGTAGAAGAGCATGGCGTGGATCTGGAGAAGATCATCATCACCCACGGCCATCTCGATCATTGCGGGCAGGCGGGGATGCTGGCCGAGGAACTGGGTATCCCGATCGAAGGCCCGCACAAGGATGACCTGTTCTGGATTGACCAGCTGGATGGCGATGGCGCCCGCTATGGGATGGAAGCGAAAAGCTTTGTCCCGGATCGCTGGCTGGTTGACGGCGATCAGGTGACCGTTGGCGATCTCGTGCTCGACGTCATCCACTGCCCCGGCCACACACCGGGCCATGTGATTTTCTACCATCAGCCGTCAAAGCTGGCGGTGGTCGGCGATGTCATATTCCAGGGGTCGATCGGACGCACGGACTTCCCGCGCGGCAACCATCAGGACCTGATTGATGCGATCACCCAGAAGCTCTGGCCTCTGGGTGATGATGTGACCTTCATTCCCGGTCACGGTCCGACCAGTCAATTCGGCTATGAGCGCAAAACCAATGCGTTTGTCGCGGATGATGTGCTGGCGGCGCGTTAGGGGCTTAACATCGCTTCGTTCTGAAAAATGCTGCTATATCCTAGGCATTTGGCGAGTGGGTTATGGTAAACTTGACTGATGTCAGGTCCAATAAAGCCGTGTTTTCATACCCGAAGGCATAGCCTTCCAGCAGATTCAAATATCCGTCTTCCATGAACAAGACAAAACCCATGCCGTCAGCCAAGCCTTCTACGCATGCATATATTTCGTGACCCAGCACGCGAGGACTTGATACTCGCGGAATTGCAGTAGCGACGGAAATCGTTGTAAAAAATCCGCCGCCCGTGTTTTCACGTTCTGCAATCGAAGCGCCCGCAAGCTGCGCCGCCAGACCATCTGCATATTGAGGTGTCTCAACAAAAATAGACCGGAGAACAGCAAGTTCTAATCTGGTGAAATCATACACGGTTTTCAATTAACAGGATGCTGGTTGGGCCTTCTTTTGGTACCCTGTTCCCATTAAAACCCGTTACGCCCCCAAATAAGGAATCGTGATTGCATAGATCCCGAGGCCCAGAAGTGTCAGCATCGTAATCAGCGTGCCGATCATCCGGCCTTTGCCGAATTTGCCATCGTCCATACCGACTCCATGGGCGACGCGGCCGAGCAGATAGACGCCGCTGACGATCCAGAGCCATGTGGGCGATGTTGTGCTGGCCAATTCAATCGCTGCAACCAGCAGCACGACAAAGGGCGCGCTTTCTATATAGTTGCTGTGAGCCCGCATGCGGCGGATGACGTTCTCATTACCCCCGTCGCCAATGCTGACCTTTTCGCTGCTTCTGACCTGTCCCACGCGGATCATGAGCCAGATATTTATCAGCGCCGCAGCACCTGCTACGGTTAATGTGATCGGTAAAATCATCTTGTCCCCCAAATATGTGTAAATTATAGGCCGTCTATAGAAGCAGAATGCTTGCAACGCACAGGAATTTCATTATACGCGCCAATTCGCGTGCAATCTGCTGAACCTCAACCAGGTGATTCTCCAAAAATACGGAGACTGGATTGTTTGGCTTGGATGCAGGCATTTGATTTTAAATTTAAAGAACAGGCTTAGCAATGGCTGTACCAAAAAGAAAAACTACACCGTCGAAGCGCGGTATGCGCCGGTCTCATGATGCTTTGAAAGTCGAAGCATATCAGGAATGTCCGAATTGCGGTGAATTGAAGCGGCCGCACCATATGTGCGGAAGCTGTGGTCATTATAATGGCCGTGAAGTCTTGGCCGCTGATCTTTAATCAGCTAGTCTATCGACTTCTGACGCGCAATTAAGGGGAATAACTGGTGGGAATGAGGCCGCGAATCGCGATTGATGCGATGGGCGGAGATGAAGGCCCGCGCGTCATGGTTGCTGGCGCTGCGCTTGCGCGGCACCGCCATGCAGGCTTCCAGTTTCTTTTCGTCGGTGATGAAGCGCAGATCAGAGAAGCGCTCAAGGATCATCCCAATCTCAGCGCGGCATCGGATATTTTGCACGCGCCGGATGTTGTGTCCGGCGACGACAAGCCGAGCCAAGCGCTGCGCAAATCCAAAACAACGTCCATGGGCATGGCCGTCAATGCCGTGAAGACCGGTGAGGTTAGCGCTGCGGTCAGTGCTGGCAATACCGGTGCTCTCATGGCCATCGCCAAGCTGGCACTGCGTACGATGCCGGGCATTGATCGCCCCGCGTTGTCGGCATTGCTGCCGACGATGAAAGAGACAGATGTTGTCATGCTCGATCTCGGCGCCAATACCGAATGCAACAGCCGCAATCTGGTGCAATTCGCGGTGATGGGCGCTGCCTACAGCCGGATCATGCACGGTTTTGACCGGCCCAAAGTGAAATTGCTGAATATCGGTACCGAAGAAGCAAAGGGTACCGGTACGATACAGGAAGCCGCGGCTACGCTGAAAGGCGCCGCTGGCCTGCATATGAATTTTCTCGGATTTACCGAAGCGGACAAGATCTCCACCGGGGAGGTGGATGTGATAGTAACCGACGGTTTCTCCGGCAATGTGGCACTCAAGGCGCTGGAAGGCACGGCGCGGTTTGTCACCGATCTGCTCAAGCAAAGCTTTCTCAGTAGTCTCCGCTCCAAAATCGGGTTCCTGATTTCCCGGCCGGCAACCGAGATGCTGCGTGACCAACTGGATCCCAACAATCATAACGGGGCAGTATTTCTTGGCCTGAATGGCGTGGTCGTAAAAAGCCATGGCAGTGCAGATGCAAAAGGCGTGGCCAATGCGGTCGAAGTTGCCGCTCGTCTCGTGGAGGATAGTATATTGGAACGCATTAGCGAAGATCTGACGAAAATCAGCGAAGCAGCCCCGGTGGCTGAGGTGACGAAATGAGTGATTCCGCCAGACGTTCGGTCATCAAGGGAACCGGTTCAGCCTTGCCGCGAACCCGCGTCTCCAACGCCGAACTGGCGAAGCGGGTCGACACAACCGACGAATGGATTGTCGAGCGTACCGGTATAAAATTCCGTCATATTGCCGAAGATGACGAGACGACATCCAGCCTGGCCATCGAAGCGGGCGAAAAGGCCATGCAGGCCGCAGGCTTGTCCGGCTCTGATATCGATTTGATCATCGTTGCAACGGCAACACCCGACCAGACATTTCCTGCAACCGCCACTATCGTTCAGGACGCGCTGGACTGTAATGGCTGCGTCGCTTTTGATGTGGCTGCGGTATGCTCCGGCTTCCTGTACGCGCTTTCGGTAGCGGACAGCATGATCCGGGTCGGCAGCGCGCAAAATGCGCTGGTGATCGGCGCAGAAACATTCAGCCGCATACTCGATTGGGAAGATCGCGGAACCTGCGTACTCTTCGGAGATGGCGCGGGTGCGGTTGTGCTTGCGGCCGAACAGGGTGAAAGAGGCGTCCTCGCCACGCGTCTGCACGCTGATGGCGCACATAATCAGCTATTATATGTTGATGGCGGAGCCGGAACGACCGGAACGGTTGGCAAGCTGCGTATGAAGGGCCGTGAGGTTTTTCGTCACGCCGTCGTCAATCTGGCTTCGGTCCTGAAAGAAGTTCTGGAAGAAGCAGGAGAATCGATCGAGAATGTCGACTGGGTTGTTCCTCATCAGGCCAATGCCCGCATATTGGACGCCACTGCGAAAAAGCTGAATCTCCCTCCTGAAAAAGTAATCAAGACCGTCGATATACATGCCAATACTTCGGCAGCATCGGTCCCTCTCGCTCTGGATACCGCTGTGCGGGACGGTCGGATCAAGGCCGGAGATTTGCTGGTTCTGGAGGCTATGGGCGGCGGATTTACCTGGGGAGCCTCGGTTATCCGTTATTGAACATGCTGTTTTCGCACGAAAATTGTTCTTAATTTTACATCTTCGTCGTCAATTTTACATTTTTGTCGAAAGCCAGTTGAGAATATACTATTCTGCGCCCTAGCTTGGCAATATGGTCTATCCAGAATCTACAAGTTTAACGATTTCTGCCCAGTTTCTATATCGCGTCTATCTCAGCTGTCATGCTCTTCAAGCGCGCAAACCCCAGCTATTGAATGCACTGCAATGTTCTGAAGCGGAACTGCGAGATCCCGGCTATCAGCTGAGGGATGAGTCGATCGCCAGTCTTTGCGCGGCCGCACGGGAAGAACTCAACCGCACAGATATTCATTCGGCGATCGGCAAGCAACTGGTTCCGCAAGGGTTTTCCGACCTTGGATTCTCTGCCTTTTTCCAGTCCAATTTTGGCGAAGCGCTGATCCAGCTCGTAACAGAGCAGGGATTGGGCGGTGAGCAGCCAATCGTAAAACTCATGCCCCTCTCTTCCGGTGACCGCCTTGTTTGGAACGATGACACCGCGGTCTCCTCCGACCTCGTCCATATCGTCTTTGCGCTTGTCTATCATTGTGGCGAATCGTTGGCCGAAAGACGTTTCCAGACCGTGAAAGCAGCGCATTTTGCCCACCCTCGACCCGAAGGGTTCAGGGGGCTTGAGGAGGCCGACTCGAAGGCCGATCCAATTCCCTGTCATTTCAATCGACCGTCCACTTATCTCGAATATCATCGATCGGCGATGACCAAGTCATTGCCGCGTTACAATCCAGCAATAGTCTCGGCTACCGGGAGCCAGAAGGCGGTTTTTTCTCGAGGCAGATTCGAACGGGAAAATCTCGTGAAACTGACCTATGAATATCTATTGTATCTCCTCGACAAATCGGGTCTCAGTCTCGACGCTGCGGCCATAACATTTGGTATGGCAGAGCGGACATTGCGCCGTAAACTGGTGGCAGAAGGCATCTCCTATCGTCAGTTGCTGGAGCAGGTCAGACGGGACACCTGTCGTCTCTATTTTCTCGAGGGAACGAGAAACCTGTCCGAAATAGCGGCAAAACTGGGATATAGTGAATTGAGCGCCTTCACCCGCGCTTACACAAGCTGGTATGGCCATCCGCCGAGTCAGGACACCGGCACGGCGACAGCACTCGCCGCCTGAGGATATAATCATACCGTGAAATGGTGGGCGTAGAGAGAGTTGAACTCCCGACCCCTTCGATGTCAACGAAGTGCTCTACCACTGAGCTATACGCCCACGCTGGAGGCCGTCTAGCCAGCCGCTTCGACTGGCGCAAGGCTTAATTCAAGTCGCTGATACTGTCCGGTTCAAACAGCCGGTCAACCTCGAGAACCAGATCGCGCAAATGGAAGGGTTTCGACAAAATTTTTGCTTTCGGAACCGATTGTCCTGCGCGTAATGTTACGCCGGAAAAACCGGTAATAAACATGACCTGGGTTTCCGGACAGACCGAGGCGCAATGCTGCGCCAATTCGATTCCATCCATTTCCGGCATCACGATGTCCGTCAAAAGAAGGTCGAATTTTTCCGATTCGAGTAACGGAACAGCCGCAGTTCCGCGGTCCACAGCGACAACTTCATAGTTGGCTTTCTCCAGAGCCCGTGTAAGATGCTCACGCATCGCCCGTTCATCTTCCGCGAGGAGAATCCTGATCATTTTGTCGCGCCCTTCCGAATATGTCTGATTTCAGACCGGCGATTATGCCGAGGCCGCTATATAAGTGCAAATCGGTTAATTTTTTCCCGAGATCGATAATTTTTTTGCTGGTTCGTGGCAGCATTTCAGGGAACGAACATGACTAACACCGATCCTGTTAGGCATTTGCCCGCGGTGTCGGCCTTTTCTCTGACCAATGTCGACGCGTTGAAATTTCCGGTGCTGGTCAGCGTGTCTCACGCCGGCCGGGAATATCCGGCAGAGCTGCTCGACAATCTGAACGTTCCAGCTTCCCATCTCCTCCGGCTGGAAGACCGCTATGTCGACCGGCTCGCGGCGTCAGCCATTGCTTCCGGATTTCCGACGATCATTGCCCGAAAGCCGCGGGCGTGGGTTGACCTCAATCGCAGTCGCACGGAAATCGATCCGGACATGGTCGTCGGTATGGACCCGGCACAAACACCACGAATCAGCAGGAAGGTCAGGGGTGGTCTGGGCATTGTGCCACGCCGTCTGCACGGTGCTGGCAATCTCTGGCGGGAGAAGTGGCAGTATCAGCATGTGCTTGACCGGATCGAGCAGGACCATGAACCCTATCATCTGATGGTCGAGCATATTCTCGAACGGATCCGATCCGCTTTTGGCTGCGCGCTTCTGTTGGACTTGCACAGCATGCCGTCGGTATTTGACGAGAATCGCAGCCAAATCGGCTTTGTTATCGGTGATCGCTTCGGTCGTAGTTGCGAATCGCGCTATGCCGAACTGACGGGAGGCCATTTCCGTGCGGAGGGCCATCATGTTCAGGCAAACCATCCCTATTCCGGTGGCTATATTCTGGAACGCCATGGCAAGCCCCAGCGCAATATTCATGCCTTGCAGATCGAAGTGGACCGGGCCCTGTATCTTGATGAAAGTCTTCGCGAGCCCGTTGCGTCGGCGCCGGTCATTGCGGAATTGATTCGCAATTGTTGCATGATGCTCGCGGAACAATTGTCCGCCCGTGATCAGCTCGAAGCAGCGGAATGAGGAAGTATCAATAAAAAAAACCACCTCGCCGGTTAGGCGAGGTGGCCAAGGTTCAGGGAGGTGGCATTTCAAAGAAATGCCTGCATGGATCCGATCGGGGGATGCAGACCCATACAGGATATTATGTGGGCGCTATTGAAATGACTTTCAAGTCCCAATCACCGGAATATTATTCAGCTCCTGCCGCCCCGGTTCGACCGAACCGGAAGCGGCTGATATCAGCGCTGTGCTTAGGCCGGAACGGTCGGCGCTTCCGTCACTTGTGGCATTTTTCCGGCGCTAACCTGTCTTGCGAAAACTTCGCGCATCAACTGTAGCGAGAAGAGATGGGCGTAGATCAATGGCAACATGCCATTCTGGTTGATCTTGCGGAGCTCGTCGCCGCGCATGTCGCGCAGCTTCTCTTCGTTGACCATTTTAAATCCGCGATAGACGAAGGGTTTTTCAACGCCGGTCTGTTGAATGGAGACTTCGCCATCCATCAACAGGCCCAATTTTTCCAGTTCCTGGACAAATTGACCGGTCCGTTGGCCGGCCTGTTCAAACTGCTCGCAGAAATTCAGGATATTCTTTGTGGTTTCGCTGGGCTGATCCTTGTCAAACAGCGCATCGCCTTCCTTGTGATCACCGATCGCATCGGTTGTCGGGTCAAAGCAAAGCGAAAGCTCATCTGCATCCGGACGCAATTTTGCGAGCATAAAGGGATAGCGGCGGACGTAGGCCGGAACATAGGCCGGTTCGCTGAATTTACCATCGTCGCCCATAAACGTGTTCACGCCTTCGTTCAGACCCATGAGAATCAGGGGAACACTATTTTCACCAACTGAAAACACGATTGGATAGCTGCGCGCGGCGTTGATGAATTCATCCGAGGTAATCGGAATGGCATGCTGAGTTTGCATGAAGGACGCGTTGTCGAGTCCTTTGACTTTCCATTTCGCGTGCTCGTTGGAGTTGAGCGGGACGAGGTCTTTGTAGAACATTGGTAGTGCTTGCGCTTGCGACGTGCTCGCCATGGTCAAATTCTCCGAAAAAATTTCTGTTGAAGCCGAATAGTTATCTTGCGCTTTAAGAGCCTGATTGGTCCGACGCAAGAGGAACGAGTTTGCCCGGGTTCATAATGTTCTTTGGATCGATCGCGGTTTTTATCGCGCGCAGAACAGAGAGGCGGGCATCGGACGATAGTCGCTCCAGCTCTGTGCGTTTGCTCTGACCGATACCATGTTCTGCCGATATCGAGCCGCCTGCTGCAATGACCAGATCATGGACCAAGGGGGTTATCTTCTGGCTATATTCCCGAGCCCAATCTGGAGATTGTGCACCCGGTGGGGCTTTTACGTGAAAATGGACATTGCCGTCTCCCATATGGCCAAATGCTAGAGCCTTGGTGCCCGGGAATTTTGCTTCGATGACCGGAGACGCTTCGTTGATAAACCGGGCCATGCCGGGAACCGGAACGCTTATGTCATGCTGCAGCGCCGGACCATTGGCACGTTCTGCTTCGGAGATGGAATCCCGGATCTTCCAGAAATCCTCCGCCTGCCGTTCGCTGGTCGCGAGCGTTGCATCTTCGATCAAGTCCCGTTCCAATGCGGTTGCGAGCAGGCCTTCGATCACGGATCGCGGACTTTGTGCATCCGGATTGTCGCGTATAATCTCGATGAGCACATGCCAGCGATGCGCGCCTTCCAGTGGCGAGCGGGTGCCCGGGATATGACGCAGCACCGAAGCCAGGCAGGTCTCGGGAATGATCTCAAAACCTTCCAGCGATTGTGGCGCCCGGCTATTGAGGAACCGGAACAGCTGATAGGCCTCGTCTGTGCTGTCGACCGCAGCCCAGGCAACGCAGCGATCGACCAGAGCGGGCACGGTTTTCAATGTTGCGGCCGTTACGACCCCCAATGTGCCTTCGCCGCCCACGAATAATTGTTTCAGATCATAGCCGCGATTGTCCTTTTTGAGCGCGGCCAGTCCGTCGAAGATGCTGCCGTCTGGTAATACGCCCTCAATGCCAGCCACCAGCGCGCGCATCGTTCCGTGGCGCAACACCTGGGTACCGCCAGCATTTGTGGAAACCAGTCCGCCGACCGTCGCGGAACCTTTGCCGCCGAGGGTTAGCGGGAATCTCTGTCCTTCTGCTGCGAGGGCGTCGTGCAGATTCTGGAGAATCACGCCGGCCTCGCACACCACCAACTGGTCTTCCGGCGCTATCGTGCGAATCTGGTTCATGCGGCGGAGCGACAGGAGGATCGACTGGCCGTCGGCATCAGGCGTAGCGCCTCCGACCATGCCGCTATTGCCGCCCTGTGGAACGACCGATATCGCGTTTTCATTCGCAATCTTCAATATGTCAGCTGTTTCCTGCGTGGTGGCAGGAGAGACCATGGCCACCGCCGCGCCGGTATAACGCCCCCGCCAGTCGGTGAGCCAGGGCGCCATATCATCGTCGGCAGATGTGAAGCCCTTCGCGCCGACAACCGACTGCATCTGTTCCTGCCATTTTGCCGTTTTTGGCATATTTCTACTCCTGCATTGTCGGCTCGCTAATTCGCTCTATGATATTCGAAACACCGTAAGGGGCTATCGAGACTGGCAAATTGACGCAAGACGAGACAATAGAAGACAATTCGTCAGTTCATGCAATATTCAATCGCCGTTGATATAGCGAAGGCAAGGGTTAATTAAGGGATTTCGGTGAGTCTGTCACTTATTGCGATATTGCTGCTCTCGGTGCCAGATGCGCGCGGGATGCAGCCTGCGGACATTTTGTCTGCCGACAGTGATGCGGCTGGCGTCTCTGTGCCCGCCCGCCCGCTTGTCTATGCGCAGGTCCGGATCGAAAAGCGGGTGATTATCCGGGTGCCGCGCCAGCGCCCCAGTTCATTGGCGCCAAGGGCTGATTTTTCACAAGATGTCCCACAGCAGACCTACAAAGAAAAGAAGATAGGAAAATGTCTGCCGATGAACAATATCCTCGGTGTGCAGATGTTTGCGGATCAATATCTCGACCTGCTGACGCGAGACCGCAAGCGGATCAGGGCGCAGCTTGAGGAGAATTGCCCGTCGCGCAGTTTCTATTCCGGTTTTTACATGGAAAAGTCGAAAGATGGAAAAATATGTGCCGGCCGCGATATCCTGCACTCGCGCACCGGGGCCAAATGTGAAATTGAACGTTTTCGCGAACTTGTCCCGCAGCGCTAGATCAAGCGAGAAAGCTTGACAAATTCGGGATATGCGACCATTGCCCGGCACGGCCGAAAGGCTAAGACAGGATGCAAGGGTGCATCCTATATTTTTCCGGAACTACTATGAAATTTGCCGATCTCGGCCTGTCTGAAGAATTGCTGAAATCCGTAGCCGAAGCTGGCTATGACGAACCGACGCCGATTCAGGCGCAGGCCATCCCCCCCGTATTGATGATGAAAGATATCATCGGCATTGCCCAGACCGGCACAGGCAAGACCGCGAGTTTTGTGCTGCCAATGATAGACATTCTGGCACATGGCCGATCGCGAGCGCGGATGCCGCGGTCGCTGATCCTTGAGCCGACCCGTGAACTGGCGGCGCAAGTTGCCGAGAATTTCGAGAAATATGGCAAGAACCATAATCTCAGCATGGCGCTGCTTATCGGCGGCGTTTCCATGGGTGACCAGATCAAGGCACTGGAAAAAGGCGTCGATGTATTGATCGCGACACCGGGCCGGTTGATGGATCTGTTCGATCGCGGACGGATTTTGATGTCGGGCTGCGAATTGCTGGTTATCGACGAAGCGGACCGGATGCTCGACATGGGCTTCATTCCCGATATCGAATCGATCTGCTCGAAACTGCCGGCGACGCGCCAGACGATGCTTTTCTCGGCAACCATGCCGCCGCCGATCAAGCGATTGTCGGACCAGTTTCTCAACAATCCGAAATATATCGAGGTCTCTCGTCCGGCAACGGCCAACACTTCGATCGATCAATCGCTGATGGAGGTCGCTCCGAAGGCCAAGCGCAAGCTGATCGTCGACATATTGGATCATGAAGGCGTCGATACCGCGATCATTTTCTGCAATCGCAAGACCGAAGTTCGGGATCTTTGTCAAAGCCTGCGCAAGGACGGTTTTGATGCCGGGCAGATTCATGGCGACATGGATCAAAGTTCGCGTCTCGCGGAACTGGACCGTTTCAAGTCTGGTGAAATCAATATTCTATGCGCGTCCGATGTTGCCGCCCGCGGGCTGGACATCAAGGGCGTCAGCCATGTTATCAATTATGATATCCCCTGGCATCCCGATGATTATATCCACCGGATTGGCCGTACCGGCCGTGCGGGTGCCACCGGCGTTGCGATCACCTTTGTGACCCGCAGCGATGCGGAGCATGTCGATAGCATCCAGAAGCTGACCGGCATGACAATCCCGATCCGTTCGGAACGCAAGGGTAGCAAAGGCGGCGATTTGCCGACTGGCAAGGCTCCGGCTAAGTCCGCCTCTGACAAGCCCGCTTCGGGCAAATCAAAAGCGCCACGGCGTGATGATGCACCCAAGAAGCCACGACAGGATGACCGGCCGAAAAAGGCGCAGCAAGACGAGGCTCCAAAGCCGCCACGGCAGGACGATGCGCCGAAGAAGCTGGCTCGCGCTGCCAAGGTCCGCGAAGAAAAGCCACCTGTGGTTCAGGACAGCAATGACGACGGTATCGATGATGGCTGGAACGGCCCGATGCCGAGTTTTCTAGGTGCCAAGCTCAACCGCTAGGCAAATGTCAGGCTTGAGATAGGTTCAGGCGCCAGGCCGCTATTTCAGCGTCAGGCTGTCCAGAATTGTCGAGGCCAGTGCGTCGGTCGACTTGGCTTGATCAGCGGCATAGGTAATTTCCGCCTGCACCATCGTGCCATCGGGCTTGCGGAGCAGACGCTGGCTGGATTTCAGACCGTTGGTCAATATGCCCGAAGCGCGATATTCGTTCTTGCCGACCGGTGCGCCCTCCATGGCGTCATTGCCATCTTCGATTGCCTGGACCGCTTTGCTCCAGGCGGCGTCTTCGCGATTTTCCACCCAGCTGACCGCCAGCTTGGTGCCGCTCACCGTTTCGGTATATACTTGGCCATTGTCGTCGCTCGCCGATTTATCGACGGTCCAGCCGCTCGGAACCATGATGGTGTAGCCGCGCAGAGCGTTGGCATAGCTTTCCATGCTGGTGAGATCGATCTCCGCCTTCGCGCCATCGCCCTCTGCCGCTTCCTGACGGATCGCCTCACTCGCCGCATCGGCTTGCTTCGCGAGTTCTTCGCTGGATGGAACATCGCCCACCGCTTCCTGTTTCCCGCAGGCAGAGAGGAGCAAAGCGAGCATCAGGGCTGCGCCGACTGGAAGATTTGGAAGCATGTTTTTCATGAAAGCAGACTTAAGGCCCGCGGTGGCAAACATCAATGGCGATGTTGGATTTCCCGCATTTGCCGTTGTCCGGAAATGTCAAATCCAACAGGATCCAACATAAGATCCAACAAAAAAATACCGGAATTATGCGGCGTTATCGATGCCCAGATCGGCCAGCTTGCGATAGAGCGTCGAGCGTCCGATACCCAGCCGCCGTGCCACTTCGGTCATCCGGCCGCGATAATGGCCGATGGCCAGGCGGATTACGTCGGCTTCTATTTCTTCCAGCGGACGCAAATTGCCGTCTTCGCAATATAATGTGATGCCGATACCCTCCGGGCTGCTGATCAGATGCGATCCGTCATTCCCGGTTTCGGCAACAAACGAGGCGATCTGCGGAAATTCGTCGCAGGTCAGGGCATTGCGGTCGCACATGACCGCGGCACGGAACAGCACGCTTTGCAATTGCCGGACATTGCCGGGCCAGCGATAGCTGCGCAGCAGGTTCAGCGCTTCGTCGGTAATGCCAAGGCTGCGCAGGCCCGGCTGCAGCGCGAGGCGGGCGAGGAAGTGACGCGCCAGTGCCGGAATGTCGCCGGTCCGGTCGCGGAGTGGCGGAATGGTCAGCTGGACGACATTCATCTGGTAATAGAGATCTTCGCGGAAATTGTCCTTTTCGACCTCCCGCTGCAATTTGCGATTGCTTGCCGCGATGATTCTGACATCGAGCTGGAAGCTGTTCGGGCTGCCCAAAGGCTGGATATCCGAATGTTTCAGGAAGCGCAGCAGGCGGACCTGGGTTTCGGGTGGAATACGGTCGACCTCGTCGAGGAAAATCGTGCCACCTTCGGCTTGCTGGAGCAGTCCGATCTTGCGGTCAAACGCGCCGGTGAAGGCGCCTTTTTCGTGACCGAACAGGATTGAATCGAGCAGATTTCCGGTGATCGCGCCGCAATTGAGCTTGAGCATCGGCTGTTTGGACCGCGGGCTGGCGGCGTGGATGGCGTCGGCAATGACTTCCTTGCCAACCCCGCCTTCGCCTTCGATCAGCACCGGAACGCGGGCGCGGGCGGCCTTGGCGGCTATCGCCAATGCGGTGCGGAAAGCTGGCGTTGCGCCGACGATTTCTTCAAATTCGAGTGGTACCGAAATTTTCTCGGTGAGCGGCCGCAATTCGCCGTCTTCTCTGGATGATTCGACTGCGGCGTCGAGCGCCTTGAGCATCAGTTCCGGGGCAACCGGCTTGATCAGATAGTCGGTGGCGCCTGCGCGTACGGCATCAACGGCTTCGGAGATCGAGCCAACGGCGGTCAGCATCAGGACCGGCAGGGCTGGCCGGCGGGATTTCAGTTCGGCGATCAGTTCGGTGGCTTCCGAACCCGGCACCCAATGATCAAGAATGATAGCGTCGAGCATCATCCCGTCCTGCGTGCCCAGCGTCGCAATCGCGGTTTCCGCGTCGCGGGCGAAGATCGTCCGGAAACCGGCCCGTGAGGCCAGCGCGGAAATCAACCGGCATTGCGCCGGTTCATCATCGATGAGCAGCAGTAATTTGGTGCCGTTTTGTGCCATTTCTATCCCGATTGTCCCAAATTGAGGCATATCCATAACGGCAACCGGTAAAGAGCCGATTAAAGGACGGATAAATTTTCTATCCAAAATGACGGTGGGTAAGACTTGAGCAGCGGCTAATATAAGGTTACACATCGCGCCGGATTTGAACAAATATGAAAAGATGGGGAAGTCATGACATCGAATAATAATTTTGGCGCAGCTGAGGAATCCTACAACCGTTTCCTGTCACTGCTGAAAATCGGAACAATCGGATCCGTTCTTGTAGCGACATTGGTGGTTATACTCATATCCTAACTGATTGGAATATTCTGTGAAAATCGCGGTTTTAAAGGAACTCGCCGATGGCGAGAAGCGCGTCAGCGCGTCGCCAGAAACGGTCAAGAAATTTATCGCGCTCGGTGCTTCCATAACCGTGGAAAAGGGAGCGGGTATTTCTGCGTCGGTTTCCGACAAGGATTATCAGGATATGGGGGCGACAATCGGAACGCGCGCCGCCGTTCTGAAAGACGCCGACATCGTTCTGGCGGTGCAGGGCCCCGACCCGGTTTCCCTGAAAGGCATCAAGAAAGGCGCTTGGCTGGTTGCCAGTCTCAATCCTTTCGGCGAACGTGATCGCGTTGACGCTTATGCCAAGCTGGGTATTGATGCGCTGGCGATGGAATTCATGCCGCGGATCACCCGCGCGCAGTCGATGGACATACTCTCGTCGCAATCCAACCTGTCGGGTTATAAATCCGTCCTCGAAGCCGCCGCCCATTATGGCCGCGTCTTTCCGATGATGATGACCGCAGCGGGTACGGTTTCCGCCGCGCGCTGTTTCATCATGGGGGTCGGCGTTGCCGGCCTGCAGGCGATTGCCACCGCAAGACGCCTCGGCGCCCAGGTCAGCGCGACCGACGTGCGGGCCGCAACCAAGGAACAGATTCAATCGCTCGGCGCGAAACCGATATTTGTTGAATCGGTCGAAGGCATCGAAGGCGAAGGCACCGGCGGTTATGCCACTGAAATGAGCGAGGAATATCAGAAAGCGCAAGCCGAACTGGTCTCCGCCCATATCGCCAAGCAGGATATCGTCATCACCACCGCATTGATCCCCGGTCGCCCTGCGCCCCGTCTGATTTCGGACGCGCAGATCAAGACAATGCGGACCGGTAGCGTGATTGTTGATCTGGCAGCAGAGCAGGGCGGAAATGTCGAAGGCGCTGTCGCCGGCAAGGTTGTCGTCAAACATGGCGTCAAAATTATCGGCGCGAATAATATGCCATCGAGCATGGCAGCCGACAGTTCGGCGTTATTCTCGCGCAATCTCTATAATTTTCTCAGCGCTTATTGGGACGAAGAGGCCAAGCGGCCGGTTCTGCCCGATGACGACGAGGTAACAATTGGCATACGCCTGACCAAAGATGGCAAGGTTGTGAACGAGCGCCTTCTGGCGAAATAGGGGTTAGCTATGGACTTTATCTCAATCTTATCAATTTTCGTGATGGCCTGCTTTGTCGGCTATTATGTCGTCTGGTCGGTAACCCCGGCTTTGCACACACCGCTGATGGCGGTGACCAATGCAATCTCTTCGGTGATCATCGTCGGGGCGCTGATTGCAGCGGCCGCGGGATCGCAGGCTGATGGTGGGCAGACCGCCAAATGGCTGGGTCTGGTCGGCGTTGTGCTTGCCAGCGTGAATATTTTTGGCGGCTTTGCCGTGACCGAGCGGATGCTCGCAATGTACAAGAAAAAGGAGCGCAAATAATGCGATTTGCATTGATTGGCGCCTCCGCGCTTCTCTTCTCTACCCCTGCGCTTGCCTCGTCCGGCGAGCCGGTGAATCCCTGGGTCGCCACCGCTTATCTGGTAGCCGGTGTTCTCTTCATTCTCGCTTTGCGCGGCTTGTCGTCGCCTGAATCGAGCCGGACGGGCAACCGTTTCGGCATGGTCGGGATGCTGATTGCCGTGGTCACAACCTTGTGGACCCACAGTATTGCCAGCCTGCCGGAAATCGCCGGTGCCATTGCCATTGGTGGCGCGATCGGTTTCTTCACCGCGCGCCGTATCGCGATGACCGATATGCCTCAGCTGGTTGCCGCATTCCACTCGCTGGTCGGTCTCGCTGCCGTGCTGGTCGGTATTGCTGCCTATCTCAATCCCGGTGCCTTTGGCATATTGGATGCGACGGGTGAAATACTGACGGTCAGTCGCGTCGAACTGGGCCTTGGCGTTGCCATTGGTGCAATCACCTTCTCCGGTTCGGTTATCGCCTTTCTGAAACTCAACGGCAATATGTCGGGCGCGCCGATCATGCTGCCGCTGCGTCATGTCATCAATCTCGGCGTATTGGGCGCGATCATCGGACTGACCGCTTATTTCGCGATTGCGCCGACCGTCGGTACGGGCGCGATATTCTGGACCATCGTGGGCTTGAGCTTCCTGATTGGCTTCCTGCTGATCATTCCGATCGGCGGCGCGGATATGCCGGTGGTTGTGTCGATGCTGAACAGCTATTCCGGCTGGGCGGCAGCGGCGATGGGCTTTACCCTCGGCAATACCGCGATGATCATCACCGGCGCGCTCGTGGGTTCGTCCGGTGCGATCCTGTCCTACATCATGTGCAAGGCGATGAACCGCAGCTTCATCAGCGTGATCGCCGGCGGCTTTGGTGCGGAAGCAGCCAGCAGCGATGGCGCAGCGAAAATCGACCGCCCGTGGAAACGCGGTTCGGCCGAGGATGCCGCCTATATGATGAAACAGGCCGAGAGCGTGATCATCATTCCAGGATACGGTATGGCCGTGGCGCAGGCCCAGCACGCTCTGCGTGAAATGGGCGATATGCTGAAAGAGCAGGGCGTCAGCGTCAAATATGCGATCCATCCGGTAGCGGGTCGTATGCCCGGTCATATGAACGTGCTGCTGGCCGAAGCCAATGTGCCCTATGACGAGGTGTTCGAGCTGGAAGATATCAACAGCGAATTTGCCCAGGCCGATGTTGCGTTCATTATCGGTGCGAATGACGTGGTCAATCCGGCGGCGAAAACCGACAAGGGATCGCCGATTTACGGTATGCCGGTGTTCGATGTCGAAAAAGCCAAGACGATATTCTTCGTCAAGCGTTCGATGGGCGGCGTCGGCTATGCCGGGGTCGATAACGAGGTCTTTTATATGGACCAGACCATGATGTTGCTTTCCGACGCGAAGAAAATGTGCGAAGAAATTGTAAAGGCGCTCTAGACGCCGACTTCGGATTTTTCAGGGAATGTAATTTCAATGCGTAAAATTGGCCTGATTGGCGGGATGAGCTGGGTATCAACCGCCAGCTACTACACGCGGATCAACAGGATCGTGCAAAAGCGGCTGGGCGGATTTACCAGCCCGCATATGCTGATCGAGAGCGTCAATTTCAGCGACTATGCCCGGCTGCAGTCGGACGATGACTGGGAAGCTGCGGCGGGTTTGATGACCCGGTCGGCCAAGCGGCTGGAAAATGCCGGTGCGACCGCGATATTGATCTGTTCCAACGCGATGCACAAGATCTATGATCAGGTGCAGCCGGAAGTCGGCGTGCCGATCCTCCATATTGCCGACTGCGTCGGTGATAGGATGGTCGCCGATGGCATAAAGACGGCGACCTTGATCGGTTCACGCAACGTGATGACCGAAGGCTTTTACCGCAAACGTCTGGTTGGCAAGGGCATAGTCCTGTCGCCGCCGGACGAACAAAGGGTCGAGGAGATCGACCGGATCATCTACGAAGAGCTGATGTTCAATGAGGCCAAGCGCGAGTCCGAACGGACGATGAAAACCTATATCACCAATATCGCCAAGGGCGATGTCGAGGCAGTGGTGTTGGGTTCTACCGAGCTTGATCTGATCGTCGATACCAAGGCGAATATCCTGCCGATTTACGACAGCACCGAAATCCACGCCGACGCGGCGATTGAATGGATTCTAGCCGACGGCTAGTCTCGGCTTTTTTCAAATCTACTGACATTGATGTCAATGCTCTTGGCATCGGCTGATTTTTGCGGCATTATCCTTCATTCTTGGAGGAGAGAGATATGATACGCAGTTTACTGGTTGCCACCGCGCTTTGCCTGAGCGCCCCGACACTCGCAAAAACGGTCACTGTCGCCCCTGGCGCAGATGCGCAGGAACGGCTTCAGGAAGCCCTGATTCTCGCGGAACCTGGTGATGTCGTTGAACTGGGCGCTGGCCGGTTCGATCTGGTTGACGGTCTCTCGCTCGATGTCGACGGTGTTACCGTCCGCGGCGCCGGTATGGATCAGACCGTTCTCAATTTTGCCGGGCAACTGGGTGCGGGCGAAGGCCTGCTGGTCACTTCCGACAATGTCATATTGCGCGATTTTGCGATCGAGGACAGCAAGGGCGACGGCATCAAGTCGAAGGGTGCGGACAATATCGTCTATTACAAGATCCGCGTGGAATGGACTCGCGGACCGCATGCCGAAAATGGCGCTTATGCGATCTATCCGGTCGAAAGTACGAATGTGCTGGTCGACAGCGTCACCACGATAGGGTCTTCCGACGCGGGTATTTATGTCGGCCAGTCGGAAAATATCATCGTCCGCAACAGCGTGGCGAAATATAATGTCGCCGGGATCGAGATCGAGAATAGCATCGGGGCCGACGTCTATAATAATATCGCAGTCAACAATACCGGCGGGATACTGGTCTTCGATCTGCCGAATATTCCGAAACAGGGTGGCCGCAATGTCCGCGTATTCGACAATATCGTGGTCGACAACAACACCCCCAATTTTGCCCCCGAAGGCAATATTGTCGCTGGCGTACCCACCGGCATGGGGATCATGGTGATGTCACATTACGAGGTGGAGGTGTTTGACAATATCATCGCCGAAAACGGCACCGGCAATATCCTGATCGTCTCCTATACCAAGGGGCAAAATGATCCGAATTACAATCCGAAGCCGATTGGCGTGCGGGTGTTCGAGAATAAACATGGCCGGGCAGGCTATAAGCCGGCCTTTCCGGGAGGGGATTTGTTGAAAGCGGCCTTTGGCGGGGCGATTCCGCCGATTATCGAAGATGGTACCGGCGAAAATATCTTGATCGGAGATGATGTTCCGGTCATGACGCTTGGCCTGACCGCACCGGGCCAACCACTGACCGAGGCAAAACCGGCTTTGGTCGCAGGCGCTGCTGAACCCTTTGACGGCCGGCAGTTGAAACCGGTTGTCATGCCCGCAGCGATGGAAGCCGCGATCCGATAATGCGGTTGCTGGTATCTGCTTGTGCGATGGCGGTGCTGGCCTTGTCGGCAGGTGCCAGCGAACCTGCCGGCGTCGCCGATTCGGTGATCCTGTCCGACGGTCTGCCGCGCAGCCTGTCGGACTATGGCTTCTTCAAGGATGCGGCGGCGTGGCAACCCAATGAGCGGGTTGTGCCTTATTCGCTCAACACGCCTCTGTTCACCGATTATGCGGAGAAATACCGGTTCATCTATGTGCCGGAGGGACCGCAGGCGAAGGCGAACGGCGACGGAATGTTCGACTTTCCGGTCGGCTCGGCTTTGATCAAGAGCTTCGGCTACGAGATCGACGGCAAGCCGCGCCTGCTCGAGACACGGGTGTTGCTGCACCGTGCCGATGGCTGGCTGGCACTGCCCTATGTCTGGAATGAAGAGCAGACCGAGGCCAGGTTGAAAGTCGCTGGCGCGCGCATTGCGGTTAACTTCACCGACCCGTCGGGCAAGAAACGCTCGATCAACTATGGTGTGCCAAACAAGAACCAGTGCAAGGAATGTCACGCCTTGTCGGATGCGGTGGTCCCGATCGGGCCCAAGGCGCGCAATCTCACCCATGACGGGCAGCTTGCGGATTTTGCCAGGCTCGGTTTGATCGATCAAGAACCCAAGGTCGAATATCGCGTGCCGGTTTGGGGAGAGACCAGCGCGCCGCTGAACGACCGTGCGCGTGGCTATCTCGATGTCAATTGCGCCCATTGTCACAATATAAACGGCTCGGCGAGCAACTCCGGCCTGTTCCTGACCTATGAAGAAAAAATGCCGGTCCGCTTCGGGATCAACAAGCGTCCGGTTGCGGCCGGACGGGGCAGCGGCAACCATGATTTCGATATCGCTCCCGGCGATCCGGACGGCAGCATCATGATCTACCGTCTGAACAGCCTCGATCCCGGCATCAGTATGCCGGAAGTGGGCCGATCAATCGTCCATGACGAGGGCGTGGCACTGCTCAGCCAGTGGATTGCGGAGATGGAATAGGGACATATAATGACTAACAGGATCGCCCATTGCCATTGCCGCCAATTGCAAGTGACAACGACGGGTGAGCCTTATGCGGTGGTGATGTGTCATTGTCGCGGCTGTCAGCAGCGGACCGGTGCTCCCTTTGGTGTCGGCGCCTATTTCAAGCTGGGTGATTGCAGCATTGCCGGAACATCAAAGCAATATGTGAGAACCGGCACTAGCGGCTCGCCATTCGAGAACCGCTTTTGCCCGGACTGCGGCACCACGGTTTACTGGCTCACGCCGTCTCATCCTGACGGCGTCGGGATTGCGACGGGCTGTTTTGAGGGAGATGATCTCCCGGCTCCATCGCGCAGTGTGTGGGAAAGCGAACGCCACCACTGGGTAGACGTGCCTTTGAAGGACCGGTGGCTGGAAGGTCGCAACGGGCCAAAGGTCGAGGACTGAAGAACAGCGTGAACGGCTTGTTTCCTGGCACAGGCCGGGAAAAAATTACTTCGCGCGGGTCCAGTTCTGGCCCTGACAGAAAAAGGCGACACAGCCTTTCATCTTCAGACTATTCGCCGAATTCAGGCTGACTTCCGAGCGATAGCTCTTGCCACTTTTCGGATCATAGACCTTGCCGCGCCAGATTTTGCCGTCGGGCGTGAATCCGGTCAATATCGCCATGCCGAGCAAAGTGCGGTTGCGCAGTTTCTTGTCGGGATTGTTGATATCCTTCTGTCCGGCCCCATCGGGCGGGGTTACCAGATATTTGTAGATACGGCCGCAAACTGTCGTGCCGCATTTGGAAATTTTGACGATGGCATCGCGGTCTTGGGTGATCCAGTCGCCTTGAATCGAATCCGCTGCCAGCGCAGGGGTGGCAAAAGCCATGGCTGCGGGTATCAGGGCCGCTGCTATTCTGCCGGAGGTTCTTGTCGACATGGATGTCTTCCCTTGCTGGTGTTTCGATGTTCAGGAACGAGGCAATAGATCGCTGGCGGTTACGCCCGTCTGAACACGACGGAACAATGTACCTTTTTCGGCCCAGAAAATAAACGCCAGTGATCCGACGCCGCAGACCAGGAAGCCGGTAGCGAGGGGCAGGATCGTGCCGTCAAATTGCAGCCCGATCGCTGCGCCGATCATTGCCGACAGACCGGAACGGGTGAAATTCTGGAAGGAGGACGCAACGCCGGCGGTCTTGCCGAACGGCTGCATCGCGATGGAGCTGAAATTGGCTCCGGTGAAACCGACCATTCCCATCGAAGGCACAAGCAGCGCCATGAAGACCCAGAGATTGACCACCCCGGCCTCGGCGAGAGCAAAATGGACGATCGACACCAGAATGAAAAAGATCAGCGCGGATTGCGACACACGCCGCGCGCCAAAGCGCATGACGATGCGCGAGTTGGTAAAGCTGGCGACCGACATCGCACCCGCATTCAGGGCGAAAATATAGGCAAATATATCGCCGGCATCGAATATGTCGAAGAATATCTGCTGGGCCGAAGCGATATAGGCGAACAGCGGGGCCATCATCAGGCCGCTGGCAATGACATGGCCGAAGCTGTTGCGGTTGAAGATAACACCATACCATGCCGATGCGATGGACCGGGCCCTGATCGGCGTTTTATGTTCAGGGTGCAAGGTCTCGGGCAGTCGCGTCATCACCCAAAGGAATGTCGCCAGCCCGGCGCTGGCGAGCACCAGAAATATTGCCTTCCACGGTGCCACCATGAGAACCAGCTGCCCGAGCAGCGGCGCGGTGATCGGGACGATCATGAACACCATCATGATCGTCGACATCGAGCGGGCCATGGCATCGCCTTCGTAGCGATCGCGGATGATGCTGTTCGCCAGCACGCCCATGGCCGAGGCGGCTAGCCCCTGAATGAAGCGACCGATCAACAGCAGTTCGAAATCCCAGGCGAGGGCGCACAATAGAGCAAAGACGGTATATATCGAGATGGTCACCAGCAGCACCGGCCTGCGTCCATAGCGGTCGGCCAGCGAACCGTATAATATCGACCCGATCGCCATGCCGTAAATATAGGAGGTGATGGTCCATTGCCGGTCATTGACATTGGGCAAGGCAAAATCGTCGGAGATCAAGCCAAGCGCAGGCAACATGATGTCGATCGCCAGCGCATTCAGCGACATCAGGCTGGCCATCATGATGATAAGCTCGGTGCGGCCGATCGGAAAGGGGAGGGCTTTGTTTTGCACCTGCGGCCTATGGCAAGGTCGGCTGGTTGTGGCTATAGCCGAAATGATAATCCGGATGCAATTACAGACCGGAAAGTGGAGGAAATTGCATGAAGAGCGGAATGTTGCTGCGACTGGTATTCACGGGGATGGCGCTGGGCGGCGCGAGCGTAGCCAGCGCTGAAGCGGCAGAGTCACAATCAGAATTTGGCTGCCAGTCCGCCTATGGCGATATATGGGCCGAGGACTTTACCGATGCGCCTCACCGTGAAATCAATGGCGCGTCGATACAGACCCCATCCGACTTCCTGCGAATGACCGGTACGCGGGAGGCCGGTCTGAAAATCATCAACGGCGGCGATTTTTCGGGCTGGGATTTTTCCAAAATCCTGCTTGCCAATATCTGCTTCGACAATAGCAAGCTGACGGATTCCAATTTTGCTGGCGTGCAGGCACGAGGCATTGGTTTCATCAAATCGGATCTGAGCGGATCGAATATGCGCGGTGCGATCATGCCCGCGATATTTCTGCGCAATGCAAATCTCTCCGACGTCGCCGCTCAAAATGCGGACTTCAGCGGCGGTCATTTCGACGGCGGCTGGTTTGAAGGCAGTGTCGAGGGATGGAATATCGACGGGGCCGATATGAGTGGCTTCACCTTTGCATGCGGGATCACGGTGCCCGATGGCTGTCCGGTTTATCAGGGCGGGGTCAAGATGAGCGCAAACGGAACGGATTTCTCCGGAGCCACGCTGCACAGCTTTGGCCTGTATGATGTCGAACTGACCGGCGCCATTCTGGACCAGACGATTCTCGCGCCAAGACAATTATCCTATCTGGCGCAGGCCGAATTTCGCGGCGCCGTCGTCCTGCGCGGCAGCGGCAGCGATGTAAATATTACCGCGGAGGAAGCGCGCTATCTGATGGCAGAAACAGCCCGACAGAAAGCAGTGGAAGCGCAGCCGTCCTTCGACTGCGCCAAGGCGGTCAGCAAGGTCGAACGGGAAGTTTGTGGCGAATATGCGGGCGATTTGCGCGTGGCTGATCGCGATATTGCGATCTTGTACAAACGCGCGAAGAGCATTGATTCCGGCGTCATCGCAAGCCAGCGGGCCTGGTTGAAGCAGCGTAACCAATGCGGTGTGGCCGAATCTCCCTCGGGCTGCATCCGGAAAAGCTATAGCGACCGCAAGGGGCAGCTTCTTGGCTTGCTCGGCGAAAACCAATGGCTGGCCCGCGGAGAGGCGGCGTTGTTCATCGACGATGTGCTGCCGCTTCCCGCTGCTGTTGTGGAGTCCGAGCTTTTCGCCCGGATCTCGCCTATATTGGTTGGTGCCTCGATGACCGAGATATTGATCGAGCGGGCGGATGACGGGCTTTACGAGATCAAGGGTAGCTCGGTGGGTGCCAACGCCCATTTGTGCAGCATCTACGCTTCGCATCTCTATTTCGACAAGGAATCGGGCTGGTATATCCCGGTGTCGGAAGGACGCGTGATACCGATCTTCCGGATATTGGACAATCGGCTGGAGATATTTGCCAACGGGCGTCCGGATTATGAACTATATCCCGAAGCAGGGGATTTCATGAGTTGCGGGATGCGCGCGGGTCTGGACGAGACGATCCGCGTCAATGCCAGCGACGAGCTGATCGACAGCTATCGGAAATCGTTGAGCGAGGAAATGTAGCCGCTCCCCAAGCGGGGAAACAGGCGCTAGGTTGACCGGATGTCCGATTCCACTCCCGATCTGCTCCAGCGCAAGATCATCCATATCGACATGGATGCGTTTTTTGCCAGTGTCGAGCAGCGGGACTTTCCCGAATTGCGAGGCAAACCGGTGGCGGTGGGCGGTTCCTCCAAGCGCGGGGTTGTCGCGGCGGCATCCTATGAAGCGCGTGTGTTCGGCGTGCGCTCGGCGATGGCTTCGGTCACCGCGAAGCGGCGCTGCCCCGACCTGATTTTCGTCAAGCACCGGTTCGAGGTCTATCGCGAGGTATCGCAGCAGATCCGCGCGATATTCCGCATGCACAGCGATCTGGTCGAGCCCTTGTCGCTGGACGAAGCCTATATCGATGTCACGCAGGACAAGATGGGCATCGGCAATGCGACCCGGATTGCCGAGATGATCCGGGCGGAGATCAGGAAGCAGACCGGCCTCACCGCCAGCGCCGGGGTCAGCTATAACAAGTTCATCGCCAAGATAGCCTCCGACCAGAACAAGCCCGACGGCATTTGCGTGATCAAGCCGCATCAGGGGGCGGATTTTGTCGCCGGGCTGCCTGTGCGGCGTTTCTTTGGCGTCGGGCCGAAGACGGCGGAGCGGATGGCGAAACTCGACATTCACACCGGCGCCGATCTGCGCGCGCAATCGGAGGCCTTTCTTGGCCAGCATTTCGGCAAGTCGGCAGGCTATCTGTTCCGCGCCTCGCGCGGCGTCGATCATCGCGAAGTGCGGTCCAACCGGATCCGCAAATCGGTCGGCGGCGAACGGACCTATGGCGATGATCTGGTCAGCGACAATGATATGCACGACGCGTTTGAGCATATTATCGATATCGTCTGGAACAGCATCGAGAAATGCGAAGCGCGCGGGCGGACGGTGACGCTCAAGGCTAAATATGCGGATTTCCGGCAGGTTACGCGGTCGCAATCGGTGGATCATTATGTCGCGGACAAGAATGAATTTGCGCGCATCGGTCGCGATCTGATGAACAGTATCATGCCAGTGGAAAATGGTGTGCGGCTGCTCGGGTTGACGCTCGGCAATCTGGAAGGCGCAGAAGCGTCCGCCGGATCGGATGAAAGCGACAGTCAGCCCGCTTTCGAGTTTTAGCCTTGCTATAGACTATACCTTGCAATACATAGTAACAATGTTAAGCAAGGCATCATGATGGAATCGCAAAAGAACATTGAGTCAAAATGGGATGCCCAGCTCCGCAAGGGAACGCTGGAACTGGTCATATTGGCGGTGTTGAAAGAGCGGCGGCTATACGGCCTTGAACTGCTCGGCCAGCTTCAGTCTCTGGAGACGACGGCGATCACCGAGGGGACCTTATACCCTCTGCTCGACCGGCTGAAACGGGACGGCCTTGTTGACGCCCATTGGCAGCAAGAGGGAGAGACCCGGCCCCGCAAATATTACCGGCTCACGATGAAGGGTGAGGAGAAGCTGGCTGATCTCACGATCCGCTGGCGGAAATCCATCGAAGATATTGAAACCTTATTGAACAACCCCGGGCCGGGGCCGATCCGCCCGAAAGGAGATTAATATGTCAGACCGCGAGATGGTCCACAATTACCTGCAATCGCTGATGCGTTTCTTGTCGCGCCTCGACCAGGAGGATGCCGATGACGTGCTGCGCGAAATCGAGAGCCATATCTACGATGTGATGGAAATGCGCGAAGGGAACGGTGAGATGATCGATGCTTCGGCTATCCTGGAAGGCTTTGGCCAGCCGCGCGATCTGGCCGGACAATATGTCGATCATATCCTGAAGGGTGCTCCGCCACCCAGAGGGTTTCGGGCTATTCAGAAAGTGAAAAGGGGTGCGACCACTGGGCTCCGTTGGGCCACAGGCCTAGTGGGCTACAGCCTGTCCGCCACCTTGTTGGCGATCGGCATGTATAAACTGTTCGATCCGGATGCTGTCGGTTTCTGGGCCGATGAATCGGGGATGTCGGTTGTGATTGGTGCGATGTCGGAAGTTCCTGCGGGCACGCATGAACTCATGGGCTGGTGGATGACACCGGTCGCGATTGGATTGGGCATCGCTGCTGCCTATTTGGCGACCCGGCTACTCAGGGTTTTAAAACTGAAAAGCTAAGTTTTGCGGACAACCAGTGATCAGAAACTCATCTCGTCATAGATCCGGCTGACGTCGCCATTCCATTCGCCGTGATAGCGTTCGAGCAACTGTGCCGCCGGGGATTTGCCCCTGGCGACCACTTCGCGCAGCGGGTCGAGAAAGCCGCTTTCATTGTCGCCACTGCTGTTCAGGCGGTTGCGCGCGGTCAGGCCAGCCGACGATATGTCGAGGATTTCCGCAGCGAGGTCTTTCAACGTCTGGCCATTCGGAATCGGTGTGTCGAGTCCGAGCTTGGGAACGCCGTTGCGCAGGGCTTCGCGTTCTTCCATGCTCCAGCCCTTGACGCGGTCCCAGGCGGCATCGAGCGCGGTCTGGTCGTAGAGCAGGCCGACCCAGAAAGCGGGCAGGGCGCAGATGCGGTTCCACGGACCGCCATCGGCGCCGCGCATTTCGAGGAAACTTTTCAGGCGCACTTCCGGGAAAGCAGTAGAAAGATGATCGGTCCAGTCGGACATGGTCGGTTTCTCGCCGGGGAGAACTGACAGATTGCCTTTGAGGAAATCGCGGAAGCTGAGGCCGGCGGCGTCGATATATTTGCCATCGCGGAAGACGAAATACATCGGCACGTCGAGCATATATTCAGCATAGCGTTCGTAGCCGAAGTCTTCCTCGAACACGAACGGCAGCATGCCGGTGCGGTGTGGATCGGTGTCGGACCAGATATGGCTGCGGAAACTCTGATAGCCGTTGGGCTTGCCTTCGGTGAAGGGCGAATTGGCAAATAATGCGGTGGCCAGAGGCTGCAGCGCCAGTCCGACGCGGAATTTCTGCGCCATATCGGCTTCGCTGGCATAGTCGAGATTGACCTGGATCGTGCAGGTGCGCAGCATCATATCGAGGCCAAGATTGCCAACGCGCGGCATATGGTTGAGCATGATCTGGTAGCGGCCCTTGGGCATGATCGGCAATTCGGCTCGGGTCTTGTCCGGCCACATGCCCATGCCGAGGAAACCGGTGCCGGTTTTCTCGCCGATCGCCTTGACCTGCTGCAAATGGCGGCCGGTTTCGTTGCAGGTTTCGTGCAGATTTTCCAGCGGTGCGCCGGAGAGTTCCAGTTGGCCAGCGGGTTCGAGGCTGATCGCACCGTCGGTGCCCGACATGGCGATGACTTTGCCACCCTCTTCGACCGGCTTCCAGCCGAAGTCCTGCATGGCGAGCAGCAGGTCCTTGATCCCGCCGGGTTCGTCATAGCTGGGGGCGTGATGGTCGGTGGTCGAATAGACGAATTTCTCGTGCTCGGTACCAATCCGCCAGCGATCCTTCGGCTTCTCGCCTTCGGCCATCGGATTGATCAACTGCTCGATATTCTCGATCACAGGATCGTTGCTGTCTGAAATCTGTCTTGTGCTCATCGTCCAGCCTTAGGAAATCCTTTGGTTCTGTACCATTAAAAAAAAGCTGTTCCGCTAAAAGCTTTTGTTCCTTGTCACAATAGCCAGCGGACAGCGGCAAATCCGCCGACGAACAGGACGCCGACAGCAGTCGTTGCCAAGGCGAAATTCTTGTCGATCCACGCCTTCATCGGCGGACCGAAATAACGGAGCAGGGCGGCGACCAGAAAGAAGCGCGCGGAACGGGCGACAATCGCCGCACCGATCAATATGTAAAGCGGCATTGCGGTGCTGCCGGCAGCGATCGTGATTACCTTGAACGGCAATGGTGTGAAGCCGGCCAGCAAGACGACAACCCAGCCCTGTTCATTGAAATTCTGGGCAAAAACGTCAAATTTCTCGGCCGCACCATAAAATTCCAGGATCGGCATGCCGACCGTTTCGAAGACGAAATAGCCGATCGCATAACCGAGCAGCGAGCCGAGTACCGACGCAATGGTGCAGATCAGCGCGTACCAGTAAGCGCGCTCCGGCTTGGCCAGGCACATGGGCGCGAGCATGACGTCCGGCGGGATCGGAAAGAAGCTGGATTCAGCAAAGCTGATTCCGGCGAGCCATTTCGTGGCTTGCCGATGGGCTGCCTTTTCGAGCATCCATTCATAGAGGCGTTTTAGCATGTCTTTTAGACCTCAGTCGCCGGGCGGGCGCATCCGCGCCCTTGGCTTTCCTCAAATAAGCTCGGGCGCGCGGTCGCGCTTGCCTCGCTTCGCTCGGTTGGTTGGAGATAATTCCGAGTTAAGTGAAGCACGGCCAATTGGCCGTCGCGCCGAAAACCCACCATCTAGTGCCCCGGTGCGCCCGTCACTTCTTCCAACAATTCCTTCGGTGTTTCACGGCCATGGTCGATACCGGCGGCGCGATTGCCTTTGGCCAGAGCGAAGACGACACCGGAGAGTGCAAGCAGAGCAACGATATTGGGCAGGGTCATCACCGCGTTGGAAATATCGCCCATACGCCAGATCAGCTCTAGCGGTGCGAAAGAACCGACGAAGATCACCAGGCACCATAATATCCGCCATGTGAAATGCAGCCGGTTTTCTCCCTTCAGGGTCGATCCCGGAGTCAGGTCATAAAGATAGGTGATCGCCCGTTCGCCATAATAGCTCCAGGTCAGCAGGGTCGTGAACACGAACAGGATCAGTGCCACCGACGCGACCAGCGTCCCGACCGGAATACCGAAAATGGGGAAAGGGAAGGCCGCAGCATAAGCGCCGGACGTCATGGCAAAGCCGTTCAGATCCGATTGCCATGCATGTTTCACCACTTCAGCCGTGCCGTCGGACAGAGTATGGGTGAAGTCGCCAGCGACAGTGAGCATCACCAGCGCGGTCATCGTGCAGATGACGACGGTGTCGATAAAGGTGCCCATCATTGCGAAACGGCCCTGCGCTGCGGGGTCATTGGTTTGCGCCACTGCGTGGGCGATCGGGGTCGATCCCTGGCCCGCTTCATTGGAGAACAGACCGCGTGCGACACCGGCGCGAATGGCGATGATGATTGCTGCGCCCAGAAAGCCGCCGCTGGCCGATTGCGCGTTGAAGGCGCCTCCGAAAATGCGTCCGAAGGTTTCCGGCAGATCAGGGATGTTGATGATCAGCGCGATCGCGGCCATCAGCAAATAGGCACCGGCCATCCACGGAACGATGGTTTCTGCTACCCGGCCGATTGACTTGATGCCGCCGATGATGACGACGAAGACCGCAATGGCTGCGACCGCGCCGCCGACCCATTCTTCGACACCGAATAATTCATTGGCGCTGTCGCCGAGGCTATTGGCCTGAATGCCGTTGCCGGTAACCAGAGCGGAGAATAATGTGCCGAGGCAGAATAATATCGCCAGCCATGTCCATTTCGGGCCGAGACCGATGGTTATATAGGACATCGGGCCGCCGCGATAGGTGCCGTCAGCAGCCTGCTCGCGGAAGCGCACGGCCAGCGAGCCTTCGGCAAAGGCCAGTGCCATGCCGAACAATGCGGTCACCCACATCCAGAAAATTGCGCCGGGTCCGCCGAGGGTTATTGCGGTGGCTACGCCGGCAAGATTGCCGGTTCCGACCTGACCGGACAATGCTGTGGACAGGGCCGCGAAGGGAGAAATTTCGCCTGCGCCCTTGCTCGATGATTTTTTGAACAGTCCGGCGAGCGACGGGAAAAGACGAAGCAGCGGATAGCCGCGAAGGCCGATCATGAAATATATGCCTGCACCGAGCAATATCACCACCATCGGCGGTATCGGAAGTATTTCGGTCCCTTCCCAGGTGCCGGCCCAGATAAAGTCCGATATATTGGTGACGGGCACGATCGCCGCTTCAAAACCTGAAACCGGTGCTGCACTCACTAAACTTCTCCCCGATAGCGCATATGGCGCATATTCTATCCCGAACGGCAGAACTAGCAGGCAGATCGTTTTTGGCAAATGCTTTTGCCATCTGCTTTCCAGTCCCTATGCTGGGGCCAAACCGGAAAAGAAGATGGAGATGATATGATGCAGAGTCTGTGGGTGAAGAAAGAGGACCTCGCACAAAGCGACTGGCACGAGGCTGATCTACCAGTCCTGACCGATGGACAAATCCTGCTGGCAGTCGAAAAATATGCCCTGACAGCGAATAATATCACTTATGCTGTGGTCGGCGACGGCTTTGGCTACTGGAATTTCTTCCCGACCGGCGATGACGATTGGGGCATTGTTCCGGTCTGGGGGTTTGCCAACGTGGTGGCCTCGGAAAATGCTGATATTGCAGTGGGCGAGCGGGTCTACGGCTATTTGCCGATGGCCAGCCATTTGCTGGTCACGCCGACCAATGTACAGGACGGCGGCTTCGTCGACGGCGCTGCGCACCGGCAGGGGCTGGCGATCATCTACAATCAATATCATCGGCTCGGGCAGGACGAGAGTCCGCTCGAGGCGGAGCGGGCCATCTTCCAGCCGCTCTTCACCACCAGTTTCCTGATCGAACATTTCATGCGTTCGAATGACTGGTTCGGAGCAGAAGCGCTGCTGATGACCAGCGCGTCGTCGAAAACCTCACTGGGTCTGGCGATGGTTGCGAAAAACCTGAGCCCGGAAATCCGGCGCATTGGTCTGACGTCGGCGGGCAACAAGGCGTTTGTCGAGCAGTCCGGGCTTTATGACGAGGTTCTGACTTATGATGATCTGCCAGCTGCCGATGCCGCGAAGCCAACTGTCTCGGTTGATTTTGCCGGCAATGGCCAGCTGCTTGCATCTATCCACGCGCATTGGGGCGACAATCTGAAGTTTAGTTCGATGGTCGGAGCGACCCATATCTCCGAACGCGGCGGCGCAGACGATCTGCAAGGTCCCAAGCCGGTGCTTTTCTTTGCCCCCACTGCTGCCGAAAGCTTGATGAAGGAAATCGGGCCGGCAGCGTTCCGCGCGCGGGTCGATGAACAGTTTTCCGCATTTGTTGCGGGCGCCAGCGCCTATCTGAAGGTCGAGCGGCTGGACGGGCGCGATGCCCTGCAAACCGCCTATCTGGCGATGCTGGCGAACGAGGTGGCGCCCAGTCGCGGACTGATGTGCCATCTGGAATAGCCTAAAGCCTTGATTGTGCGACGATTTGGCTGGATAACGGATCAGTTCGGGTCGCACCGACGGGGAACATAGTTTGGCTGAACCAACAAAAATACCGGATCTGGGGCGGAATCCCCTTTTTCAGGGCGTGTCCCCGGAAGCTCTGAGCGCGTTGCAATCTGCCTCTACCATGCGACCGGTAACAGGCGGCGAGGCGCTGGTTCGCCAGGGCGATGACGCGGACGCGCTTTATTTTGTCGAGTCCGGACGATTTCGGGTTGTGGTCAACAAGAAACGGATTGTCGCCCATATCGAAACCGGAGAAGCGGTCGGAGAACTGGCTTTTTTTGCCGGTGGTAAGCGGACCGCAGATGTTATCGCCACCCGCGATTCGAAGGTGCGGGAAGTCTCGCGGCAGGCCTTTGACGAAATTGCTCTGCGCCATCCCGAATTATACGCGGCGATGCTGAAGCTGGTCTCCGAACGGCTTGCGGTCGCGACTGCGCGGACATCGTCGATAACATCGAATATTCCACGCGTAATTGCGCTGCTACCCGCAGGAAACAGCGCCTTGCCTGACGGGTTTCTGATGCGGATGGCAGAGGCGTTTGAGGCGGTGGTCGCGGCAGGGACGCCGGTCGTGCCGCTCGATCGCGGAACCAGCGAAGCGGCGGACAGCGGCGAATATCAGTCCTGGCTGGCGGAGCAGGAAGCCAAAGGTGCCTATGTCCTGATCGACGGCAGCGGGCCGGAGGACTGGGGACAGATGGTGTGCCGTAACGCGGACGCACTGGTCATGGTGGCGCGGCCCGGCCAGGCCGATCCCGAACCCAATGCGATGGAAATATCGGCGATGCGCTCGATCGCGGAACCGCAGCGCAGCTTGCTGTTGCTTCGGAAGAGCAGTGACAAATCGATCAGCAGGAGCAGCGAGTGGATTGATCCGCGTAGCCCTAAATTGCATCATCATGTCGCGCTCGACAATGATGCGGACTTTACCAAGGTCGCACGTTTCCTGACCGGTCGGGCCGTCGGCATCGTGCTGGCGGGCGGCGGCGCATTGGGCTGTGCCCATCTCGGCGTGATCAAGGCGTTGCGGCAGGCCGATATTCCGATCGATTTCATTGGCGGTGCGAGCGCAGGGGCGGCGATGGGCGGCGCTATTGCCCGCGGGATGTCGGTGGAAGAAACGCTCGACCAGATGGAGGCGATGTTCATCCATGCCAAGGCGATGAAACGGCTTACCTTGCCAATCTACTCGCTGCTCGATCCGACGGTGTTCGATAGCGAACTGCGAACCCGTTACGGGACCCGGGATATCGCCGACCAGCCGATCAATTTTTTCGGCGTCTCGACCAACCTGTCGACCAACGGCCTGCATATCCACCGGCGCGGACCTTTGTGGGAATGCGTCCGCGCATCGGGATCCTTGCCGACGATATTGCCACCGTTCATCGACAAGGACGGCAATATCCTGGTCGACGGCGGAGTCCTCGACAATGTCCCGGTCAAGGTGATGCACGGGCTGAAATCCGGACCGAATATTGTCGTGTCTTTAGGCGATCCTCATGAAATATGGCGGACAAAGGCGCTATATGGCGACATTCGCGGGCGGTGGCGCTTGTTGCGCGACGTGATCTTCCGTCGCAAGCGGGACGCAGAATTTCCCTCGATTGTCGAAATCATGTCGCGGTCGATGGTGGTTGCAAGCCGGATGGCTTCGAAGGAAATGCTCGGCGAACAAGATGTATTGGTCAATCCGCCGATCATTCCGAATATGCAGATACTCGACTGGCATCTCGGCCGGGAACTGGCTGAAATGGCTGCTGAATATATCAGCGAGCATGTGGTTCCGACCATTGACTTGCAGCCGGAATTTACCAAATAGGTACAAAATACTTGACATCGTCACGCTATTTAGGTACATATCAGGAACATCGCGAAATTGTGATTCGGGCCGACCAGCTCTGAATGATCCCGCCGGACCGGCGGGGCCTTCAGACCGGAAGGTCCTTTTTTATGTCCGGACGGTTCGCGCCGATCCGGTGCGGAGTATGTTCATGGTAAAATCAAAAGTCGGGGGATGTTATGACCACAGGCGCAAGCTGAAGTTTCTGAAAAACCTTGCTCTAAGCTCGCACGTGTCAGCTTCGGCCAGGGCGGCCGGTGTTGCGGTCTCGACCGTCTATAACTGGCGCGAGCGCGATCCGGAGTTTCTCCGGGAATGGATGCGGTCTCTCGCCGCCGGCTATGAGTTGCTGGAAATGGATTTGCTCGACCGTGCCCGCAATGGCGTCGAGAAACCGGTTTTCCATGAAGGCCAGCAGGTTGCGACGGTGAAGCACTATAATGACGGCATTGGCGTCAAATTATTGCTGGCGCACAAGCAGATGGTGGCGCTGACCCGCGCGATAGAGGATGATATCAGTCCGGAACAGATACGCATCGATCTCGACCGCAAATTGGCCGATATGCGGACAAAGCTGCTCAGACGTCGTGAGCTGGCCGAGGGGCAGGCAAAGCCTCCTGCCTCCGATAATGATGAATGATTTGACCGACGCTGAGTTTTTTGCGGATTCGAGCGCGCAGGAACGCAGGGCGCTTTTCTTTTCGTTGAACCGGCGGCAGCAGCAGGACGTCCTGTACCACTGGAATTTCTGGGCCCGGCCGGAACAGAGACCGCCTGCCGGTGACTGGTCGATCTGGCTGATCATGGCAGGACGCGGCTTTGGCAAAACCCGGGCAGGGGCGGAATGGGTGCGGCAGATTGCCGAATGTGATGGCAGCGCCCGCTTTGCCCTCGTCAGCGCAAACTATGCCGAGACCCGGACGGTGATGGTTGAAGGGGAGAGCGGCCTGCTGTCGATTGCGCCGCCGAAGCAGCGCCCGAACTGGGAACCGTCGCTGAAGCGGCTGACCTGGGAAAATGGTGCGCAGGCGCATCTCTATTCCGCCGCCGAGCCGGAAGGCTTGCGAGGTCCCCAGCACAGTCACAGCTGGTGCGACGAGATTGCCAAGTGGTTGAACAATGCCGGGCAGGCGGAAGCCGCCTGGGACAATCTGAAAATGGGTTTGCGTCTCGGCTACCGTCCGCAGATGGTTGCCACCACGACGCCGCGTCCGGTGCCGCTGGTCCGGGCTTTGGCTGGCGGCGAGGCGGTGATCACAAGAGGCCGGACGCAGGATAATGATCTGCATCTGCCGGTTGCGTTCCTGACCGCGATGGAGGGAGATTATGGCGGCACGCGGCTGGGGCGTCAGGAATTGGACGGCGAACTGATCGAGGATTTTGAGGGCGCGCTGTGGACAAGAGCGATGATCGAGGAGTGTCGGGTTTCTCGCAACGCCGTTCGTGTCGAGCGAAGTCGAGACACATTGGCGCCCTCTAACCGGTCTCTCGACTTCGCTCGAGACGAACGGGAGGTTGGTTTTGCCAGAATCGTCATCGGCGTCGATCCGCCTGCCTCGGCAAAGGGCGACGCTTGCGGGATCATCGTTGCCGGGCTCGGCGCAGACGGCAAAGCCTATGTGCTGGCCGATACCAGCGTGGAAAAGGCCAGTCCCGAAACCTGGGCCCGCAAGGTGGCTGACGCAGCGGACCGCTATGATGCCGACCGCGTCATTGCGGAAGCCAATCAGGGCGGCGCGATGGTGAAATCGGTGCTGCACGCGGCGAAAATCTCGCTGCCGGTGAAGCTGGTTCACGCCTCGCGCGGCAAGGTTGCTCGGGCGGAACCGGTGGCGGCGCTTTATGAAAATGGACGGGTGCATCATGTCGGCGCGTTTCCGCAACTGGAAGACGAGATGTGCGGGTTGCTGGTGGGCGGCGGCTACGAAGGGCCGGGACGTTCGCCGGACCGGGCTGATGCTCTGGTCTGGGCGCTGACGGAATTGATGCTGGGGAAAAGCAGGGTGCCGAGGGTTCGTTAGCGGGGCCTCGATCTTTGCCGACGAACAAAGGAACAAATATGACATTCTGGGAAAATATCGCTCTCGCCTTCAAGGGCGGGGGTGGACCATCGCGGCCGCCTTTGGGGCGGTCCTATATCGGCACTTATGGTGGCGCGGCTCTTTCGGGGGACGCGCCCTTTTCTTATGAAGGAAGGGTGCGCGAGGCCTATGTCGAGAATGCCATTGCCCAGCGCGCGGTGCGGATTGTCGCGGAAGCTGTTGGCGGTGCTCCGCTGTTGTCGGTGGATGAAAGGGTTGTGGCTCTGGTCGGTGGACCGGGTTCCAGCCAGTCGTTGCTCGAGACGATCGCAGCGCATCTGCTGCTTCATGGCAACGCCTATGTGCAGATAATCCATGGCGAGGATGATCAGCCCGGGGAACTTTACGCGCTGCGTCCGGACCGGATCACCGTCGAACCCGATACGAAAGGCTGGCCGGTGGCTTATGCCTATCGCGCTGGCGAGCATCGCACGCGCTTTGCCGCGCAGGATGCGATGGGCAGGCCGGCGATCGTGCACTTGAAGGGTTTCCACCCGACCGATGACCATTATGGACTTGGTTGTCTGGGGGCTGCGGCGAAAGCGGTAGCGGTCCACAATGCGGCGGCGAAATGGAACAAGGCGATCCTCGACAATGCGGCGCGGCCATCGGGGGCGTTGGTTTATGATCCCGGTGCCGACGGATCGGCGCTGACCGGCGAGCAGTTTGACCGGTTGAAGGCCGAGATGGAGGCGAGCTTTGCCGGATCGGTCAATGCCGGGCGGCCGATGCTGCTCGAGGGCGGTCTGAAATGGCAATCGATGAGCATGACCCCGGCGGACATGGATTTTGTCGCGCTCAAGGAAGCGGCGGCGCGGGAGATCGCGCTGGCCTTTGGCGTGCCGCCGATGCTGCTCGGGCTGCCCGGCGACAATAGTTACGCCAATTACCGGGAAGCCAACCGGGCGCTGTGGCGGCTGACGATCCTGCCGCTGGCAGGGAAGATACTGGATGGTCTGTCTGGCGCGCTGCGGAACTGGTGGCCGGACATGAAACTGGCGGTGGATCGCGACCAGATCCCGGCGCTGTCGGAGGATCGCGAGCGGCTGTGGAGGCAGGTTTGCGAGGCGGATTTTCTGTCGCCGGAAGAGAAACGGGCGATGCTGGGGATTTAATTTTGTCTCGCGGCAGTTTGCTGCGCGAACGCCTCCGACGGGGCGTATTTATTTTGGCCTCAAGCGCCGGGCGGGCGCATC